>Ga0209536_100011434_pt1 | contig 12998 bp, 10 predicted proteins | sample DeeMarSeWOR28_12_FD_187461 | JGI IMG/M metagenome (GOLD analysis project Ga0209536, IMG submission 187461) | Marine sediment microbial communities from White Oak River estuary, North Carolina - WOR-2-8_12 (SPAdes) (version 2) | ecosystem: Environmental > Aquatic > Marine > Intertidal zone >...
ATTCAAAAGCAATGCTATATGAAAATTGTTATATAAACGGGCATAATGTATGTATGGCTTTACCACACCCTGTAATTCTATTTTCCTGAAATTATTCCTGAATAATTTTTTCCGTATCCTAATGTAGTTCTTTAAATAAGGTTTCTGGATAGCCGAATTAAATGTCAATAACACAAATTTAAATATAGGTTGATTTAAAAAAATTTTCTGCTTTTCGCTCAGGTTTTTATCTTCCTTAAACACTCTTAAATTTTCAGCTGCCAGCAAAAACCCGTTGATTGCTTTATCAGAGCGGAAAAGTTCCGAATTTGTTGCCGAACCCGGCCGTGTTGTCCTTTGATAGAATGAAGTTCCATCAAAGATGCACCTTTCAGCGAGGCACAAGATCCGGGCTATGAACTCACCGTCCTCCAGGTATGGGACATCCGGTAAATAGCGCAGCTTATTCCTGTATATAAAGTCTCTTTCAAATAAGACGGCAACCATTCTATCCGGATCAGTATAACCATCAGCCCGAATAATGAAATAAGTTCTGGTGCCCGTATATACTCCTTTAGTATGATTCTCATTCAGGATTCGTTTGCGTAACGATCCATCCTGATAGAGGAATGAGAAGCCAAGTATTGATACCTGAGCTTGTTTATTTTCGGCATTATGAATTATAGTGCCGAATGTATTCTCATCAACATAGTCATCCGGGTCAATAAATACCAGGTATTTACCTGTAGCCTTATCGATTCCCCTGTTTCTTGCACGTGATACTCCCTGATTCTCCTGATCAATAAGGATAATATTATCATATTCGTTCTGTAACCGCTTAATCACCCCGCGACTATCGTCAGGAGATCCGTCATTGACACAAATGATCTCGAAGTCATCTCCTGGTATATCTTGATTTTCAAGGCTCCGTATACACCTTTCAACATATTTCTCAACATTGTACATTGGGATGATGATTGATAAGCGCTTCATGTTTTTCTGTGAGATATTCCTTAAAAGATTATTGGATCTGGTTCCTGAATTTCAGTTTCTTAAACATATAACTCATTGTTTTTCAGTTCCTTATTAAGTTTTTTCTTTATCCATATATAGTATCTGAACGGATTCAGGTATGCACTGAGCAGAACAAGGAGAAACTCTCTTAACTTTGTGTTTCTGTTAAGCCAGTTAATGCGAAATATCTGTAAGACATACCATGTGAAACGCTCATTCAGCTTTATATCAACAGGCATATTAGGATATGTATAGATCTTTCTGAATTCTTCCTCGTTGAAATAGGAATCATTAATAAGCTTTTCGTAAACGGTTTTATTAATTGATCTTGAGTGCCTGCGGTATCTCACTGTGACTTTATCCATGAAATAAAGTTTATACCCGTTTTTTGTAAGATTCAGCCATAAAGGGTAATCTTCCAGCATTCTGAATCTCTCATCATAGGCTCCTATTGAAATCAGTGTTTCCCTGTTAATGAACAATGAAGGAGTATAGTGTATTCTGTCATAACGTAACAACATTCTATATTGAGAATCAGCACTTCTTCCCGGGGCCATAATGCTGGTCGGATTAAATGCATCCTCGGGTGTTACTTTAATTAGATTTTCGGGTTTAAATGAATCCTGGTAAACTTCAATTTTGGATAGTAGCACTTTGACCTCCTTTCTGGAGGCAATGAAATCCATATTGTCTTTAATATGGTTTGGTTTAAAATTATCGTCTCCTGCAATATAAGCTACCCAATCACCTTTCGCTGCATATAAACCCCTGTTTGCATTGGCCGGTACACCTGTGTTTATGTCTGATTCAATAATTTCAGTACGTAAAAATCTATCGCTGTTTTTATTTATCCATTTAAGACATACTTCAACAGTATTGTCTTCCGACCGGTCATCGGTAATAATTAGTTCTATATCTTTCCAGGTCTGTTTTGAAATACTTTCAAGAGTTTCTTCAACAAACTGGGATGAATTATAAGTAACAACGATAACTGATACTACAGAATTCATATACGCGATGATAGTGTGTTATTATTTTGTTTTTCGCTTAAATATACCCGACAAAAGAGATCTCAGGTCCATTAACTCATTCAGTCTTATTAATGAAAACCCTGTTGCACTCAACAGCACCAGGCTACCTATAAGATATTTATAGAAAGTATCTGGTATAAAAATTGTCAGGAAAGTGGCAATTACAAATCCGTATGCAATAAAAAATTGTCCGTAAAAATTACTCGGGAAGCTAAAATCATATTTCCACTTCAAGACACTGTAAGATAGTATTATGCCAAGAAAATAGGACAGAATGAATGATATGCCTAAACCATTAAGGCCGTATAGATAATAAAAGCCAAGGTTAAGACCCAGTATTACCAGTCCGGATATTATTTCCAGGATAAGAAATAACCGACCATTCCCTTTTGCAAGGTAAACATAGCCCAGTGACCATGATATTGCTTTAAACTGGATACCGACAAGGGTCAGGCTGGCAAACATAACCATTGGTAAAAAGGCAGGGGTATAGAGTACTCTGACAACCAGCGGCATAGCAATAATTAAGAGACTGAGGAGGGGTGTCAATATAAGTACAGCAGTCTCAGCCTGTTGCTTTACGAGCTCTTTCACCTTGTTATTATCAGCCTGGATTGCTGAAAGACGTGGAAAATAATCCGTTGCCATTGCAGTGAAAATAATTGCAGTATACTGTCCGACAACCCCCCAGCCTGCATTGTACAATCCTACCTCATCAATCCCATTTAAATTGCTGATAAATGCATTTAAAATATATCTTGACAGGGAGGCGACAAATCCAGCCAGGGTCATAGATATGCCCAGTTTTGCCATACTGATTCCGGCACTATATGTTTCCTTAATTGTAAGCTCAATCCTTTCAATTTTTACTCTGCGGGAAAAGTACCATGAGAGTAACAGAGCGGTAAAAGAGCTTATCAGCATAGCCGGCACTATTCCTTTAAGGCCAAACCAGTAATATAGTGGGATTGATGTGACAAGGCCTAATGCCGAACCAATAACGCCTGCCTTGGCCATATCTTTCAATCTTCTTGTTCCCTGTAAAATTGCCGTTTGTCCTTTACTGATTGCATATAATAATAAAGTTATCGAGAGCCAGAGGAAAGCCCATGTATATTCTTTATTGCCGAATGACCACTTGCTCAAAAGCGGGGCAAGAGCTAAAGTAACAACAGCACCCAGTAATCCTGTAAACCAGGCCCACCGCCTGAGTGTCTGAATAGCCACTGCTATTCCCTTCTGATCTCCTGCGCCATTGGCCTCGGATATGTTACGTACAGCGCTGAAAGATATTCCAAGTCCGGTGATAGAAATTATCAGGTCAACCGGAGCATTGAGAAGACCTATAATACCAACACCTGTCGTTCCCAGTAATACTGCTACGAATTTGACTCTGACAATACCAATTAAAATCTGGAAAACCTGAACTCCACCGAAAAGTGAAGTTGCTTTAAAGATCTGGCGGTAGGATGATTGTTCTGCGTTAATACTTTCCTGTTCAGGAGCCGGTGATACTTGCTCAAGGTCCAGTTTAACATTTTTCAGGTCAACTGCTTCCGGACCGGTGGTACCCATTGATGTATTAGCTGGGTTATGGCTTTTACTCACAAAATTTAGAACTGGTTTATTGACTTTATAATTCTTTCAACTTCATTCATTGGAATTACCTGGCTAATAGGCAGACTAAGCACTTCCCTGTGAATTTTCTCCGTAACAGGCATCGAAATATGATTCCATGCCTTATACGCTTTTTGCTTATGAGGTGGTATTGGATAATGGATAAGAGTTTGAATACCTTTTTCAGTCAGGTATTTATTCAGTTTATCCCGGTCAGGATGGCGGATAACGAAAAGGTGCCAGACATGATCCAGGCTTATGGTTGCTGGTTTCTGGTTACTGGTTTGAGGGAGGGTTATATCAGGATGGTTTATGTTTTCTATATAAAATTGAGCTATTTCGCGTCTGCGCTGATTGTCGGCATCAAGACGTGGAAGCTTAACCCGTAAGACCGCTGCCTGAATTTCGTCCAATCTCGAATTCAGACCTTTGTATTCATTGATATATTTTTCCTTAGATCCGTAGTTTGCCAGTGTCCTGATAATTTCAGCAAGTTCATCGTCATCGGTTGTGACTGCTCCTCCATCACCTAGTGCTCCCAGGCACTTTCCCGGATAGAAGCTGTGGCCTGCTGCATCGCCCAGCGAACCTGTTCTTCCAAGTCTCTCATTATCTTTAGATTCTATCCTATAAGTTTCACGCTCATCACTCATCGCTCTCCACTCATCACTCACCTCTATTCTTGCTCCTGCTGCCTGCGCATTATCCTCAATAATTTTGAGATTATATTTTCTGGCAAGCTTTTCTAGCTGAGCTGGCCAGCAGGCCTGGCCATAAAGATGAACAACCATTATAGCCTTCGTGCGTGGTGATATATGTTCCTCAACAAGGGAAATATCAAGATTACAGGTAATTATATCAGGTTCAACAAGAACAGGCTTGAGCCTGTTTTCGGTAATCGCCAGAATTGATGCAATGTATGTATTTGCCGGTACGATGACTTCGTCCCCTTCCTTCATGAAGCCCAGCTCAATCCATGCTCTGAAGATAAGGCGCAGAGCATCCAGTCCATTTGCCACACCAATACAATTCCTTGATCCGATATATTCAGCATATTCTTTCTCAAACCCCCCGAACTCTTCACCTAATATGAACCATCCCTTCTTTAGAACACGGCTAATAGCATTTGATATTTCAGGCTCGAAACTTGCAGTAATCTTTTGTATATCAAGAAACTTGATCATTCACCAAGAATTAATCCCTTTTCCTCTTCAGTAAAATACCTGATCAGTTTGGCAGGATTACCCCCAACAATTGAGAAATCGGGAAATGATGTTTTAACGTAGCTGTTGGCTGCAACAATACAATATTCACCAAGATTAACGTTTGGCATAATAATAACATTTGCCCCTAACCAGCAATTATCCCCTATGTGCACAGGACCCTCTTCTATAGGAAAAATCTTCTGCATTGCAGGCGAAGCATTAGGCCCTGAATCTACCATTATATTAACATTTTGAGCTATACTGACATTTTTCCCGATTCTCAATTTGGCTCTGAATCCGTTTAATATACTGTTCATTCCAACATATGATCCTGCTCCTAATTCGAGCTGATTATCCGGCCCCCCGTAAATACTGCATCGTTTGGCTATTTTTACTCTGTCACCAATAACAACGTTATTGACAGAGGAAGAAGGATCTATTTCAACGTCTGTGCCTAATTGAATATTAGCAAATTTCATAAATCTACTTATTTAATAAATGACTTTATAATTTCATAAAAATAGTCCATGTCCTGTTCACTCAATGCCTGGTGAACGGGAATAAAGAATGCTTCTTCTCCATAGAAAACACTGCATTGTACACCATGAGCATAATAATATTTCTTCAATTCAGGCAGATCTATTTTGTGCCCCTCTGTTTTAAACATAAAAACACCAGGAATAACCCCGTCTTCTAATTGATATCTCCCCTTTAGACCTAATGCCGTAAATTTTTCACTTAGATATTTATAATTTGAAATTCTATCATTGATGATCTTTTCTTTAGAACTGATGTATGAGGATACAACATTTTTTACATGTCTTAGCTCCTCAATACCAATATGATTTGACTTTTCCAGCTTGTTGGGAATATTTGATACCAGCAATCCCCCAATTTGTAACGGGAACATTTTCGGAAAGCTATAAATAACAAAATCACCCACATTACCGATAGTATCAGCGGTATCTTTTGAGAAGAAAGAATGTGCACAATCCTCTATTATTGGCAGATTGTAATCTTTAAGTTTCTGAAGCTCTTTATATGGATATCCAAATTCATGGTTCACAAGAATTACCTTTGTTTCAGGTAAAATCTTACGCGACCACTTACAGTATTTATCAATTTCACTGGTGACACAACCACTTATATAAAAATTGCCTGTGGTTGTAAGGATCGTTACAACGTCATTTTCCTCCAGGTTGCACAGGCTTAAAGCGATATTAATAGCTTTACGGCCATTTATAGTATAGATATAATCTTTATCCCCAAACCTCTCCTGTAAATAGTTATCTATAAGATCACTATCAGGGAGGCAATGATTTATTGACAGATCGCGTGTTTGAAAGGGCCCTATTCTGTAGCAGGGCAAACTATATTGGTCTGGTTGAAGAACAAACATTGATTTTACTGTTAATACTTCGTATGCTTTTACTGGTTCATATTATTCTGCCAGGTAAATGTATATCTTAGTGAGGATATTGCTTCATGACTTTCCTTAAATCGCAATAAACCTTCATTGGGATTGCCATCCTCAGTAGATATCCCCAGGTCTATGTATTTATAACCCAATCCTTTATAATATGACCAGAGGTTATAAATCAAATAATCCATTGCTCTCAATGGCCTTCCTTTATCATTATCACCCCAGAAAACAGCATGGCAAATATCAGGATGACTGCGGTAAAAAATTGCTGAGGACAAGAGGGATTCATCCTGCCCGGTTACTTTGAAGAAATCAACAGGCCACAGGTTTGCCGTATCCAGTATATCTTTCAAAGTCATGAATATAGGCCTGTCAAATTTAAGCCTGTTCTGATGAATAAGATCATATATTGCCTTTTTATCTTCATTGCCTGATGCCAGACTGAATGAAAGATTATTTCTGACAGCCTGCCTGTAATATTCCCTGCTGTTTCTTTGTATAAAATTACCACTGAACTGCTGAAGATTCACCCAATTGGTGATCTCAGGAAGTGTCTGCCGAAATTTATGACGAATCAATGAGTTTATAGTCTTGGCATTAAAGGTGGAATGATAAATATCAGGAGGTAAAGTTATTTCAATACCCTTCAATCCCTCAGATATTATGTACTCCTTTAACGAGTCAATATAATTATCTATTTCACTTATATACATATTTTCTTTCCGGAAATGAAATCCTCCGAATGGAGCTGAAAAGGGGGATTTAAGAATACCTCCTTTAAATCCGGCCAAAAGTCCCATCCCTGGTTTCTCACTGTTATCAACCAACCGGAATATTCTTTCAGTCTTTCCCTTATTGAGCTCGATAAATGGTTCAGAAACAAATGGATGTGGATCAACAGGGAAACAACTCCTAAAGTCTTTCAAATCTACATCAATCAGCATTTCCGGACTTTTTCATTGTTTTAAATTCGGAATAATTACGTACATAATCGTCTGCCTTGTATTTTTCTGATGCCAGCACGAGGCATATAGCCCCTGAAGAAAAATTAACAATCTCTCTCCATATTCCCGGGACTATGATCAGCCCAAAATTAGGTCTGTTTAGCTGTACTATCCTTTTGTTCACGCCATCATCAAGTATCACGTCAAATGAGCCGCTGGCTGACACTATCAGTTGATACAGTTCTTTGTGTGCATGGCCTCCTCTCTCTGAACCACCCGGGACATCATACAGGTAATATACTCTTTTAACATCAAATGGCTGGTGACCACCATTCTGAATTATGGTTATATTACCAGAGGGGTTGTGTATTTTTGTGAGCTCCACAACATTGCAGCTATGAATATCCACTAAAGATTTGTTCACCGGGTTTTCAATTTTTTGAACTCCTCAAATTCCCTGATATAGTCTTTTTCATCATAATCTGTTGAAGCAATGATCAGGGCAAGGGAATTCGTTGAGAAATTCTCAAGCATTCGCCACATCATTTTTGGCACAAAAACACCATAATAAGATCTGTTGAGGGAAAATCTATATTCCTTATGACCATCATGCAACACAACATCAAAGCTACCCGAGAGAGCAACAATCATCTCCTCAGTCTCTCTGAATGCATGACCTCCCCTGTGCTCGCCACCAGGTACGTCATAAATCCAGTAAACCCGTCTTATCTTAAAGGGCAGATGGGTATCTTCCTCTATGAAAGACAGGTTTCCGCGAAGATCCAGGAATTTTGGAAGATCAATCAGTACAGGGTCCATAGATATGGATGATAGATCGGATTACAGAATTAAGATAAATCAGGCCGGTTGACTTTCTTCCTCCTTCCTTTTGATTGGAATGAATTTAGATAGACCGAATGGAAGCCAACCGAATTTCTTCTCCCCTTCTGTATAACCGTACTTATCACCATAATGCTTTTTATCAGATTGAATATCATTTAATACTAATCCTACCCCTTTGAAACCATTTGCACTCATTTCTTTCAGGGTGTTGTCAAACATATCTCTCAGGGTTAGCCCGGGTCTGACTACCAGCAGGCATACATCAGACTGTGCAGCAATATGGACAGTATCAGATATAAACCCTATAGGTGAGGAGTCAACTATTATATAATCATACTTCTTTTTCAATAGCTGAAACAGCTCGGCGGTCTTACCCAGTGCCGTAAGTTCTGAAGGATTAGGGGGAACAGGCCCTGCAGTAATAATGGATAAATTCTTATAGGATGTTTCCTGTATTATATCTTCTAACTTGTCCTTACCAATTAGCCATGTCGATATACCCTTTTCATTATCAAGATTAAAATCTTCAAATATTCTTGGCTTTCTCAGGTCAAAACCTACAAGGATGGTTTTCTTTCCCAGCAGGCTATAAACCGAGGCCAGGTTTATCGCTGTATGAGTCTTTCCTTCTTTCGGCATAGATGAAGTGATGAGAGTCACCGAGGCTTTGGCCTCCTGTGTATAAAATTGCAGTTTCGACCTTAACATGCGGTAGGCTTCTGCTACTCCTGAATTGGGATAATCGAAAACCACAGTATTCTTTTTGCTGGGGCTTTGTGGTATATTGCCGACAATAGGGATGTTTTTAATCTTCTTGACGTCCTCTTCCTTAAGTCTTTTATTAAGAACGAAGGATAAAAATATCAATAGAAAAGGAATCCCAGAACCTGCAAATACGGCTACGAAATAGACTCTTATCGGATTAGGTGCCACACGGTAGCTAAATTCTCCTTTCGCAGGGTCAATAATCTCACTGTCAGCAGTATTTGAAGCTTTTTGCATCTGGTGTTCTGCCCTGGTTTCGAGAAGGAATGTATAAAGCTCATCATTAAGCCTGAACTCCCTTTCTATTCCCAGGAGTTTTCTTTCAGTACCTGGCAGAGCAGATGCCTGTCTGTTTACCCTGCCAATCTGTTCCTGGTTCTCAGATCTTGCCAGACTATTTGCTCTCCTCAGGCCATTCAGTGTCTCAAGCAGCGCATCTTTTGTGCTGCGTATCCTCTGCTCGAGTAGATTTTGCATGGGGTTCTTTTCACCTATACCTTCATTTAACAACTGTCCCTGCAGATCCGCCAAATTCTCAACCAGCCTTGTCAGACCCGGGTCTTCAATTCCCATGCTGATAGGCACGATAGGCAGCTCCTGAGTTATATCTTTCGCCAGGTAGTCTGCCAGATAATCATAATAATCCGCCTCAAGGTTTAGACCTGCTCTTTCACTTTCAAGACGTGTTAATTCATCAATTATCGCCTGTCCCTGTGCAGAAAGGTCCATAACCCTGTTTGCTGAGCGGAAATCCTGCAGTTTATTCTCAGTTATCAGCAATGAATCAGATATTCCAACAATTTGTTCATCAATGAACTGTATCCTTCTTAAGGCTTCTGTATTCTTTTTGTCCAGGGATATATTTTGAAATACTTCCAGAAGCTTATTAACAAAATCAACATCCCTGGTAATATTTGTACCCTGGATACTTACTTCCAGAATGGATCCTGATCTGGATAATAAATCGACGTGAATCCGGCTGTTGAAATAGTCTACCAGTGAAGAGCGACTATGAGTAACAAAATAGAACTCCTCATCCGCATTATTATTAAACCATTCAGGATCTGTGCATTCAATACTTAACTCTCCCCATGGTGATTCTATGGCCTGATTAAACAGGGCTGTTTCCTGAAAATCATAATAATCATTTTCACATTTAATAGTAAAATTATTATTTCCCAGGTAGGATATTGAAAACTCAGTATCCAGTGGAAGGCGATTATCCCCACTGAATTTTAACCTTATCGGTCTCTCAGGATACAAAGGCAGATAGTTCCTAAATGTTTTATAATAGAATTCCATTTCAAAAGGAAGATCCTCCAATGCTTTTTCCGTAAGGCTCTTTGAAGTAAGTATCATTATCTGATTATCCAGGTTTCTCATCCCCCCGGGGAGTCCCATTCCCTGTAAAAGTTCTTCATTCATCCCGGCAGTTCTTTCTTCTTCCTGAAGGATGAGGATTGTTGCTGACACCCTGTAAACAGGCAAAGTATGGCCAATATAAAAACGGGCAATAATGAATGCCAGTATTAATCCCAGGATTATGAAATACCACTTTTCCTTCAATAACGCAAGGATCATAACTGGATTGAATCCAGTCTCCTGTTGAGGTAGTTTTTCCTGTGGTACCTTTTTGTTTTCATCTATATTTGTCATAAGTACAATATTATATTATTTGATCTGGATTAAGAATACTTGAGTATAAATATTTTAAAACTTTTATAGCATACATATTCACTTAGCTGTAATTCAATCTTTACTTATATAATTAATTTACCTGAACAGAACCATTAATGTAAAAAATGTCGCGACAGAACTCAGGATCAGAGAATATACTGAAGCATTCATCTGGAATGTTCTTCCTTTCAATGGTGGTGCATATACGACGTCGTTTGGCATAATGTAGAAAAACTCTGATGACAGAATGCTCCTGTCAGTAAGGGTAAACTCTTTCACCATAGGTCCAAATGCTGAAGGTCGTATTATCTGTATATTCTGCCGGTTGCTGTATTCAGTCATATCTCCGGCCATGGACAGGGCTTCGAAAATATTTAAGCGGTCTTTATAAATTGGGTACCTTCCGGGTGCTGCTACTTCTCCGAGTACAGTAACGTGGTTATTAACCAGTCTTACTGTGATCACCGCATCATTTACATAACTTTGAAAAACTGTATCCAGTTCATTTTTTATTTCGGTAAGAGTTTTACCGACCACTTCCTGATTGCCTACATAAGGTATTTCAATAAAGCCATCAATATTAACAGGATAGCCAAACAAGGCAGCACTCTCCGCAGTCATGGCACCCATTGCACCGCCTGATAATGGATTAAATATTTCCGACCAGGCTGGATCTGGAGTGACCACCCTTATATACAGGATATCGTAAGGCATTATCTTGTATTCACTTGGAGTAATTGAAGCTTGCGATTCGTAAATCTCCATATCAGAAATATCAATGGCTTCGGCATACTGCAGGTATGTCATCTTCTGACGGGTAACACAGGAATTTATAATCAAGATTATTGATATTAAAATAATGATAATTACATGCTGCTTTTTCATATTTACTTTTTTCTTGTTTATTATTTTTTTCGGGTATAACTTTTATAATCTTTTGGATCAAGGTCGGTATTGTCGCCGGAAGCTTTTGCAGTAACAGAACTGTCGGGAGGAGATTCCTCCTCATTTGACACAGGGCTTAATGTAATTTTATCCTTGACGGGTTTATGTACATTACCAGCTCCTATTTTTAGTCTCCCATTGTATTTACCATTACTGCACAGATACTCCGGAACCATTTTCTTAATTTCATTAACCACATCCTGTTTTGATAGAGTATACAACCTACCGAGAACTTCATCAATTGCTTTAAGATGTGCTGATCCTTTTGCTTTCTCAACTTTAGCAATCTTTATTTTTGGATGGTGAGTAGGCAGAGTGTTTTCCTTATCAGTCAGTAATTCTTCAAATAGTTTTTCACCTGGTCGTAAACCGGTAAAGATTACCTCAATGTCTCTTTCTGGAACCAATCCAGAAAGTCTTATCATTTGATATGCCAGGTCAACTATCGGAACAGGTTCTCCCATATCAAAAACGAATATTTCATCATCTTTGCCCATGAATCCTGCTTCCAATACCAGTTCGCATGCTTCAGGAATAGTCATGAAGTACCTTGTTATTTCAGGATGGGTAACTGTTACTGGCCCGCCCTCCCTTATCTGCTTCTGGAAAAGTGGTATCACAGAGCCACTTGATCCCAGTACATTCCCAAAGCGGGTGATCACGAACTGTGTTTTTACTCCTGGTGTCTGTGCTATGCTCTGAACCAGTATTTCACATAGGCGCTTGGTAGCACCCATTACGTTTGCAGGATTGACAGATTTATCTGATGATACCATTACAAATTTTCTTACCCCGTATTTTACTGATAACTCTGTTACAATTTTTGTACCTCCAACATTTACTCTTATAGCTTCATGAGGATGATCCTCCATCAAAGGTACATGTTTGTAGGCTGCAGCATGGAATACTATTTCAGGTCGAAACTCATTGAAAATTAATTCCATGTTTTCCTGATTTGTTACATCGGCAAGCACCACTTTAAAATTCAAAGCCTTGTACCTGGTTTCCAGCTCATTTCTTAAATGGAACATCGGGGTTTCAGCCTGATCAATCAGTATAAGATTCTTTGTATTGAAGCGTGCAAGCTGACGTACTATTTCAGAGCCTATTGATCCGGCAGCACCTGTAACAAGTATTGTCCTATTGTTCAGGCCTATGCCAATCAGTTCCATATTTAATCTTATAGGATCCCTTCCGAGCAAATCTTCAAGTTTAACTTTTCTTAACTGGTCTACTTCAAGCCTCCCTTGCAGCCATTTATCAATGGAGGGGGTTTCAAGAACTTCAAGACCTGAGAAGAGGTTATCATGAAAGACAGAATCTTTTACTATGATATTCTCAGATGTGATCACCTGCAATCCATAACCTACATGTGAGAAATTTTGATTTTTCACCACAACATTGGTGCATTCGATCAGAATTAGTTGCTCTGCTTCTCCTGAGTATTCGAGAGAATCCTCCTCTATGAGAAATACAATCTGACCATCGTTTAATGTGTTCCCTGACCCCTCCAATCCTTCACAATGTGTATCCATCCAAATACCTGTCCCTGTAA
>Ga0209536_100011436_pt1 | contig 12997 bp, 10 predicted proteins | sample DeeMarSeWOR28_12_FD_187461 | JGI IMG/M metagenome (GOLD analysis project Ga0209536, IMG submission 187461) | Marine sediment microbial communities from White Oak River estuary, North Carolina - WOR-2-8_12 (SPAdes) (version 2) | ecosystem: Environmental > Aquatic > Marine > Intertidal zone >...
CAGGGCGGGTGGTCACAGTGGTTGCAGAGCTCAGAACGCATTTCCATGCGAAGATTGGGAAAGCGTCCTTCAACAATTTCAATTACTCTTGTCCGGTAGTGTTCAGCAGGAACATCGTTCTCGGTTTTGCAGGAAACAATGCATGCCATGCAGCCGATGCATCTGCTCTGATCTATGACCATCACATATTTAGGCATTGTTCACCTTGACGATTTTTATAAAATTCACTCTCATCCCCGTAGAACCGCTTATGGGGTCAGCCACATATTTTGTAATGAGTTTCTGATCATCAGCTCCCTTTCCGGAAGCCAGCTTCAGTCCCCTGTTCATCGAGCCGAAACCATGGACCATAAAGACACAGTCCTTCCTGATCCTCTGTGTAACCCTCGCTTTCACAGGGTTTGACCTTACCCCGTCCTGATTGACAAGAACAACATACTGATCCTGACTGATTCCCATGTTGAGAGCGCTGTCAGCATTTATCCAGACAGCGTTTTCTTTGTACAATTCGTGGAGTCTCTGATTGTTTGTCGTCCTTGAAAAAGTATGAACAGGTGATCGACCAAAGAGCAGTCTGAACCATCCCTCATCAGGGGTTTCGGGAGACGCATATTGCGGGACAGGGTCAAAACCGGCATCTTTCAGTTGTCTGCTGTACAACTCAATTTTCCCTGAGGGAGTATGAAATACAGGTTTGTTGTCTTCAGTAATATAGGGCTTTGATGTGTTTTTGAAAAAGAGTGTTCCATACTGTTTCAGCTTGTCATAACTCACCTGCATTGCTGCGCACTCTTCCTTTATATAGTCCTCATAGGTTGTGTAAGGGAAATACTCATCAAGAGCAAGCCTCTTTGCCAGTTCCTTTGCGATCCACCACCCTTCTTTCGATTCATGCAGGGGTTTCACCGCAGGCTGTCTGATACTCAGTGTAAGTGCTCTGCCTTTCGCTTCCATAAGAGCATCATGCCTCTCAAGATAGGTGCATTCAGGCAGGATTACATCAGCCATCATGACCGTGTCATAGGGAAGAATGTCAATAGCAACGAGGAGGTCCAGGTTATTGACTGCCTGCAGTGTCTCACGCTGGTCAGGGATGGATTTCATGACATTCGTGCCCGCAACAATCCACCCCTTGATGGGGTAGGGGGTTTCCGTGATCGTTGCCCTGCGCACCTCCTGCATAAGCTGCGGTTTGGCGAATGGGTGATTCCCCTTTGTAACCCCGGGACGGGATGGCGCTGGAAAGCCTTTGCCCTTTAATTTATTGAGACCTGTCTGAGTCGGCAGATAGATGCCGCCCTTTCTGCCCCATGTACCAAGGATGGCGCTCAGGATGGCAAGGCATCGCTCTCTTTGTGTGTCTTTTCCATCCCAGGCAGCAAAGCGTCCCGGATGTATACAGACTGATGGGGCGTTGGCCCCGATTATTTTTGCTGTCTCGATGATACGGCTTTCAGATATCTCTGTCTCCTCTGCAGCCCACTGAGGCGTGTATTTCCTCACGGAGGACTGTAATTCCTGAAAACCAGTGGTGTACTTATTTACATACTCGCGATCGTAGATGCCGGTCTCGATCAGGTAATTGATCCATGCCAGCATCAGCGCCATATCAGTGCCGGGCTTAATTGGCAGCCAGTAGGCTGCCTTGCCCGCTGCTGTAGAAAATCTCGGGTCTACAACAATGATCTTTGACTTTCTTCCGATGGCCTCGGTAAAGTCCTGTACCTGGGAGTTGTGCATGTTTTCTCCAAGATGGGTGCCGAAAAAGACTGCGGCCCTGCTGTTTTTGAGATCAACACGCTCGGGAGAACCCACATCCATGCCAAATGTCAGTTCATAGGCAACAACACGTGCTCCTCTGCACTGCCCGAAGGAAGGGAATGCAAAGTTCGGGCTCCTGAAAGCTCCACGGAGTGTCATCAGATGTTTCGTGACACCACCATGCATCATGAAGGCTACAGACTCAGGACCATATTTGTCCCTGATCTTTGCCATGCGTCCAGCTACTATGTTCAGGGCCTCATTCCAGCTTGCCCTGCGGTATTGTCCATCTCCCCGTTTACCGGTCCGTACCATCGGATATTTGAGCCTGTCAGGATCGTAGAGCTGGCCGATGCCCCCATGTCCTCGTGCACACAACTTCCCTCTCGAGCGGGGGTTTACAGGGTTCCCCTCAAGTTTGACGACCCTGTCATTCACTACGGTTGCAATAGCACCGCAGTTCCAGAAACACATCTCGCAATAGGTTGGTACACGGCTTACTGAATAGGGCGGCTGGATGCCCATGGCCATTAATTCGCTGACCAGTCCAGTGTCTGAAAGTCCAAGGGCAGTCCCCCCTGCAGTGAGCGATGTAAATTTCAGAAAATCTCTTCTTGATAAAGCCATTCAGCTCTTACCTTTCAAGTGTAACTGTCTAAATTCTCTATAACACACTTCATCTCATCTCTCAAGAGTATTACCATTCAACGATGTCATAGGCTCCGTCAGCCTTGAATTCAGGACGTGCCTTCAGAAATCTGACGTTATAGTCCTTTTCTTTAAGAATATTATAGGCCATTTCAGCCCGAACACCGGTACGGCAGTGGGTAATGATTAAACTGTCTTTTGAAAGCTCTGACAACCGTGAGGGAAGTTCATCAACGGGGATATTCATGGCCCTCTGAAAGTGTCCATGTAAATACTCCTCAGGTGTTCTTACATCTATAATAATGGTGTCAGCGTCAAGGGACTTTGTGAAATCTGCTATACTGATTTCGCCTGGAGTAAGTTTCCTGACGTATTTGATCTCTGATACTGCAGGACCTGTTGCTGTTTTAAAACCGGCTGCTTTCCATGCATCCAATCCACCGTGAAAACCGGTTACTTTTACATAGTCCCATGTACTGACAGTTTTGACCGCCTGCTCAATCTCATTCCTGTTATCAGAATAGAATATGATATGTGCAGACTTGATCCTGGGAAATTTGTCTTTGTAGGACAATAATTTTTCTGAAGGGATACCTACTGCTCCCGGTATATGCTCCCTATTGACTGCCTCTGACGGACGGAGATCAATAAGCACAATATTTGATGATTGAATATACCCGGGTGTTGAGAATGTGACATAGCCGGCTTTTATCCATCCGGGCTCACCCTGCACGTAGACCCGTACATTTGTATAACCCCATTGTTTTGCCATACCTGCTGCTTTTGGGCTTAACCCGCATGTGGGGCCGCCGCAATAGAATATGAGCGGCTTGTCCCTGTCAGCAGGCAGAAGACTCGCACCTGCTTCCTTTAGCGTTGGTGTTGGGATGGATAGGGCAGTTGGGATATGTCCTTCACCATAACGCTTCTCAGGCCGTGCATCAATGAGCAGGTAGTTGCCCTTATCAGGCCCTTTTTGAACAAGAGTTGCGACATCCGGAGTCTCAATCTCTGTCACGCCAGAGGGGAGTTTGACGTAGGCCTTCGTTATTACCGATGCTATCTTTTCATGGCCTACTGTTCTGTAGTCGATGACAGCAGCGCTGCTCTTCAGTTCAGTAATTGACTTGAAGTTTTTAAAGACAGTGACATCGTCATACTTGAATATCATGACACCCCTGTCAGGGACAGCCAGTGATATTGATTTTGACTGGGCAGGGTTTGCAAAGCCCGTTACCTTGCCCTTGATGGTCTGCATCTCTGTTGTGACAGATGCAGACAACCCAGGTGTGAATGAAAGGTGCAGTGGTAGAAGCAGCAGAAAACTCAATACAGTAACATATGCCCTGCGGTGCAGTGTATGCATGATCATCCTCCTTAATGATGCTGGTTTTTGTTGATTCATATTACAATCTGCAATTCAGGTGCCACCTGAAATCAATTTACAACCAATTGAAATCAAATAAAAAATATGCCAATTGCTATCGGGGGGTTGGCATATTGTTAACTATAGGTTATCATTATATTAATATTTGATAACCAGAGGTTAACAGGTGCTGCCATGAAAGAAATTGCTCCAAAAATAAATTGCAGGGAAGACGGCTTTTTAAAAAGAGTGCTTGAGACCATCACCGACGGCGTTATGGTTGTTGACCGCAAGGGGCTGATTGTCTCGTTGAACCGTGCTGCAGAAAATATCACCGGATACAAAGAAAGGGAAGTCAGGGGGAAGCCCTGTTCCATACTCGATACCGATGCATGCGCCATGCATATTGTCAAAGGAAACAGTATCGGATGCGATTTATTTAAGAGGGGGAAGGTAAAAAACAAGAGCTGCCAGATTAAGGGGAAAAACGGACGGTTTGTCCACTTGCTGAAGAACGCCGTACTGCTCAGGGACAAAAAAGGAAATACCGTCGGCGCCGTTGAAACCATGACTGATATAACATCCCTCTTTATCAAAGATATGGAGATTGAAAAACTCCGTCAGGAACTGGAACACGAATATGGTTTTATGGGGATGCTCGGCAGCAATCCTCTTATGCAAAAAGTCTATGAGCAGATTCAGGATGCTGCACGCAGTGATGTGCCGGTGAATATTCTCGGTGAAAGCGGCACGGGCAAGGAACTGGTTGCCGGGGCAATTCATGCATTAAGCAGGAGAAATAAGCAGGCCTTTGTCCGGCTTAACTGTGCAGCCCTCAATGAATATCTCCTTGAAAGCGAACTTTTCGGTCATCGCAGGGGATCTTTCACCGGCGCTATCAGCAACAGAAAGGGACGCTTTGAAGCAGCCAACAAGGGCAGCCTCTTTCTTGATGAAATCGGAGACATGTCTCTGTCCATGCAGTCAAAGCTGCTCAGGGCATTACAGGAAAAAGAAATAGAAAGGATAGGGGACAACCACCCCGTCAAGGTAGATGTCCGGGTCATTACTGCCACAAACAGGGACATGGACAGGCTCATTACAGAGGGCAGTTTCAGAGAAGACCTCTTTTACAGGATCAATGTTTTTTCCATAGTGCTGCCGCCGCTGAGAGAGAGGGCTGACGATATCCCTGTTCTTGTTTCTCATTATATGAAAAAAATATCCTCCGTCAATCAAAAGAAACTGAACGGGATATCACGGGAGGCCCTGGAGGTGTTGATGTCCTATCACTGGCCCGGCAATATTCGACAGCTTATGAATGTCCTTGAGTACGGCGCCATAACCTGCAAATCAGATGTAATGGAACTTCAGCATCTTCCCGAATACCTTCTGGAAAAACCAGATGCTGGAACTGGCGGTAATACAGGCGGAGAAAAAAAGAGGGTCATCGATGCCCTGAGACAGAACAAGTACAACCGTACGAAAACAGCTGAGCATTTACAGATCAGCCGTGTTGCACTCTGGAAAAAAATGAAGAAACTGGGGATATCAGTTTGAATGCATAAAGCCGCTTTCTTGACAAAGACCCCGAATTTCGCTAACATTTTTCACTACTCTCAATAGGTAAGGCGCGTAGCTCAGGGGGAGAGCGCTTCCCTGACACGGAAGAGGCCGGCGGTTCAAAACCGCCCGCGCCTACCATTTAGAACTGAATGTCAAAGACACTTTCCCATTCAAGTGATTAACCGGTGGGGCTCAGCAGTACCATACCCGTTTTGTATCAGGTGGAGAACCATGAATAAAATGCTCTATTGACAAAGAAAAGGTGAAATCTGGTAAACTGTAACGTTTAATATAATAATTTTATTGCATATATATATAATGTTAAAACTCAGGGAGGTAAACGAATCATAGAAGCATCAGAGAAGGATCAGGAGTATCTTGATACCTACCGCCACAGCACCTCCCATATAATGGCCCACGCAGTAAAAGAGCTTTACCCCGGAACAAAGCTTGCCATCGGACCTTCCATTGCGGATGGTTTTTACTATGATCTTGACTGCGATCACACCATTTCAGAAGAAGACCTGCCGAAGATTGAAAAAAAGATGAAAGAGATCATCAAGTCAAAAAGGCCTTTTGTGCGCAAGGAACTCACCAAGGATGAAGCGGTCAGGATGTTTCAGGACATGGGTGAAACCTATAAAGTTGAGCTGATCAATGAGCTGGATGACGGCACGGTTTCTGTCTATGAAGAGGGAGACTTTGTTGACCTTTGCCGGGGGCCGCACCTTGAGAAAACGAGCATGGTGAAGGCCTTTAAACTTCTTTCAGTGGCCGGTGCATACTGGCGCGGTGATGAAAAGAACAAGATGCTGCAGCGGATTTACGGAACAGCTTTTCCAACCAGGGAAGAGCTGCAAAAACACCTGGATTTTCTGGAAGAGGTTAAGAAGAGAGACCACCGGCGCCTGGGAAAGGAGCTTGATCTCTTCAGCCTCACTGATGATATCGGTGCCGGCCTTGTGTTATGGCACCCACGGGGCGCTGCGATCAGAAGGGTAATTGAAAGTTTCTGGCTTGATGAACACCAGAAGGCAGGATACCAGATCCTCTATACACCACACATGGCAAAACTCGACCTCTGGCAGAAAACAGGCCATCTCGATTTCTACCGGGAAAACATGTACTCACCGATGGAGATCGACGAAATGGAATACGAGATTAAACCAATGAACTGTCCCTTCCATGTATCGGTTTTCAAGAGCCAGCTGCGAAGCTACCGGGATTTGCCGCTCCGCTATGCGGAACTCGGTACAGTGTACCGCTATGAGAGATCCGGTGTGCTCCACGGTCTTCTGAGGGTACGAGGCTTTACACAGGATGATGCCCACATATTCTGCAGGGAGGACCAGATTGATGATGAGGTCCTGAAAGTTCTGGACTTTACCCTTTTTGTTCTCAAAACCTTCGGCTTTGACGATTACAATATCTATCTTTCAACAAGACCTGACAAATATGTTGGTACTGAGGGTGCATGGGACAAGGCCACTAATGCGCTTGAAAAAGCTCTGAAGCATAAGGAGCTCTCCTATGAAGTCGACCCAGGCGAGGGTGTGTTTTACGGACCGAAAATAGACATTAAGGTCACAGATTCTCTTGGCAGGCAGTGGCAGTGCAGCACCATTCAGGTTGATTTCAACATACCCGAGAGACTGGACATTAATTACAGGGACTCGGACAGCAGGGACAGCCGGCCGATCATGATACACCGTGCCCTTATGGGATCGCTTGAGAGGTTCTTCGGGGTATTGATTGAACATTATGCCGGCGCCTTTCCATTGTGGCTGGCCCCGGTTCAGATATCTGTTCTTACCATCGCTGAACGGCATGCTGAATTTGCAAGAACTGTGGCAGACAGGCTCATTCAGGAGGGAATCAGAGCTGATATTGATACTGATAATGAAAAAATAGGGAAGAAAATCCGAAGGGCCACTCTTTCAAAGACGCCTTACATGTGTATAATAGGCGATAAAGAAATGGAAAAAAATGCCGTTACTATTAGAATGAGAAGCGGAGACAGTGCTGGAGAAAAAAATATTGATGAACTTGTTGACTTTCTCAGGGATGAAATTTCAAAAAGGAGGCAGATATAACTAAAAAGCTAAGAATAAACCGCTGGATAAGAGCATCTGAAGTAAGAGTCATAGACGACGAAGGAAATCAGTTAGGGATTCTGAATATCCATGTTGCACGAAAACATGCAGTAGAAAGAGACCTGGATCTTGTCGAGGTTGCTCCGGAGGCAAAACCGCCGGTGTGCAAGATCATGGATTACGGCAAATACCGTTATCAGCAGGCCAAGAAGAATACCACCAAACAGAAAAGCACACCCCTGAAAGAAGTGAAGGTCAGGCCACGCATCAATGAGCATGATTACTTATTTAAAATGAGGAACGCCTCCAAGTTCCTGGAGCATGGTCACAAGGTAAAGATTACCATGCAGTTCAGAGGCCGTGAAATCGTCCACAAGGAACTGGGGGAAAAGATATTTGACAGAATTACTAAGGACTTGGAAGAAGTTTCAAATGTGGAGGCCCGTCCGAAAATGGAGGGAAACCGCATGATCATGGTTATGTCCCCCAAATAATCACCCTGCCCGGAATATTTCTATGGCATAATCACAGGTATCTCATCATCAGCCCGGGCAAGATCATAAAATCCGCACAATTTCCAATACTTGCTTATTTTTACCCTCTTTCATTATAATTTATAGTTCACATTCCAGGAAAATCAGGAAGGAGAATGTAATGCCTAAGATAAAGACGCACAGAGGCGCTGCCAAAAGGTTTAAAAAAACCGGCACCGGCAAGATAAAAAGGTTTAAGGCCTATATGAGTCACATGTTGACATGCAAGTCATCAAAGAGAACAAAACTGCTCCGTCAGAGTGGACTCGTTGCAAAGGCGAATGAGAACAGCATAAATAAACTGCTTCCCTATTAAGTTTTTTATTGCTTTTCCATGTGACGGCAGGATGGATAAGGAATCGATGCTGCACAAGAGCAGGGTAAAAGCAATAGTGCGAAGAGGCAGGCAGAAAATAAAGATTACAGGAAAAAGCAGAAGGAGCAAATAAAATGCCAAGAGCACGAGGTGGTTTCAAGTCAAGGAGAAGAAGGAAAAAAGTATTAAAGATGGCAAAAGGCTTTTACGGGGCCAGAAGTCGTCTTTATAAAGTAGCAACACAGGCCGTTGATAGAGCCCTATTAAATGCCTACCGTGACAGAAGACTGAAGAAGAGAGATTTCAGGTCATTATGGATTATCAGGATCAATGCTGCAGTGAGGGCATTGGGTATGTCCTACAGCCAGTTCATGTATAAACTCAAGGGCATGAATATTCAGCTGAACAGGAAGGCGCTGGCTGATCTGGCCTATAATGATCCCCAGGCATTTACCAACCTTGTAGAGACGGTAAAAAAAGGGAATGGTCAATGACATCCACTCCATAAAGGAGCAGGCTCAGGAGGAAATTCATAACGCTGCAAGTCTTAAGGAAGTACAGTCACTGAAAGTAAAGTATCTCGGTAAAAAGGGCATCATTACCACAAAAGCCAGGTCCCTTGGAGCCGTCCCCAAAGAAGACAGGCCAGCCTACGGCCAGGAACTGAATTCATTAAAAAAATCAATTGATGAGCTGCTGCAAGCAAGGGCAGAGTCATGCAAGGCTGCTGAGATGGAGCAGTCCCTTCAGGCCGAGCGTCTGGATCTCACAATCCCCGGCTCCTTTACCGCCTTTGGTCATCTTCATCCCGTTACCCAGGTAATGGACGAAATAACGGCCATCTTTATATCCCTTGGTTTTACTGTAGAGGAAGGTCCTGAGGTAGAACATGACTATTATAATTTCGAGGCCCTCAATATGCCTCCGGACCATCCGGCCCGGGACATGCAGGACACCTTTTACATCAGCGATGACGTTGTGCTCAGGACCCATACATCCTCGGTGCAGGTAAGAGTTATGGAAAAGAATTCCCCTCCGCTCAGAGTTATTGCTCCCGGTAAAGTGTACCGATGCGACGCTGACGTCAGTCATATCCCCATGTTTCATCAGCTCGAAGGATTCATGGTCGACAAACACATACGCATGAGTGACCTCAAGGGGGTGCTTGAACTCTTCATTCACCGTGTCTTTGGTCCTGATACAAAGGTCAGACTGAGGCCGAGCTTTTTCCCTTTTACCGAGCCGAGTGCAGAGATAGACATATCATGTGTCATGTGCAGGGGAAAGGGATGTAATGTGTGCAGCACAACGGGATGGATCGAGATCCTCGGTGCGGGGATGATTAATCCAAGGGTGTATGAGAAGGCCGGCTATGAGCCCGGCAAATATACGGGGTTTGCCTTCGGCATGGGCATAGAGCGTGTTGCCATGCTCAAGTACAGTATTGATGATGTCCGGCTCTTTCCGGAAAACGACAAGAGGTTCCTTGAACAATTTTAAATTACTGGATTGCTTTGTTATGAACTGTTGTGAAATGTCTTTTTATTGTCATTTCGAGCGAAGGGAGAAATCTTAATGCTTTCTGTGTCAAGAAGGCTCAGGATTCCTCGTCGTCTTCTGACTCCCCGGAATGACAGATTATCATCTTTCTTCAGCAGACACTTCGCGGGAATAGCAGCAATAGTATTTAGACAATGAAAGCAACGTACAACTGGTTAAAAGAATTTGTTGATTTTGATATCTCTCCTGAGGAACTTGCCCATGCAATTACCATGGCAGGTCTGGAGGTTGAGGAGATTGAAGAGATCGATGGTGACACAGTCTTTGATATCGGCATCACGCCGAACAGGGCTGACTGCTTGAGCATCAGGGGTATTGCCCGGGACATTTCTGCTATTCTCGGACTTCCCTTAAAAATGAGTTCTGTAACAATTGCAGGGGAAGATGGCAGAGGGCCTGAAGTTGAAATCCTTGATCCTGATCTCTGTCACCGTTATTCCGCAAGAGTTATAAGAGATGTTAAGACGGGACCTTCTCCGGATTGGATGGTCAGGCGCCTTGAGGCATGCGGTATCAGGCCTGCTTCAAATATTGTCGATGTCACAAACTATGTTCTCCTTGAGCTTGGACAGCCTCTGCATGCCTTTGATCTGGACAGGCTTGATGGCAGCAGGATTCTCGTGCAAAGGGCAGGGACTGTTGATACCTTTACAACCCTCGATGATGAGGAGCGCAACCTTTCGCCTGAAACATTATTGATCAGGGATGGTGCCAAACCGGTTGCACTTGCCGGTGTCATGGGAGGACAGAACACCGAGGTAACAGATTCTACATCAAACATATTGCTTGAGAGCGCCTGGTTTCAGCCGTCATCAGTGCGGAGGACCTCAAAGTCCCTGAATCTTTCCACCGAGTCATCCTACAGGTTTGAACGTGGCGTTGACAAGGAATCAGTGACGCTTGCCCTTGACAGGGCGTCGCAGCTTATTGCTGAACTCGCCGGGGGCAGCCTGTCGCAGATTACTGACATATATCCGCACAGGTTTGCATCCAGAAAAGTCACGGTTTCCTTTGAGAGGATCCGCTCACTTATCGGTGCGGATATAGACTCTGCATTTATAGAGAAGACGCTGGGCAGTCTGGGATTTCAGGTCGGGAAAGAGGACGGTGTTCTCAGTATAGTTCCTCCCAGTTTCAGAGATGATATTGAAATGGATGTGGATATTGCAGAGGAAATCGCCCGTCTTTATGGTTACGACAATATTCCGGCAACCTTACCGGTCATACAGATGAGTCATACACCGGAGCACGGTATGCAGCAGTTTATAAGGACAGTAAAGATGTCTTTTGTGAAGTCAGGATACTCAGAGGTCATTAATTACAGCTTTGTGAACCCCGCTGCCCTTGAGAGTCTGCAGCTGTCTCCCGGGGACACAAGAAAAAATCTCATATACATAAAAAATCCGCTTCGTCAGGAAGAGTCTGCATTGCGAACCTCTCTTGTGCCGGCACTGCTGAACAATGTGAGCATGAACCTGAACAGGGGAGAGAAAGAACTGCGCTTTTTTGAAATGTCCAAGGTCTTTCTGTCCTCGGGCGAGAAACTCCCTCGTGAGGTTACCCAGGCAGGAATTGTCTATCACAAAGATAAGTCGCGTTCCATGTGGGAGAACCGTCATGAAGGCCTTTATGATCTGAAGGGCATGATAGAAAATATGTTCTCCAGTTTCAAAATAGATGTATCCTTTCTTCAGAACCGGGAAACTCCTGAACCCTACCTGCATCCGGGAAGGTCCTGCACAATTATGATCGATGACACCATTGCCGGGTCGCTTGGGTCATTACATCCCGCTGTTGCCGAGGCCTTTGATATAACAGGTGATATTACCATTGCCGAATTCCATGATGTCGAGAAAATGGCAGGTGCCATCCCTTCCAGTACGACCTATGTATCACTTCCGAGATATCCCTACACTGAACGGGATATCTCTGTTATTGTTGCCGATGATGTCAGTGTGTCTGAGGTCAGGAATGAAATCCTGAAAGTGGATTCTGAAATTATAGAGTCGGTTGTCCTTTTTGATGTCTATAAGGGCAAACCCATTCCTGCTGACCGGAAAAGTATTGCCTTCGGTATCCGCTACCGCTCTGTTGAAAGGACGCTCACTGACAGTGAGGTGGACCAGGTGCATGGAGAAATCACAGAGCGTCTGAAAAATACTCTCCAGGCCGAGTTGAGAAGTTAACCAGTATCGACAGTATTCTTTATATAACTTTTCTCAAACTGTCATTCCGAGGAAAGCGAGGAATCTTAAGATTTCTCCTGACCGTCGAAATGACAAATGAAAAAAGTTTTCCAACAGTCCCTTACTTTGTTGTTCCCGGTTCTTTAATCTTGATTAACTCCACCTTGAATATGAGGGTGGCATAGGGGCCGATCTCGCTCCCTGCGCTGCGTGATCCATAGGCAAGATCATAGGGAAGATAGAACTCCCAGGTTCCCCCTTCCTTCATCAGCTGAATCCCTTCGGCAAATCCCTGGATTGAAGTGCTCAACTTCATGTCTGAAGTCATACCGCGCTTGTAGGAACTGTCAAATTCTTTCCCGTTGATCAACGTTCCCGTGTAGTGAATTGTTACTGTATCTGTAAGGTCAGGTTTTCTGCCTGTTCCCGGTGTAAGGATCTTATACTGCAATCCGCTTGCAGTAGTTACAACCCCCTCTTTTTTACTGTTTTCTGCAAGAAATTTGCTGCCTTCTTCCTTGTTTGTCTCTCCAAGTTCTTTCAGGCGGGCTTTTTCTTTTAACCGCATGTCATTTCTGAAATCCCTCACCAGGGCAAAGGCTTCCTTTTCAGGGATGAGAGTCCCTGATCCGGTCAGGGAATCATTCACCCCCTGGGCAACAGCATCGGCATTCAGATCAAGAGATTGCCTGGTCATGTTTTTTCCTATTTCAATTCCATAGGCATAACTCAATTTGTCCCTGTCGTCTTTCAGTCTCAGTTTTTCAGCAGTTTTCTCATCCTTTGAACATCCAGTACTAAAAATAAATAAAATTCCCAAGAGCAGCGTAAGTAATTTCATAGTAGTACTGATTCCTCCTGATATATAAATTTCAATTATCCTGAAAAAATATTATAAACTGCATCCTGAAAATAATCTATTAGCGAAAATGGCTGTCATCTATGAATAAGTGCGTCATATTTGTCAT
>Ga0209536_100011438_pt1 | contig 12996 bp, 16 predicted proteins | sample DeeMarSeWOR28_12_FD_187461 | JGI IMG/M metagenome (GOLD analysis project Ga0209536, IMG submission 187461) | Marine sediment microbial communities from White Oak River estuary, North Carolina - WOR-2-8_12 (SPAdes) (version 2) | ecosystem: Environmental > Aquatic > Marine > Intertidal zone >...
TTATGGGTTATTTAGTTGCTAAAATGATAATTGATTTAAAAAAATAATAAATTATAAATCTTTTTTAAATAAAATAGATATTTATTAATAAAATTAATATGAAACATAGATTCTTAACTAAAAATTTAAAAGTAACTATAACTGAACAAAGATATCCTATCGGTTTAACTACCGCTAATAAGGCTAAAGATGAGAGTGGTAAGTTTAATACAGACGCATTGAAAGATTTTTCTAGTAAAATGTCTGACTACTATAAAGATATCGAAGATGATAACTTTAAAGTACCTAAATATACTAGAGATAACTACGAAGAAGAGTATGAGATTGAGGCGTTAGGTGCTGGTAAAATGTCAGGTTTAAAATATGATAATGAAGATACTGAAGTGTATGATTCTTTTGTAGAAAGAGTTGATGATTTAAATGATACATCAACATACGATGAAATTTTCGGTACTATTGATGGTTTTGGTGAAGGAAAAAAAGATAATGTTTACGATAAACTAAAAGACAATAGTGAGAAATACATTAAACATAAATATGATGCACCAGATGAGTATCACTATACACCAAAAGTAAGAATAACAGATAAACCAATTAACGAAGGAAAGATGAAAAGACTTAATTTTAAAAATTCATTTAATAATGAAAAACATATGAAAGATTTAATACCAGAATCTTATAAAGTTGATGGACATGTATTCTTAATGACAGATGGTAACCAAACATATAAAGTTAGATGGGATGAATCATTAAATGAAGGTACTGTGTTGTTATATAACAATAAGTCTATGATTAATGAAGATATGAACAAAATGAAAAAATTGTTCAGTTATAAATATTCTGACTCTATGGGTAAGACAAATGATTACGGTGTAGAAACGAGTACATTCAAAAATTTGTTTGAATCTAGTAGAGGTAAAAAACTTCTATAAAAAATTGAAACTAAAAAACATTTTAACTGAATCATTAATTGATGATTTATCAATATCTAATGAAAGTAAAAAAATTTTATTACTGATTGATAAACTTTATAAAAGTGATCAAAAAACTGATGGTATTGTTTTTTTAGAGATAAAAGATCTTTTTAATTTTTTAAGTGATCAAGAAATATATAATTTAATACATTTTTATAAAGACTATGGAGATATTTTATTCAAAGATATATCAACAAATTTAGAAGGTGATAAGGATTTAGATATTAATAAATTCCCTCAAATATATTTTATAATTCTGTTAAAATATATGGAAGATAACTACCTTGAAAAGTCTATCTATAAAACAGACAAATTAGATTACAAGTTAGAATTTTTAGAAAGTTTTGAAGATATGATATATGAAGAAATGGACGCTTTGACATTATATGATCTAAATACACAAACTTCATTATTCTTTGGTTTAGTACCAAATGAAAAAGGTTTAGGTTATGATTTTATAACTAATGATGATGAATTTTATGGTTATTTTGGTAAAGGTGAAATGATACAAAGTGGTTATATGCCAGTACCTAAAGTGAAAAATATTTTTTCCGAACAAGGTTTAAAAAATACTGCTGATTATATTTTTAACTATTTAGTATATAATGTAATTCAACCAAATGAATTATCATTAAACGAAATTTCCGACCTAAGAAATTAATTTTTAGTTATAAAAATATTTCTTTTCCCTTCATTATATTTTTCTACACCATCAAATAAAGGAGTTATAGTACAAATATAAATACCAGAAGGTACTTCTACCTGTTCTACGTTTTTACCATTCCAAACCCAACTATTATATCTTTCTGCTTTCTGTGTGTTATTAGTCACTAACAATCCATTAGTACTATACATTTCAATATTTACTTCTGTTGGGAATATTTCTTTTCCTTTGTCATCAAAAACAGAAGTTAATTCAAATTGTATATTTGTTTCAGTTGAAAAAGGGTTAGGGTAGTTATTAATTTTAGAAACGTAATTATTTTCAACACCAATAGTTAATTCATTACTTACTTCATTTTCTTCACCAATTGATGGTACATCTACTTCAACCCAACCCCAATTATTCATAAGAGATGACTCGTTAGTTTGTTCTTTTAATTTTGCGATAATTACTTGTTCACCAACTAAACCAACCATAGGTATATTAACTAAAATGTTTTGGGAATCAGATGGGACTAGTGTTTTAATTTTATGTTTTGTAGTATCAGAACCTATAACAAAAAATTCTAATTCAGAACTATCAATAACATTCTGCCCAAAGTTCCATACTGAAATATCCACAATAACATTTTGTACTTTGTTTACATTATCATATTCAATAGTAACATCATCATTTATTGTTATTGCCCCATCACTATTTAATTCACCATAAACTCTCCAATAGTTTAATTGTGCTGGTGTATTATTTACATCATCAGTATTATTTAATTTTAGTTGGATGTAAGGGTATGTATTAGTATTAATACTACTTAAATCGAAGTTATTATTTGTTATGTTAGAATATAATAATTCTTTTTTACCAGAAATTGTTAAACCATATACGTCTACGCTTACAACATCATTTGATGTATTCTCTACACTGCTAACACTCCATTCTAAATTATCCCAACTTTTTGCTGGTCCAATTACTTTAGATGTCATACTACCATCAGACCAAGATTTATATGCTGCGGAATATGCGGATATCACATCATTTTTATACATACCGACTTCCTCTGAAGAATATGGGTGATTTGGATATCCTTTACGGAATGCCATTACGAATGATCTTTCTTCAGTAGTATTCACAAAAGAATCAATCTTAGTTGAACCTTGTGATTTTAGATAGTTAACAAAATCAGAAGACCATCTATCACCATGTCCATTGTTTAATGTATAGATAACTACATAGTGCCCAGTTGGTATAGTATCAGTTACAAAACTCTCGAATGATTTTTGTGTAGTTACAGAATTATTTTTGAATAAGAATGAGTATGCAGTTCTTCCACCACCATCACAATTTATTGCCCCATACTTAGAAGTGTTTCCCGGTAAATTCCACATTTGTAAATTCGTATCATCCATAACTGCGACATAAACTCCATTTTCCCATTCACATCTACATTTGTCAATTTTAGAACCATTCTGATAAAGTGCTAGATTCTGATTGTCTACACCATAATCAATGTATCCTGTTCTTGCACTTATTTCGTATAGTGAAGGTGTGTATTCAAAAATATTGTTTTTATTTTCAGTAAGTAAAATATTAGTAAGTTCGTTTTGTTTATATTGGAAAATATGTGACTGATTCCATCCACCTGTTAGTGAATTTGATTTGTATAGAAACGAACTAGTCATCCAATCACTAGTTTGATTATTACCATCAGTTGCTCTAACTCTCCAATAGTAAACTTTATCGTTTGTAAGTAATACATTTGGATTCCACTCTACAATACTAGATTCAGAAGTAAGGGTATTTTTAACCAACATAGTTGAATTAAACTTTGTTGTAGTATCCATTTCAATTTCCCAACTATAATCAGTATTAAAAGCGTTTGTTGTCATTGCTTTCAAAACGATGTTAGAATCATTAACTATTGAAAATTCTTTTGGATAGGTTGGTGATACAATAGGGTTACCAATAACAACCTCAAAGTTCATTACTTTATTATTAGTTTCTGCGTTAGCAGGTAGTTCAGTTATTTTATTATCTGGATCAATTATGATAGTAAAATAGTTCATACCGAAATCCTCATAACCATTTACAGAAAACATAAAACTAATTTTAGATTTGTTTCTAGGTATTGTGATATCAGTATCTATTGTGGTAATTTTACCCATAGGGTTTTTTCTAATTACTTTTACTGTCACTAAAGAATCTACAAACTTACCAAAATTATATACATCAATATCTAAATTAAAATTTCTTACATCAGCAGTAATTGTATTTGGTGTTGTTTTTACAGATTCTTTTTCTATGTGTAAATCTGGTGTTGTTTTATAATTTAATTTTAAAACAGGATCACCATGAAAAACAAAGTACTGTGTACCCATTTGGTTATATGGATTATATTGGTAACTAGATGTGTTTGTATATGTTTCGATTGTTCTTTTAATAATTTCACCAACACCATAACCATATAAATCATTATTTAAAAAATTATAGAAATTTGTACTTAACCCTGATGCTGCACTAATTGTAACTGCGTTTACAAAACCAATGTAACCAATTGCACCAGCTTCTTTTTCAAATATAAAACGTTCAGATAAAAGTTTTTCTTCATTGAAGATTGTACCATTGTAACAACCTAATGCCATAACCAATGGGTATCTATCTTTATTATTGTAATTCTCAGGTGCGTCTAAATAGAAGTCAAATCCTTTTGTTGAACCGTGTCCAAAAAAAGTAACCATAGATACACCATTATTAATTAGGTTATTAATTTGAATTGTATTTGGTGTGGAAACATATTCGTTGTGTTCTTTAAAGAAAGAGTGAACGTTTGCACCAAAGAAACCATTTTCCATTACTGGTTCCATGTTCAATAAATGGTTTTTAAGGATGTTGTGTTCGTAACTGTTAGCACCACCACCTAAATGAATTGTTTGTTTTCTCCAAGATTGGTTATCAATATCTAAACTATCGAATGCAGAATTTTCTAATTTTTTAATTTTATTTAAATAATCAGTAACCTCATCTCCATTGGTTGCGGATAGTCTACCTACAGGTAACATAGGTACGTCAGAATCAATTGGTGATACTAATAAGTTATCAGATGGTGGATAACCAAATGTTGGAACTAAATTTGTTTCTACCTCTGACGTTCTTATATCATTATATGTAATACCTTTACCAATGATAAATATATTTTTAGGAACTATGTTGTTCCATTTTTTTGTTATGAATGAAACAAAGTTTTTAATTGCCATTGGGTGTCCTTTTACACCATATGAAAATTGATCGTACAATCTATTAACTGGAACAATAACTGGTTTTTCACCTGTTGAAGTTCTGTAAGTTGCGTAATCAAAGATTGGGTTATTTCCTTTTGAATCTGCAAAAAGTTTTTCATTTGTTATAATAATATAATCCCCCATATCCAATGAGTAATCTAAGAAGTCAGTAGATGTTAACCCAATGATTGGTTTTTTATAACTTTCATTAACCAATACCAAATCCATATCTGATGTTGATGATGGTATTTCAATATGAACACTAACACCATCCCAAAAACATTCAATTCTTCTTTTGTTTGTAATATCATATAGATATACATTTTGGTTGTCACCATTAAAGTTTTCAACTTCTATATATCTTCTAGGTCCAGAAATCATAGAGAACTTAAATACTGATTCACCATCAAAGTTAAATTCTCTAGGGTATTTAATTTTTACAACACTAACAGAGTTTTTATCAGTATTACCATTTAATCCTTTTAATTCTACATTTGTATAACCATCAACAACATTTGATGTGGGGAACATAGATACTACGTTTAATACTGAATCACCATAAAAGTTATTAAATGTTTCTGTATATGAACCTATGTTCATTTGTGGTGTATGTTGTGAAGAACCTCTAACATAAGATATGATGTTTACGAAAGAAGTAGTTTCTAAATCGTAAACATACGGAGTTTCTACTGTTGTAACGTTAGTAGTTGAAAATGTAGAACCATATCCTTCACCACAATCGAAAGTACCATTAGATAGTTCGTAACCAGATATAGAATAATATTCCCCTTTATTCCAATGTTCTTTATTTACAACACTACTTTCATACATAAAGTATTCTTCTTTGTTTGGTAGGTTGTTAAAAGAAGATGATTGTGTTTGATATTGTGATGTTACAGAATTAGACCAAGTTAAAAAATATGTTCCCATATCAGAAATTAGACTATACTCTGGATTAAAATAGTCGTTAGTATTTCTATAAAGATTTTTATCAATACTCGATTGTTTGTTCTCTGCGTAAAAAGAAATTTCATTAATTACACCATTGTTGGATTTAACATATACAGGAATCTCTTCACCCATATGAAACATTTGAATTGATTGTGGGTTAACATTGTTTATGTCTGTAATGTAACTAGTTAGTGTGTTATAATCTATTTTGTAGAAACCATCATTTTGTATATCTATTTTGTAGTATGTTTGATTGTGGTTTATCCATTCATTACCATATTGATTATTTTTCATTTGTGAAAATAGATTATTAGTAACAAATAAAAGTGTTATTAAAAGGATAGAATGTTTAATTAATGATTTCATTTTTTTATTTTTTAATTTTTTAATTTTGGTTATTAAATTTTCAATTTAATAACATACTATCACTAATATAAATAACGAACCAATGTTTTAACTATATCATTATCAATCATTTAAACATTATTAAAAATTATTATGTATACCCAAAAAAAACAATTTTTTCATTTTGGGAAACATTATATTTTATGAAAAATTGTTCATATTTGAAAATAATGTTTTATTTTGGTTTAATTTTTCATTTTGGTAAAATAAAAATTTTAAAAAAAAACGAAATTTTATTTTCTTTTAGATATTTATTTCTTACAATTATGATATAAAATTAGTAAAAAAAAGATGTTATGAAAAATTTAATTTGGTTTTTAGTATTTTTTGGTTATATTTCTTGTGGTTTTTCACAAACAACCAGAACTATTGTAAAGAATTTTAGAGCACAGACAAATAATGTTGAGTTATTATTTGATTGCGAAAAAGAAATTAAGTATTGGGATAATGATTTGGTACAAGTTGTTATTGATATCAATGTTGATGTTGTTGGTAAAGAACATATCTTAGAGACATTAATTAAACTTGGTAGATATAGTATGGAAAAAGAAGAGTTTAATGAAACATTATATATTAGTTTACCTAAACTAAAAAATGATATTTATGTACAGGGTAATCTTATAAATGAATACTTTAATGTTATTATGTATTTACCAAAATATATGTCTTATAAAACTGTTGAGTTTTCCTTATAATTTTTTCTAGTAACATATTTATAAATAAAATATAAATTATGTTATTAAAAAAAGGTTCAAAAGGAAATGAAGTTAAAGAACTTCAAAAGTTTTTAGGGTTAACCGCAGATGGGGTTTTCGGACCACAAACAGAAGAGGCGGTAAAAAAATGGCAATGGGAGAATGGATTGGACAGAGACGGTATTGTCGGTCCTGAAACCTCTAAATATATGGGTTTATCTTCCACAGATTTGTCAGAAAAATTCTACACAACATCTAATGGTTTGCAAGTAGAACAATATTATTTACCTTACGGTGAATACATTGATGAAATAACTAAAAAAGAATATGTCTTCCTACACCATACCGCAGGATGGCATAAACCAAAAAATGTTATTGATTCTTGGGGTAGAGATTCTAGAGGAAAAGTTGCAACTGAATTCGTATTGGGTGGACCATCAGTAAAAGGTAATGACAACAGTTATGATGGTGAAATGATTCAATGTTTTCCTGAAGGTTGTTATGGGTGGCATTTGGGTAAAAATGGTTCACACTATATGCACAAACATTCAATAGGAATTGAGGTATGTAATTTTGGTTGGATTAAAGATGGTAAAACTTATGCAGGTACAACCGCACATGAATCTCAGATAGTGAAGTTATCTAAACCATTTAGAGGTTACGAGTATTGGCACAAATATTCTGACAAACAAATTGAAGCTATTAGACTATGGTTACTTTGGATTGCTGAACGTGATTCAATTGACATCAGAAAAGGTTTGATAGAAGAGATAAAAGATAAAGGTGTTGATGGTTTTGAGTTCAACGAAGACGCATACTATGGTAAGGTAAAAGGTTTGTGGACGCACACAAATACGAGAAAAGACAAGGTAGATATGTTTCCTCAACAAGAACTTATAGATATGTTACTATCTTTATAAAAATCATATAGTTTTACTTTATTATATATAATTTATTATTATAATTATAAGTATGGATAGTTCACAGTTTATGAAATACATTATGGATCCGTTAACCTATGAACAAATGCAGTTACTATATAATGCGAATAATATAAAATATGATAAAGTAAAACTGTATTATGATTTTATTACTACGTTAAATAGGTTAATTGATAAAACTTATTTGGGTGATGAATACATTTCTACTGAAGAAGAAATGTTGGGTCACTTCAATTGGTGTTTTGATAAAATTATAGAAAACTTCGATAAAGAAAATATCAAATTTAAAAATGATAATGATCTTAGAAGTTATTTTAAATACTACTATGAACACCTATATTATAATGATAGTGAAAAGTCTCTAGAAAAGATTGATGATTTACCTAAATATTCTTTTGAGTATTATAGATTAAAATCTATGTCTGATGTAGATATATTAGTAGAATTATATAAATTATTTGAAAGAAGTTTAAATAAAGTATAAAAAAACTTGTTTTACTATTTATTTTTCCCCAAAAAAGTTTTATAGTTGTCTTATGAATTCAAAAGTTAAATTTTTAGAAATTATGTTATCGGATCTAATATCTCACAGAGATACATTAGAACTGGAACTTAATAGAGTTTTAAATAGTGATGATAAAGTCATTCACAAAAAAATGGATTTTGATAAATTATTAGGTGAAATTACTGAAACAAACAGTAAAATAAGTTTGTTAAGTGATTTTATGTCTAATATGGTTCAAAATAATACTAATAACAAAGATTAAAAAATTTTGATATGGAAGTTTATGAACAGTTGAGAAAGTTAGTTGATTCTTTGGAGGTTGATATTAATAAATTTTATAACAAAGGTAATAAAACCGCTGGTGTAAGAGTCAGAAAAGGTTGCCAAGAAATTAAAAGGATTTCACAAGACCTAAGAATTGATATATCTAACACAAATAAAAAATCACAATAATATAGTTATGGGCATACTTGATAAAATATACATATTCTTATTTGTTTTTTCGTTTTTAAATGTTTTAAGACATTCATTTTTTCTTTATAGAAGTATTAAAATGAGTGAAAAGTTTGTTATTGATGGGAAAAATTTATTTTTTTTGGGTGTGTCCATTTCCTATATTATAACAACAATAATAGAAAGTATTAAATCATTATTATAATGTTTCAAGAAAAATTAAAAGAACTAAGACCCTATGTTAGTGGTATTAGATTCGTAAAAGATTTACCTGTTGTTGATTTAATTCTTAAAGAGGGTTGGGATATGTTTGAATCAGATACTATTATCTATAAGATTAGTAGTAGTAATGAGAATTATTATATTGTTTACCCTGAAAACCCAGAGGATTCTATTGATAATATATTAGGGCATGTTAAAAATGTCATTGATTTCAACATTGAAAAGGAAAACAAACTACAACTATTAAAAGTTAAGATTGAAGAATTGAAGATGTTGTTCAACACAAACAAATTAAATAAGTTGAATAGACTTAAATTTGAATTTGAAGAGGAAGAAATAACTTTGGATGTTGAACCAAACAATTTAGAAAACAAAAATGGTAAAACCTATCAAGGTGTTGAATTACCACCAAAAAATACTAATGGAAAATTAAAAGAGGAAGTGTAAACTCCCTCTTTTTTTTTATCCTTCTAAATGTTCTTGTAGTGTATGTATTAACCAAGTTGTTCCTGATATAAGACAAGAATCTAAAAAGATTGATATTGGTATTATTTCTAAACCATAATTATAAAATGGTGAGAATTGTGTATAACCAGTAATCTGTGAACCTAATGATAGGAAAAAACCCACCCAAAAAGGTGTACACATCATACAAGAAAATAAACTACCAAAAAAGTCGGGACTTGAAATTTTACAAGACTCCCTAAAGTTTTCAAAAATTGATCCGAATACTATAATGTTAGATATTCCGTAACCAACTAAAATAATCAATAAAGTTTCCATTTTTTTGTATTTTTTTAATATTTATTATTATAATAAAAATTGTTGAGATTGTAAATATGAAACTAATAATTAGTGAAAATCAATATAGAAGATTACTAGAAAGGAAGAATAGTAAAACTATTATAGTAACAGAAAGTCAATATAATAAATTGATTAACGAACAGTTTAGTCCTCTACGTGTACCATACGAAGTAAGAAGTAAATTAACACCTATTTTAAAATCATTATTACTTAGTGTTTCTGTAATTTATATGAATAATAAATTAAAAGGTGGTGTAAAAGAAGTTGATTTAGAAAATGAAAATGTTAAATTATCTATTTCAGGTGAAAATATAGATAAAGAACTTTTTGATGAGTTAGATAACCCTAGTTATAATTTTGAAATAAAAAATTTAGAAATAAGTGATGAGGGTGGTGAGAAAACACTAAGTGTTGATTATGAAGATAGAGGTGATAGAGATGATGTTGTATATGTACCACCAAAAACTTTTAATGTAGATGATTTTATTACTCTTATAAGAAATAAAGAAGACCTACAAATAAATAAAGTTAGTGATCCAAAAAATTTAGATACGTTAGTAAAAACAGAAATTAAAAACGAAAATCCTACGTTTTATGAAAAAGTAAAAAAAGACAATAAATTTATAAGATATTGTTTTCCACATATGCATTGGGGTACGGATATTGGAGGTGATGCTGATGAAGGTAATATAATATATTTTAAAGAACCTTTTAAGGTAGAAAAGGTGGGTACTGAATGTTTTATTATAAATTCTTTAGATGGTAAATACCATAAATTTTGTCACTCTAATAAAGTTTTTGTGAAAGAAGGTGAAATAAAAGGTGAAATAAAGGATGGCTTTTTCCCTAATCTTTTTGGAAAAAAATATTATAAAATTGGTGATGTTGGTAAGGTAGGTGATGTTACTGCTGCACATATACATTATGAAATAGGTACTGGTGTAAAAGGTGATAAATTAACTGGACAAGTCGATCCTAGTGGTAAATGGGAAAATTATTGGGGTGTAATAAAACTTAAAAACCCACTATACGATGATGAATTTATTGAGTCGTCTGAATTTACAATTAATAAATATGGTATAGAAGATTCAGAAAATTATGGTTGGAGAAGATTCAGTAAAGATGGTAAATTGTGTACAAAATACAAAGAAAAATATAAATAGATGAAATTTGGAGGTGTTTTATTAGTATGTAAAAGTACTGGAAGGTTTTTATTGGGAGAGAGATCAGAATTGGGTTCATACCCAAACACATGGTCTTTATTTGGTGGAACAATAGAACCTGATGAAGAAGTTTTAGATGGTGTTATAAGAGAAGTTTTTGAAGAAACAAAGATTGATATCAGTAATAATGATTTTGAATTATTTGAGGTACAGTATTATACTGGTTACCCATATTATTTTTTCATATCATATTGTGATGAAGAATATGAATGTGAATTGAATGAAGAGAATAATGATTATGGTTGGTTTTCAATGGAAAATTTACCTTACCCTCTTTTTCCAACCCTATACTCTTCACTTGTTAGGATTTTTGGTGTATAATTAACAATATACTATTATGGATAAATTTAGAAAAATAACTTCTGATATGGAGGCGGATAGGTTGAAGACAGAATTGAAGAAAGAACAATTCATTAAACAGATGAAATCTGGTCTGGGAGAACATATCAAACATAATGGTGGAAAAGTTAAAAAAATAGAGAAATCAAAACTTAGAAAGTTTTGGGAGAAACTATTGAATATTTTTTAAATGAATTTGGATAGAGTTTTACAAATTGCAAATCGTTGTATTGAAGATGACATAATACAAAATGAAGATTTGACAATAACTTATAAGTTAGATAGAGAAATCCATAAAAAATTGGATGAAGAATTGTTTTATAGAAAGAACAATGATCTATCTGATTTTGTCCATAATGAAATAATCGAATTGAAAATTGCGGGAATTACATTTATTTTTATGATAAAATAAATTGACTTTTTATTTTTTTATATATATGATTGTAAAAAAAATAATTTATGTCTGAAAAAGGTTATGATGATATTATGGATATGTTTAATATATCCGATGAGAATATCGAAGAAACAAAAAAAGAAAGATTAAAGTATTATTGTTGTAATAGATTCTACGGTAAAGAAAAATTGGTATGTAATAAGATTGAAAAATTGTCGTACTGGTTGTCCGATCGTGATGGATTGAATATGAAGGATACAATTAATCAGTTATTGTCTAAAAACGTATCCTGTGAAGATTTAAATGGTAAATATCAAGAACCATTATCTTATCTTTATAGAAAAGGTGTGGATGGTATTATAAAAAGAAGTGATGACACCTATTACACTAGAAAACTTAGTAACTGTTGTTTGGTTAAAGATGAGAATGGTGAATGGGATTATGTTAATAAATTGAACACAAGTTATTCTGATTTGTCTGAACTATTAACAACCTTATTTTTAAAAGGTGGACAGATTGATAAACTGTCACAAATGAATACACCTGAATTAAAAAACTATCTACTACCATTGAAGGGTAAAACATTATTGGGGTTGTTTAATAAATATTTTACCTTTGAAGAATACAAAGATTTTACATATAATACTAGAAACAATACCATCATTGGTGATCGTGTTGAGAATATGGTTAGAGATATGTTGGTAATAGATAATTATACAACATTATACGAAGGTGGAAACGGTGATTTTATTGATATGTTATATGGTATTGATTTAATTATGGAGAAGGATGGTGAGATATATTTGGTACAGGTAAAGAGTAAAAGTTATAAGGCGAAGAAAAGTATTGAAAATAAATATTATAGATATATTGATATTTTTGCGGGAGAAAGTAGAGATGGAAATGGAATTGATTTATATTTTAGAAAGGATGATTTTGAGGAAGTATTTCTTCCCAAAACAACATTGGAAAAGAATATTAATTATTTAAAAGATAAGATATATTGATTATGATGCCCTGATGGCGAAACCGGTATACGCGTAGGACTTAAAATTCTATTCCCATTGTGGGAGTGCGGGTTCGACTCCCGCTTAGGGCACAGAGAACCTCAACAATTTGTTGGGGTTTTTTTATTTAATAAAAATGACGATATT
>Ga0209536_100011439_pt1 | contig 12995 bp, 11 predicted proteins | sample DeeMarSeWOR28_12_FD_187461 | JGI IMG/M metagenome (GOLD analysis project Ga0209536, IMG submission 187461) | Marine sediment microbial communities from White Oak River estuary, North Carolina - WOR-2-8_12 (SPAdes) (version 2) | ecosystem: Environmental > Aquatic > Marine > Intertidal zone >...
TCCCCTGGCAGCGGTGCAGATGGGTCTGATCTACGTAAACCCGGAAGGGCCGAACGGTCAACCGGATGCGGTCGCCTCGGGCCGCAAGATCGTGGCCTACATACCCAAGAAGGCCGTTTCCGCGGGTGCACTCATCACAGTCTCCTGCCCCGAGATCATCATGGCCGATAATGCGCACTTCGGCGACTGCGCGCCTGTGATGCAGACGCAGGAACTATCGAGTTCTATCAATTGCATAATGGCAAGCTCAAAATCGTGGCGGAGTACCCGGGAATAACTTCCCATGTACTTGGCTCGCGCAATCTTGATCAGGCAGCAGCTGGAGATTTTGACGGGAATGGCTTGAGCGAAATCCTGGTACTCAGGCCCGACCTGCAGGAGTACATTGCCGTCCGCCGAACGAACGATGGTGCAGAAACAGCCTGGCACTTGCCCCTGGATGGAACCGCAACCACCAACCTGGCTGGTACAACACTCACAGATGGGCGTATTGCCGTGGGGGCCGGCACCTCCGGGGACAAACTGCGTATCTGGCTGCCATCGCAGTAATCCCACAAATCAAATCCTGTCAAAATACGCGGCAAATACCAGAAAAATTCACCACAGAAAATGACATTAATCACTATTATTCGATGGATAATGAGTATATGATTATCCTGGACAAATATTGATTCGAATCCTAATGAGGGCAGAGTGATGACTGAGACCCTGGAAAGCCAGGAAATGCCAGTATTTTCCTACACCCTGGCGAGTGCAGATTTGAGATACATCGAAATAGGGGAAAGGGATATTTACCTGCGCCACGATCTGAAAAAAGGCCCAATTTTTCACGGAGAGATCGCCGGCTGTGGCCCCGGTTGTGATATCAATTTAGCCGAAGTCCTGCTGGAATACGCAATGAGCTGCGAAGGTTGCAGTAGGGCTGATTTAGCGACAGAAATGCTCACATCCTTTGGAGACCATCTCGGCCAGGTCTACGTGGAGAGAATTATCCCTGGTAAGTCGAGCGCTGATACCAGCCAGAATCTATCTGCTGCCATCGTTTGTATATTGAATTCCATGGATTCAAAATTCAGCCAGGAAATTTCACAATCCTCCCTCAGCTTTTCCCTGGAATGCTGCCCGTTGAGTGAATGTGCCCGTGATACCGGGCTCAACCGCAGCGTTGAAATGGCCTACCTGGTCTTAATCACCCTTTTCCGTAGTCTGGTGGATCGCATCGCACCAGGTTGGACGATCGTCCAGCCTTCTTCGATCGAGATTAACATCCCCTTGCACCAGGTCCAGCTCACCAGTTAATGGAATCCATGACTTATTTTTCACCTGGTATCGATTGAATCGACCCCCCCATTCAGGAGAGTCAAGGCTATATGACCACACAGAACCAACCGAATACAGAATCAGAAGGCCACCCGAGTGGCGATGACCGCTACCTTTCGATCGACAAATCGATGCGGCAATTCAAATATGAAAAAGATTCACTGCTCGAAGTGCTGAACGCCGCCCAGGAAGTCTTTGGTCATTTATCCAGGGACTTGCTGATTTACATTGCCACCCATTTGAATGTCCCCCTGAGCCAGGTTTACGGTGTCGCAACCTTCTACCACCTGTTCACATTCGATCCACAGGGCGAGCATAACTGCATCATTTGCAAAGGGACTGCCTGCCATGTCAAAGGTGCGGATGAAATTATCGCTGCACTATCTGAAGAGTTTCAAATCGAGGCGGGGGAGACGACAGAAGATGGGCTATTCAGCTTGACCATCGCTCGCTGCCTGGGCAGCTGCGGTCTCGCACCGGTCATCGTCCTGGATGGACAAGTTTATGGCAAGGAAACCCCGGATGCTGTAACAAGGCGGGCGGCGGAAGTAGTCGCACTCTCCAGGGAGACGCTGGCTGAAAACGTGGAGGTCGGATGAATTTTGACAAGTTAGAGGAAATCGGGAACCAGGAACGCAGTCGCCAGGAGGCTTACAAGCGGCGGATTTTCTGCTGCACGAGTACCGCCTGTTTATCGGCCGGTGCCGGGCAGGTCCACAACACCCTCGATCAGGCTGTTGCTGCTTGCCAATGCGATGCAAATGAAGCAGAAGTCGTTAAAACCGGGTGCATGGGATTGTGCAGCGCTGGTCCGCTGGTGAGAGTTGACCAAAAAGGGCAAGACCCTCTTCTCTACGGCAATGTCTCTCCTGAATCTGCCCAATATATCATTTCCAAGCATGTCCCCATACAAAGAGATGATCTCACGGTTGATGAAGACGAAATGGACCAGAGCGTTGCTCCCCACGACTTCCCCCACTACCGGGCAAGCCTGCGACGTATCCGCACAAAAACAGATTTCGATAGACTCATTATTCCCTTGGATATACCTTTTTTCGCCAAGCAGGAAAAAGTCGTGCTCAACGAGACAGGTCGTATCGACCCAGATAAGATCGAAGATTATTTGGCGCATGGCGGTTACAGGGCACTTGCGCACGTGCTCGAGAATATGACCCCGGAAGAAGTTTGCAACGAGATCCTCGGCAGCGGTTTACGGGGACGCGGGGGTGCAGGCTTTCCCACGGGCATGAAATGGAATTTCGTGCGCCAGGAATCCGCTGATCAAAAATATGTCATCGTCAACGGCGATGAAGGTGATCCAGGCGCATACATGGATCGCACAGTCATGGAGGACGACCCGCATCGCGTCCTGGAAGGCATGATGATCTGCGCTTATGCAGTCGGTGCCAGCTCAGGGTATTTATATATTCGCGGCGAGTACCCGATAGCCGTTGAACGCATCCGCAAAGCAATCCGCTCTGCACGGCGCTGGCAGATCCTCGGCAGGTCTGTCATGGGAACAGATTTCCAATTTGTCGCCGATGTGAGAATCGGTGCCGGGGCGTTCGTTTGCGGCGAGGAGACCGCACTCATTCATTCTGTTGAGGGTAAGAGAGGCATGCCTCGTATGCGCCCGCCTTACCCATCCACATCGGGTTTATGGGATGCGCCAACAGTCATCAACAATGTGGAAACAATGGCTAATGTACCTTCGATCATCAACAAGGGCGCAGCATGGTACGCCAATATCGGCACTGAAAAGAGCAAAGGGACAAAGGTGTTCGCCCTCGCTGGTCACCTGCGTAATACGGGTTTGATCGAGGTTCCGATGGGAATAACCCTTCGGGAAATCGTCTACGAGATTGGCGGTGGAATCCCTGGTGGTCGTGAATTCAAAGCTGCACAAACCGGCGGCCCCAGCGGAGGCTGCATTCCCATGGAGTACCTTGACTCACCGGTGGACTATGAAAGCCTGAACCAGCTGGGCTCGATCATGGGTTCAGGTGGCTTGGTGATCATCGACGACAGCACCGAAATGCCCGATTTTGCCAAGTACTTCATGGAATTTTGTGTCGATGAGAGCTGTGGCAAATGTGTGCCCTGCCGGATTGGCACTGTTCAGATCAGCAAGCTACTCGATAAGCTGATCGCCGGCGGTGGGTCTTTAGAAGACCTCGAAAAACTTGATAACCTGTGCCAGACCGTGAAGACGACCAGCTTGTGCGGCTTGGGCCAATCTGCCCCGAACCCTGTATTGAGCACGCTGAGATATTTCCGTGGCGAATACGAAACCCTGGTTCAGGATGCCCCTGCCGATTGAAGTGCCGTTATGCCCATCAAGCTACTGAAGGGAGAAAAAATTGGCTGAGTTAATCATTGATGGACACAAGATCCAGGCAGAAAACGGGACAACTGTCCTGGAAGCTGCCCTCAATAACAACATTGACATACCCCGCCTTTGCCACCATCCCGAGTTAAGTGTATCGGGAGGTTGCCGCTTGTGCATTGTTAATCTCGAAGGCTACCAAAATCCGGTACCCAGCTGCGGTTTGGCTTGCGAAGACGGCATGGTGGTAACAACCAAGAATGAAACCCTTTCTGGGCTCAGGCGAGAAATTATCGATTTGTTCATATCCGAACACCCCCTGGATTGTTTTACCTGTGATAAGAGTGGTGCCTGCCAGTTGCAGAAATACGCCTATGAATTCGGAGTTGACAAAACCAGGCACGAATTCGAAATTTCAAAGCCTCTATACCAGGATGACAACCCCTTCTTTATTCGCGACCACCAATACTGCATTCTATGTGGGCGCTGTGTACGTGTCTGCGAGGAGGTGGTTGGTGCCAGTGCCATCGATTTCGTTAAGAGGGGTTTTACATCCCAGATCGGTACCCCTTTTGATGATCCACTAAAAGACACGACCTGTGTTTTCTGTGGTAACTGTGTCCAGATATGCCCCACTGCAGCCCTGTTGCCTGTTTCCCGTCTCGACCGGGGGCGGGAGTGGGAACTCGACCGGATTAAAACGATCTGCGGTTATTGTGGCGTGGGCTGCCAGATAGAATATGCGCTGAAGGATGGGGAGATTGTCTACGCCCAATCAACCGCTGATGCACCAGTTAATGGTGAGTTTCTCTGCACCAAGGGCCGCTTTGGGTGGGATTTTGCCACAGCCCCGGATCGCCTGATCAGCCCAATGGTTCGCAAAGACCTTGCATTCGAACTTGGCCTGACCGACGAAAATTGGCAGCTGCCGGAAACATCGCCGCTTTCCGTTCGCAACCCGAAGATAGAAGACAGCTTCGTCCCAGTTGGATGGGACACCGCGCTTGACCTGGTTGCCGACCGACTGGCAGCCATCGTCAAGGAAAGTGGACCAGATTCCATCATGGGTCTCGCATCTGCTCGTTGTACAAATGAAGAAAACTATATCTTCCAGAAATTCATGCGGCTTGGTATAGGTACAAATAACCTCGATCACTGTGCCCGTCTTTGACACTCTTCCACCGTTGCAGGCCTCGTGCAGGCCTTCGGAAGTGGCGCAATGACCAACTCAATCTCGGAAATTCGAGACGCAGATTGCTTATTCATCACAGGATCAAATACGGCTGAAGCCCACCCGGTCATTAGCTATGAAGTGATCCGGGCTGTAAAAAAAGGTGCCAATTTGATCATCGTCGATCCTCGTCGCATCCCGCTGGTTGAACATGCCACGCTTTTCCTGCAGGTAAAACCCGGTACCGATATCTACGTTTTTTTGGCAATCATGCACACCATCCTGCGTGAGGGCTGGGCAGATGAAGATTTCATCTCTGAACGCACCGAGGGATTTGAAGCGTTCAGGGAAACCCTGCTCGAGTACACCCCAGAGCATGCTTCGCTGATGTCCGGGGTTCCGGTCGAACAAATCATCGAGGCAGCCAGGATTTATGCCCTCGGTGAAAGAATCCACGGGCGATCTACTTATGTTGAACCCCGTGGTCATAGTGCCATCCTTTACGCCATGGGTATCACGCAGCGCAGCAACGGCACGGATATGGTGATGACCCTAGCCAATATGGCACTCCTGACAGGACAGATAGGCAAGCCGTCAACCGGGGTAAACCCTTTGCGTGGGCAATCCAACGTGCAGGGCGCGTGCGATACGGGCTGCCTGGTCAACGTATACCCCGGGTACCAGCGGGTAACCGACGATGAAAAACGTAAATCCATTGCTAGAATCTGGGATGTGGACGACCTTCCTGGAGAGATCGGCCTGACGATTGTCGAGGCCATGCATGCTGCCCTGGATGGGAAAGTCAGGGCGACATACGTCATGGGGGAAAACCCAATGATGTCAGACCCCAATACTAGCCACGTCGAGCAAGCACTACGCAACCTCGATCTGCTGGTTGTACAGGATATCTTTCCCAGCGAGACAGCATTCCTGGCCCACGTGATCCTTCCTGCTGCCGCGTCTCTCGAGAAAGACGGCACCTTCACCAATTCTGAACGCCGGGTGCAGATGCTGCACCCCGTGCTTCCTGCGCCGGGCGATGCCTTGCCAGATTGGCAGATAACAGGGCAAATCGCTGCCCGGTTCGATCAGAAAATGGATCGCCAGCGAGATGCACAGCATTGGATATTCCCCGACACACAAAGAATCTTCGTTGAATTGGCACAAGTCACCCCAATCTATGCTGGTATGAGCCACAGACGCCTGGCCGGGGACGGCCTGCAGTGGCCTTGTCCAGATGGAGAACATCCCGGTACACCTATTCTTCATGCAGGAAAATTCTCGCGTGGGCTTGGAAAATTTAACCCGGTGAAAGCCAATGATCCGGCTGAACAGCCTGACGAAGAATACCCCCTGATTCTCACCACCGGGCGGGTGCTGTATCACTACCATACCGGCACCATGACCCGGCGCAGTAAACCGCTGGATTGGATGGAGCCGCGTGGTTATGTTGAGATCAACCCGTTGGATGCAGAAGATGCGGGTATTCTAGACAACAGGGCTGTAATCATTGAAAGCCGGCGCGGTACGGTTCGAACGCGCGCCAGGATCACCAATGATGTTCCGCCAGGAACCATTTTCCTGGCCTTCCACTGGCGCGAGGCTCCTGCCAATATCCTGACGCAGGATTTCGCCCTGGACCCGGTTGCCAAGATACCTGAATACAAGGTTTGCGCAGTGCGTTTGCTGGATCCCCGGGCTAAACAAGAGAAGGCAGCTGCCTGATTTTCAACACTATCTAACAGGCACCTGCGAACTGCATTTCTATTACTTAATCACCTCATCATGGCAGACCATGATGAGGTGATTAAGTAATCCCATCAACGCAGATAACGCCGATACCCGCTGACAATCACCTACAATTGATTATCTTCTTGCGGTCTCACCTCTTCTGGATCCGATTCGGTGATCCGCTTGGGATGTGTGTACAGGTTAAAACGGTCTCGGCGGGCATAACCAATCAGCGTGATTCCCCACCGCTCAGCCAGCTCCACCGACATGGAGGTCGGTGAAGTACGCGAGATCACCACTGCAGCGCCGATCCGCGCAGCTTTCTGCAACATATCCGAGCTGATTCTTCCGGTGGAAAGCAGGATCTTCTCGTCAAACTTCCTGTTCCCCAGCAAATACATACCGGCGATTTTGTCCAAAGAGTTGTGTCGCCCAACATCTTCTGCAGAAATTATCACCTGATCGCCATCTGTTAATATCGAGGTATGCACACCTCCGGTTTTTTTATACAGGTCTTGGGATTCGAAAAGTGATTCCACCAGTTGCCGCACGCGCTCTGCCTTGATAACAATCCCCTCTGGAACCTGCAGGTCCAAGTTGTCAAGATCCAACGCTGTATAACCACCGGTGCAGCCCGAGGTCCTCTTCCACTCCTTAGGTTTTTCTGCCGGGTGGTTGAGCCAGATGTCGATGATCTCCAGGTTATCGCAGATATGGAATTCCAGAACCTGCCCTGCTGAGTCGATCACCCCTTCGTTATAGAGAAAACCAACCATGAGTTCTTTCAACATGGTCGGCGTACACATAAAAGTGATCCAAAGTATGCCGTTCACGTATAGATCGATCGGCTTTTCTACAATAAGCTCACCCTCGGTGACCTCCCCTACTCCTGAGCGAAATTTCTGAAATTGGACAATATTTACTTCGGGTTTCATTCACAACTCCATCTACCAGTAAAGGTTATGCAAGAAATAATCACTGCCTGGATATTTCCTAAGTTTAACATAAACCAGACTGCAGAATATCCCGTTCTTCAGGGCGATTATCACACCCATTATCTGCGAAATTTGTGCTAAAATCCTATTGTGACTTTTATCACAATCTGGAGTGCCCTTTGTTACTTTACCTCGTTGTCACTTCTGGATACATTAACCATGGTGTGGTGTTCTTTGCCCAACGTATACTGGTTGGATTCAATATTACCTTTGTCAGTTTGGCAAATGTTATTTGTCACTAGTAATTCAATCACCTTTTACCATACTTATAGTATGGAATATGCCACCTGCGAAGCTGCTAATACTGAGGAGGTGAGTATTTCCATTTCCGCGTCCGATTCTTATCCAGAACACCAAGCATACAATCAAATAATCTGTCAACCTCGCCGAACCTGAAGTGCACCATAAAAAATTGCCTGAAAAATCCAAAAGGAGGCTAATATGACAGCAGCTACCGCCCCGGCATCGACACGATCCTTCAATGATGTTTTTTATGAAAGCCTATTTGAAGTTGAAGATGGCGAGCGAATCCGGGCGTGTTTACAGTGTGGCACATGCAGCGGAGCGTGTCCCTTCGGTTACTTGATGGGATTTCCTCCTGGCAGGATGATCGCCTACCTGCGTGCTGAACGATTCGAGAACGTAATCGACAGCGACTCAGTCTGGATGTGCGTCTCCTGTTATGCCTGTACAGCAGTCTGCCCTAAAGAAATCCCTTTGACTCCCGGGTTGATGACGCGCACAAAAGAAGAAATGCTCCTGGCTGGAAATGTTCCCTCCGAACTTCAAGATGCATTGATGAATTCTCAACGTTATGGCAATCCCCTGGGAGAATCTCCCCGCAAACGTGCAGAGTGGACCAGGGGTCTTGAATTCGAAGTGCCAACCTTCCGAGAAGCCAAACGTGCCGTTGACGTGCTCTGGTTTGTCAGCGATTACCCATCCTATCATCCCCGAGTGCAGCTCACTACGCGTGCCATGGCCAGGGTACTCAAGCTGCTCGGTGTGGATTTCGCCATTCTCGGGCCAGAGGAAAACAGCGATGGCGATTCCCAGCGGCTCGCAGGGGAACGCGGCTTATTCGAGATGCTGGCCGAGAAAAATGGAAAAGCGCTCAGCAGGTACGAATTCAACCAGGTGATAACTTCAGATCCCCACGCGTATAATGCTTTCAAGAACGAGTATCCAAAACTTGGTATCGAATATCCCATGCAGCATTTCACTGAATTTGTTGCTGAACGGATGGATGATTTAAAACCCCATCTCAAACCACTCGAGGAGCAAAGGGTGACTTACCATGATCCCTGCTACCTGGGACGCGCCAATGATGTCTACGATGCCCCCCGGACAATCCTGTCTGCCATACCTGGTCTGGAGCTGGTCGAGATGCCACATAACCGCTCAACCAGCCTTTGCTGTGGAGGCGGAGGCGGCGGTATGTGGCTGGATGGTTTCCAGTGGGAGAAAGCACATGTCAGGCTCTCGGAGTGGCGTATTCAAGAAGCAGTCAGTGTAAATGCAGATATCCTGGCTGTAGCCTGTCCCTACGAACCGCCGCGCTTTGAAGACGCAGCCAAGATGGTCGAAGGAGCAGGTCGACTGGCGGTTAAGGACATCGCAGAATTACTCGCCGAATCAATCGAAGCGGACGCTTAGGGAGGTTCAAGATGAATATTGTTGTACTAGCGAAGCTGGTACCCGACCTGGTCGAAGAGTTGGAAATCGATGACAGTGGGACAGCCCTCGATATGACCTGGTTGCGGCTGATCATCAACGAACTTGATGACCACGCAATCGAACAATCCATTCTTCTCAAAGAGAAAACCGGGGCGCATGTCACCGTGGTAGCACCGGACTTTGAAGATATTGACGATATCCTCTATACCGCCAGTGCGAAAGGAGCAGATCGTCTGATTAAAATCCTCGGGGATTATGAATCCGGAATCAACAACCATGCTATAGCCCGGGCTTTCGCGCCCATCATCCGGGAATTGTCTCCTGATCTAATCCTGTCTGGCGTTCAGGCACATGACGATCGGGATGGCTCCCTTGGCGCACTGCTCGCTGGTTACATGGACCTGCCCTATGTAGGCTATGTTGCCAGCGTAGCCATAGGAGATGGGCAGGCAACCATCACCAAGGAATATCCCGGTGGTTTAAGCGCCGAAATGGCTGTTTCCCTACCCGCTGTACTTGGCATCCAGGTTGCTGAAGAACCCCCCCGCTACGTGGCTGTAAGCAAGGTTCGTCAGGCGATGAAAACCGCAGAAATAGAGGAAATTGACGCAGGCGATTTCGACCTCGCGGGAGGAGCAAAGGTCACCCGCATGTTCCAGCCTGAAGTAGGTGAAGGTGCCACGATGCTTGAAGGAAGCCTCGATGATATTGCGGACGAGCTGGTCAGCATACTCAAAGAGCTAGGTGCCGGGTAAAAGGAGAGCTGCAATGTCAAATGATATCTATGTAGTCATCGAACATATTCGAGGCAAAGTTTCTGAAATATCTTACTTGATGCTCGCAGCCGGCCATCAACTGGCAGAAGGCAGTGGAGGGGAATTAGCTGCAGTCCTCTTGGGTTCAAACACAGAAAACCTGGCATCCGATCTGGCAGCACAAAAGGTGCTTTACTTTGACGCATCGGAGCTGGCGGATTTCACCCCTGGAGCTTACGTTCAGTGCTTGCAAGGATTGCTTACCACCGATGCACCCCGGGCGATCATATTCGGGCATACCTCGATCGGAATGGAAGTCGCCAGCCTGCTCTCCGTGAAGACAAATTTGCCACTGGTGAATTCTTGCCTCAGCTTCTCAACGGATGGTGGTTCACTTCAATATACGAGCCAACTTTATGGTGGGAAAATTCTCGCCGAGGGCGAGATCCCCGGACCTTCCTGCCTGCTGACGCTCGTGCCCGGTGGTTATAAAGCTGAGGATGGTCAAAGCAGTACTCCACCGCCAGTAACCCGGGTAGAGGTTCCCGATCTGAGCGGGCAAAGAATCACCGTCACCCAGTACTTGGAACCAGAATCAGGTGATGTCGATATCAGCACACAGGAACTGCTTGTTGCGGTGGGTCGTGGGATTCAACTCGAAGATAATATCGAGCTGGCTGAAGAATTGGCAGAAGTACTCTCCGGCGTTGTATGCGCTTCACGTCCGGTTGTAGATCAAGGCTGGCTGCCCACCACGCGCCTCGTTGGAAAATCCGGCTTCCAGGTAAAACCCAAGATTTATCTGGCCCTTGGCATCAGCGGGGCTCCAGAGCATACCGAAGGCATAGCTGGCAGCGACACGATTATTGCTATCAATACCGATCCGGCTGCACCTATCTTCAACATTGCCAAGTATGGCATAGTTGAGGATATTTTTGACCTGGTGCCACTCCTGACAGAAAAGATAGAAGAAAGTAGATGAAGCTTCAATAAGGTAAGACAAAATGACTATCAGAGAAACATTCTGGAACATCCCTCACTGGGCTGAAATTGCCCAATACTTGCTGGGATTTCTCACCATCATCATCTTCGGGTATGGTGTTATCCGTCGTGTCCGGAGATGGCTGAAAGGGAAACCTGAAAAACGAACTGACCAGCTCGGTTCACGCCTATGGTCCCTGATTGTTCAAGGCATAGGCCAGGCGCGGACACTGCAGGATATCTACCCGGGAATCATGCACTTCACCATATTCTGGGGCATGATCGCCTTATTTATCGGCACCATCCTGGCTACGGTTGATTGGGATGTCGCCCACCTGATTTTCAACGTACAGTTCCTGACTGGCTGGGTTTATGTAGTTTATGAACTCGTACTGGATATTCTCGGGTTATTCCTGATTGTTGGATTGGGGATGGCAATCTACCGCCGCTACATTACCAAGCCCGACCGCCTGGCGCATATGCCAGGAAATGGCTTCAAGTGGGATGATCTATACGTGCTGATAATGCTGGTACTGATCGGAATCACCGGGTATCTGGTCGAGGGTTTGCGCATTGCGGTTGCCCAGCCGGATTGGGCAGCCTGGTCGCCGGTCGGAAACGCCATAGCGGCTGGTTTCGTGTCACTGGGAGATCCGACCAATGCGAGTCTCCACTACGGATTGTGGATCGCTCACATCTTGATCGCATTCGTGGCACTGGCCAGCATTCCATTCTCGAAGTTCTGGCACCTGCTTGCTGCGCCAACAAATATATTCTTCCGCTCACTCGAACCTGTTGGAAAGCTGAAACGACCAACTTCGGAAGAAGAGCCTGGCGCCAAGGAATGGACCGATTTCACCTGGAAGCAGCTGCTGGATTTCGAGTCCTGCACACGCTGCGGTCGTTGCCAGGATGTCTGCCCCGCGTACGCCACCGGCTTTAATCTTTCACCCAGGGATGTGATGATCAAATTGGAAACCCACATGTGGGCTCCAAAGAATGGTAACAGCATGCATGGTGATACAGTTGCCTCCGATGAACTGTGGGCATGCACCAGCTGCGGTGCATGTGTCAATACATGCCCGGTTTTCATCGACCAACTGACTTCGATCATCGATATGCGTCGTTACCTGGTCCTGGAAGGCGATGTCGATTCTCAGCTCCAGGACGCACTAGCCAATCTGGGCCGTTATGGCAACTCCTTCGGTAAATCCGATCGCATGCGTGCCCGGTGGACAAAACCCATCCAACCTAAAATCAAGGATGCCCGCCGGGAGGAAGTTGAGTACCTATGGTTTGTTGGCGATTATGCTTCCTACCATGCCAGCATGCTGGATAAAACTGTCAGCCTTGCCGAACTCTTCCAATCCTTAGATTTGGATTTCGGCTTGTTGTACGAAGCGGAAAGTAATTCCGGAAACGACGTGCGTCGTGTGGGTGAAGAAGGTCTTTACGAGATGCTGGCTGAGAAAAACCTGGTTGCTCTTTCGAAAAGCAGTTTCAAAACCATAATTACCACCGATCCACACTCCTACAATACCCTCAAGAATGAATACTCTGAAAATGGCGACGACCATTACAAAGTTCTTCATTATTCTCAACTATTCGATCAGCTGATAAATAATGGGCAGATCAAAATTACTAAGCAGCTCGGTCTCAACGTTACATACCACGACCCTTGCTACCTGGGTCGCTACAACGGCGAGTATGATGCCCCGCGCAGGGTTATGCAAGCACTGGGCTGCCAGCTGGTTGAGATGCCCCGCAGCCGTGAAAACACTTTCTGCTGCGGTGCAGGTGGTGGGCGGATCTGGATGGAAGATCCACCAGAAGTTACGGAAAGACCCGCTGAGAACAGGGTCAAGGAAGCTGCCTCACTCCCCGGTGTGAACACACTTGTCGTCACCTGCCCGAAAGACCTGGTGATGTTTCAGGATGCAGTCAAAACAGCGGGTCTTGAAGATCGGCTAGAAGTTAAGGATTTAATTGAACTTGTAATTGACGCTGTAGGCCTGGAAAAAGTTGAAGAAGAAGAGCAA
>Ga0209536_100011440_pt1 | contig 12994 bp, 10 predicted proteins | sample DeeMarSeWOR28_12_FD_187461 | JGI IMG/M metagenome (GOLD analysis project Ga0209536, IMG submission 187461) | Marine sediment microbial communities from White Oak River estuary, North Carolina - WOR-2-8_12 (SPAdes) (version 2) | ecosystem: Environmental > Aquatic > Marine > Intertidal zone >...
CCCTGCTTGAAAGCCTTGGAGCAGAGTGGAAAAGAGAAGGCAGCACATTACTGATCAGAACGGACTCACTGAAGAATTTTGAAGCATCCTATGACCTGGTAAAAACCATGCGTGCTTCGATTCTGGTTCTGGGTCCCCTTCTGGCCCGCCTGGGTAAAGCCAGGGTTTCCCTGCCGGGTGGATGTGCCATAGGGGCCCGTCCCATAGATTTTCACCTGCAGGGCCTGAAGATCATGGGAGCAAGTCTTGATCTGGAAGACGGCTATGTTACTGCTTCTACAGAAAATCATCTTGCCGGGGGCACAATATATTTTGATGTGCCTTCGGTAACCGGAACGGAAAATATCCTCATGGCCGCTGTCCTGGCAAAAGGGGATACCGTGATTAAAAATGCTGCCAGGGAGCCTGAGGTAACTAATCTGGTCGACATGCTTATTTCCATGGGAGCAAGAATTAAGGGCAGGGACACTGACCGGTTGGAGATCCAGGGAGTCAAACGCTTAAAGCCGGCTGAAATTACAACGATCCCGGACCGCATTGAGACCGGCACATATCTAATTGCTGTGGGCACAGCAGGCGGGGAGGCCACACTGACCCATTGCAATCCGGCCCATTTGCCGGCTCTGATTGAGAAATTGCGGGCGGCTGGCCTTATCATCAAGGAGTCGGTAAACTCTATTCGTGTTTCCCGGCCGGCCAAGGTCCAAAGCATTGATATAAAAACCCAGCCCTACCCGGGATTCCCCACCGATCTTCAGGCCCAGCTCATGGCCCTGATGTCTCTGGCCACCGGGTTAAGCGTCATAACTGAGACGATATTTGAAAACAGGTTCATGCATGTTGCTGAACTAAAGCGAATGGGGGCCGAGATAAAAATTAACGGCAACAGTGCCATTGTCAAGGGTATTGATCAACTGAAAGGAGCCCGGGTAATGGCCACAGATCTGCGGGCCAGCGCCTCCCTGGTTGTGGCAGGTCTGGCAGCTCATGGGACTACGGAGATTTCCAGGATATATCACCTTGAAAGGGGGTATGAGGATATGGTGACTAAACTTCAGGGTCTGGGAGCCCGGGTGAGCAAGGCTAAAGAATGATCAGGGCAGGGGCAGCCGTATTTCAGCAGTGGTCCCCTTGCCTTCGGTGCTGGTAATAGTAAGGGTTCCCTCGTGGGCGTTGATAATTTGTTTTGCTATGGAAAGACCGAGCCCTGTGCCATTTTCACTTGTTGTAAAGAAGGGCTCGTAAATTTTGTCAATGATGAGGCCGGGGATGCCGCGGCCGGTATCGATAACGGTCAGAACAGTTTTATCAGTTCCTGTCTCATCCTCAACTTCTTTGGCAATAACACGGATTTCACCCTCCTCCATATTCCTTAATGCTACGCAGCTGTTGTGCAGCAGGTTGAGGAGCACCCTGTGGATCTGTTGTGGATCAGCCCAACAGTCCATTTTTTCCGGTATATCCAGCACTGATTTACATCTTTCAGGCCAGTCTTGAGTATGCTGCAGGATCTGGATCATCTCTTTTACCAGCGGCAGTATGGGAATAAATTCTTTTTCAGGTTCCATGGGCTTTGAAAAAGAGAGAAAATCGCTGATCGTACTCTGCAGCCTGGAGCATTCTCTGGTGATTATATTCATCAATCCCTGGTTATGAGCCTTGATATCGCCGCTTGCATCAAGGACCTCGGCAGCCCCGGAAATTGCCGCGAGCGGATTGCGTAATTCATGGGCAATGCCGGCTGCCATTTCACCAATGGTTGCCATTTTTTCCGCCTGCAGGATCTGCTTTTCCATTTTTTTGGTTTCACTGAGGTCCTGGAGGGTAATGACTTCGTATTTATCATCGGTGCCGGGCATATTCAGTTTGGCAAATGAATAGCCGATGGGTATGTTTCTCCTGTCTTTTCTGGTGATTTCAAGTTCAGAGCGGAAGCTCATATCAGCATCAAGTTTGAGGCCGGGAAAGGCCCTGTTGATATCCATGCCATTAACTTCTTCCGAGCTAAAACCGGTAATTTTTTCAGCTGCAGCGTTGAACGAAATGATATTCTTCTGGTTGATGACGGTGATTATGCCGGAGGGTATATCATCGAAAATCTTTTTGTAGAGTACAGCCAGCTGGTCATATTTCAGTGTCGTTGTCAGCAGGGCTTTCTCAGTCCGGCGCAATCTTTCTGAAAGCAGAGAACTTAATATGGCGGTGATGAAGAAGGTCAGGCCATGAATTGAGAAGAAATTCATGACTGAGCGCATGTCTGCAAGGGGTCTGTACCAGAAATCTCCAAAAAAAGCAGGATGATATCCAGTATATTCAAAAGTCAGGATGATGCCATAGGCTATTGTGCTTGCTGCTGCAGGCGCCAGGGCCCCTCTCCGGAAGAGGATAAAACTTCCGGCGATGATCGGGAAAAAATAGAGGATGGTAAATATGGACTGACTGCCACCGCTGTAATAGATCAGGATGGTTATGAGCAGCACATCTATGAGTATCTGGATATAGGCAAATGTGGTATAACGCCTGATGAATTTCAGGATCAGTGCTGAACAGATTGTATAGATGTAGACCCCAGTAATAAAAGCGGCAACGTAATAGAAGGGAGGGGTGATAATGTGCTTTTCGGCTGACTGCAGGACCAGGTTCAGGCCCAAGAGAAGCGTTAAGAAAACAACCCGCAGAAAAAGCATCCATTGCAGCTGTTTTTTAAACAATGCCGCCGCTACTTGATTTTTTACAGGTTCAGCAATGAAATAATTCAACACGAAGGGTATGCCTTAAAGGAAATCGATATTTATTTGATATCATACTTTTGCACTTTGTAGCGCAATGAGCGAAAGCTTATCTTCAGGAGCTCTGCCGCGCGTATCTTCGAATTATCCGTTTTGACAAGAGCATGTTCAATCATCTTTTTTTCAAAACTTGCCATGACCTCGTCGAGTCCTTTAGTAAAAAGTTCATCATCGGACTCTATAGATAAGAAAGAGTCAGCCGGTTGCTGTACAGGTTTGCCTTCTTTTTTATAGGTTGAGAGGGTAAGGCTTTCAGGCAGAATTATATTTGATGACTCCAGGGCAACCCCGCGCTCGATGATATTTTCAAGTTCACGGACATTGCCGGGATAATCATATTCCATGAGAACTTTCATGGCATATGAGGAAATTTCCTGAACATTTTTTTCCATTTTCTCGGAATATTTTTTCAGGAAATGATTGACCAGAAGGGGAACATCTCCTTTTCTTTCGCGTAAAGGAGGGACCCGGAGAGGCACAACTGCCAGGCGGTAGAAAAGATCCTCACGGAATCGGCCGGCAATTATCTCATCCTCCAGGTTCTTATTGGTTGCAGCTATGATCCTGACATTTACCTTGATAGTGTCGGTGCCCCCGACACGTTTTAATTCCCGTTCCTGCAGCACGCGTAAAAGTTTAGTCTGGATCAGAGGTGTCAGTTCGCCTATTTCATCCAGGAAAACGCTGCCGCCGTCTGCCAGTTCGAAAAGTCCTATTTTGTTTGAAATGGCACCGGTGAAGGAGCCTTTGACATGACCGAAAAGTTCGCTTTCCAGAAGACTCTCCGGGATGGCACTGCAGGTGATGGGTACAAAAGGCATATCCTGAACCTTGCTCAGGTTATGAATGGCCTGGGCAACCAGTTCCTTGCCTGTACCCGATTCCCCGTAAATAAGGATACTCGCAGGAGTCGGGGCAATTCGGGCGATTAAATTATAGATTTTCAGCATCTCGGGGCTCTTGCCGATGATGCCTTCAAAAGAATCGGTCTCTGCTGAGATCTCGCCCTTTTTGTCTGATACAGTTGCTGTGCTGGCTGACTTAATTATTTTTATGATCTCGTCAACCTTGAAGGGTTTGGTGATATAATCAAAGGCTCCGCTGCGCATGGCAACCACGGCGTTTTCAGGGGAGGCATATGCGGTTATCATGATAACCGGGATGGAACTGTTTATCTCCTTGATTTTTTCGAGCAGTGAAAGGCCGCCCATGCCGGGCATTTTTATATCGGATACTACAATGTCAAAATCCTTTTTCTGAATGAGATCAATGGCGCTGGCTGCATCTGAAGCGGTAATAACGTCATAGCCTTCTTTTTCAAGAAGGATCTTGAGGAACTCACGCATGCTCAGTTCGTCATCAACCACGAGAATGGACGACATTTTTATCTCCTCGATATTTCAGGCAGTTCTGGTAGCAGTAGTAATGTGTTTAAATCCGTCATTATCGGCAAGCCCGTTAAGAATTAATCGCTCTGAATGGTTACAATATGACTTTCAGAATGTCAACGCGCAATAATAACTTGCGCAAGTCATTTGAGTTACTTATAAGTACTATAAATGATTGAAAAGGGCACCTAAATCTGTATGCACGGGGCCATTGCCCGATTTTCACGGGGCAAGGATTTTATTGGCTGCAGATAGATAAGTGCCAATTTTTTATAATAAATTTGAGAGATTTTGCCTATTTTGCACTCTTGTATCACAGGCCGGCTCAACTAAAGTTCGTTAAACTTAAACTTTTGCAGCCTGTTTCAGGCAAACAGGATGATACCGAATGTGTGTAGCAATTCCATCGAAGATTATCAGCAAAGAAGGTTTATTGGCAACCATTGAGGTTTATGGCGCCAGACGCCAGGTCAATCTCATGTTACTGCCAGAGGAGGCGGAGATAGGTGATTATGTTCTTGTGCATGCCGGCTTTGCCATTCAGAAGGTGGATGTTGCAGCCGGAGAGGAATCTTTAAAACTTTTTGATGAAGTTTTGAGAAAAATGGGAGTGGACCCTGAAAATGCATGAGGCATCCATTGCCCTCAGTCTGCTTGAGACGGTTTCTGATCTTTGTCAACAGGAAGGCTATAATACCATAGAATCTGTGCGGCTTAAGGTCGGAAGGGCAGCAGGAATACTTCCCGATGCTCTTCTCTTTGCATTTGATATTGCAAAGGCTGGCACTATTGCCAGCCAGGCCGAACTTGTCATTGAATATATTTCCCTTGGCGGGGTTTGTCGTGATTGCGGGGTGCAATTTGAATCAGAAGAACGTTATATCTATGCCTGTCCGGCTTGCAAATCAAGCGCCATTAAAATTACCAGGGGAGATGAAATGCAGATTGTTGACATGGAAGTGCACTGACGGGTCGCAATCATAAAAACGTACCTATATGAGTAAAGGCAATTATGCTCACCGAACTATATCTGAGGAAACCAGATGGCACCTAGTCCCAAGAATACGATCACGGTTCTGCTAATCCTGCTTGTGAGTACTCTGGCTTTTACCGTTCAGGCAAAAATCGACTGGGAGGTTTCCCAAGCGATACAGCTTGATGAAACGCCGATTGATGTTGCCCAGACCCCGGAAGGGGACTTGACATTTCTTCTCACTGAACAGGCGAAAGTATTGATTTATTCTGCAGACGGTAAACTGGTGGGCACAGTTCCGGTCGATCCCTCTGTCACTGATATTGCAGTCTCGGCCAAGGGTGAACAGCTCTATCTCATAAACGGCAAACGCAAGACCCTGCAAACAGTTGATGTTAATTTTATTGTTGATTTCAATGTGGCTGATGCCCCGTTTCTTGGTCCTGCCGGGGCTGATGTTGTGGTTGCGGTGTTCAGTGATTTTCAGTGACCATACTGCGGCAAAATGATGTCGCTTTTCGAGCAGGTGCTCGATAAATACCCGGACAGTGTAAGGATTGTTTTCAAGCATTTCCCGCTCTCATTTCACAACCAGGCGATGCCGGCGGCGCTTGCCGCCGTGGCGGCAGGGGAGCAGGGAAAATTCTGGGAGTATCATGATGAACTTTTCATCAACCAGAGCAGCCTGTCAGCTGAAAAATATCTGGAAATAGCCCAAGAACTGGGTCTGGATATCAAGAAGTTTTCCCTTGATATGATGCGGCCCTCGCTGCGCCAGAAAATTGAACAGGATGTGGCTGATGGTAAAAAGGCCGGTGTCACAGGAACACCGGCTATTTTTGTCAATGGCAGGACACTGAAGAAACGTGATCTGGCTGCAATAAGCAAACTCATTGATGAAGAGCTTGCTGCCAGCCGGAAATAAAAGACAGCGAGGCGTGAAAAGCAGCTATATGCCTGAAGTAAAACTCACATTTGAAGACAACAATCTGGCAAGGCTCTTATACGGGGATCTTAACAAAAACCTGAGCACCATCGAAAAAACGGTTGGCGTTTCTGTAAAAACGAGGGGAAATGAACTGCTTCTTGAGGGCTTGCAGCATGAGGTTGAAATCGCCGCCCTGGCGCTTGGGCAATTATATGAACTGCTCAAGGCAGGCTACCCGGTGTACCCTGCAGACGTTGCATACGGGCTGCGCATCCTTGAGCGTTCGGCCAAGGCCAACCTGAAAGAGATATTCCTTGACAGGGTCTATATTACAGCCAACCAGAGAGTGGTTTCGCCCAAAAGCATAAACCAGAAAAAGTATATCGATTCCATCAGGAGTAATGACATTGTCTTTGGCATAGGCCCGGCCGGCACCGGCAAGACCTATTTAGCAGTAGCCATGGCAATCTCCGCCATGACAGGCAGCCAGGTTAAAAATATTATTCTCACCCGGCCGGCCGTAGAAGCAGGCGAAAAGCTCGGGTTCCTTCCCGGCGACATGGCGCAGAAGGTGGACCCCTATCTGCGCCCGCTCTACGATGCCTTGAATGATATGCTGGGCAGAGAGAAGGTCGCTGAATATATCGAAAGAGGAGTAGTGGAGATAGCTCCTCTGGCCTTTATGCGCGGGCGCACCTTGAACAATGCCTTTGTGATTCTTGATGAAGCCCAGAATACCTCCCATGAACAGATGAAGATGTTCCTGACCAGATTGGGATTCGACTCCAAAGCCGTTATAACAGGAGATATTACCCAGATAGACCTGCCGTCCGGAAAGCAGTCCGGACTGGTTGAGGCATCCCGTATATTAAAAACCATCAAGGGCATAGGTTTTTGCACCTTTTCAGACGTGGATGTTGTGCGCCATCCTTTGGTGCAGCAGATAATCCGGGCCTATGCCAAGAAAGAAAAGAAACAGGATGACAGAAAATCCAGGCCAGGAAAACCACGGGCTGCCGGGAAATAGTCTTTTGGGCTGGTGAGAATTAATGACAGGACTCGATGAAAGCATAATATCTCGGATGTTTTATGCCTGTTTTTCTGCGCAATGAATTTTTGCGCCCGGTCCCCCGGGTGAACGAGCTGCTGGTGCGGCAAACCGCTGAACTGCTCCTGGTATTGACAGGAATGCCAGAGGCTGAATTGAGTATTCTCCTGGTTGATGATTTACGGATTGCAGAGCTAAACAGATCCTGGCGCCGAAAAAGCGGCCCAACCAATGTCCTGGCCTTTGCATTGACAGAGGGGGATGATACGGTTATGGCCCTGAATTTACTTGGCGATATTGTCATTTCCGTTGAAACTGCAGCCCGGGAAGCTGTTAAGGAGAGAGTTTCCCTGCATTCACACTTGCAGATGCTGCTGGTGCACGGCTTTCTGCATCTTATCGGCTATGATCATGAAAAGTCAGATTTAGAAGCAGCAAGAATGCATGACAAAGAAAGGGAGGTTTTGCAGGAACTCCAAAAGAAAAGGAGGGGGAAGATGATAAGACTTGCAGTGAACGTTGATCATGTCGCAACCCTGCGTGAAGCCCGCGGCATCAGCGAGCCTGATCCAGTTCTTGCCGCCGGCATCTGCGAATTGGCCGGCGCCGAAGGTATTGTCGTTCATTTACGCGAGGATCGAAGGCATATCCAGGACCGGGATGTCAGGCTGCTGCGTCAGACGGTAAAAACCAAGCTCAACCTGGAAATGGGGGCTGCAAAGGAGATTATCAAGATTGCCCTGGACATCGGTCCTGATATGGTGACCCTTGTTCCCGAGAAAAGAAAAGAACTGACCACCGAAGGCGGACTGAATGTAGCAGGCCAAAAAAAGAAGCTCAAAATGGTAATCGGCCAGATGCATGATGCTGGGATTCCGGTGAGTTTGTTTATTGATCCTGATTTACGGCAGATCAGGGCTGCAAAAGACATTGGCGCCACCTTTGTGGAAATCCATACCGGCAGATACTCCGATGCGGCAAGTGAAAACGAGCGGGACCATGAGTTTGAGCTTATAGCTGCTGCGGCTGAAGAAGCCTATGAAGCGGGACTGAGGGTGAATGCCGGCCATGGACTCAACTATGTCAACACCTCGCGGATTGCCGCGCTTGAAACAATAGAAGAACTCAGTATCGGGCATGCCATTATGGCGCGGGCCATTATAGTCGGACTGGACCAGGCTGTGCGCGAGATGCTGGGCCTCATGATTTAATTTGTCTTACCTCTGAAAGGTGCTGGAAACATTTACTTTTGGCTTAAGGTGATGATGAAAGTTGCTCCCTGTTCTGTCTCACTTTCAACAGCAATAGAGCCGTTATGCTCTTCAATGATATTTTTGGCGATTGCAAGACCGAGTCCGGTGCCTCTGTTCTTGTTGGTATAAAAAGGGGTAAAAATCATTGCCAGTTTTTCCTTTGCGATGCCGACTCCGGTATCCTTTATCAAAATGACAACTTTTTTCTTTTCCTCCGTGGACAGAGCTGTACTTATTGAAAGTGTGCCGCCGCCGGGCATGGCTTGTACCGCATTGACAAAGAGATTGAGAAATGCCCGGTAGAGTAAATTCTGATCCATAAGCATCGGTTTAAGATCAGGGTTCAAATCATTTTCAACCCTGATCAGGTTTTTAGTAAATTCAGGCTGCATGAATTCCTCGACCTTGAGAATCAGGTCATTGATGAGCCCTTCAGTAAACTGCGGCACCTGGGGCCTGGCAAAATCCAGGAACTCCCGGACTATATCATCCAGTCTGCTCGTCTCAGTTATAATTATTTCTGCAAGATGTTTGCTGGCAGGAGCCTGGTCCTGTAAACGCTTATTAAGGATTTCAGCTGTACTGCGGACGATACCCAGGGGGTTTTTAATTTCATGGGAAACGGAAGCAACCATCTCACCCAGGCTCGCCAATCGTTCAGCATGATGCAGTTTACCCTCAAGGCGTCGTCGTTCCTCGGCCCGCGCTTCGTTTATCTGGTCTGCTTTGGTCACAATTTGCGTCAGAATAAAGAAAAGGGTCCCCATGATCAGAATGGAGACGACAATAATTGTAAGCTGCAGCCGGAGTATGGCCTCCATATCTTCCGAAAGGTCCTGGACGACTTTGGTGACACCGATGATATCTTCAGTCCGTTCACTGAGGGGATTCTCCCTGCGAAAGGGGATATAGGTCATAAGCTTTGACGAGATAGGATCTGAGCCGGGCAGCAGGTGTAATAGGGAGGCGGAAGATATGAGGCGTGAACTGTGAATGCCGTTAAGCGCTCTTTGGTATTCCTTGCCGTCGCTATTACGAACCCCAACCTCTTCAGCAATGGTACTGTAGGAAATTATATTTTCTTTGGAGTCGAAAATGGTTACAGAATCGACCTTCAGCCCTTGGGTCGTGTTGCGCACAACCGTGTCAAGCCTTTTGAACTGTATCGGATTCCTGAGGGCAATCTCGCCGTAGCGCAGGGCAGTAGGAAGTACAAACTGCAGGAAAACCTGCCTGTTCACATGCTCAGCAAGAAGAAGCGAGTAGGATTCACTCCGCTCGAGCATGACCTTTTCGGCATAGTTGGATATGATCCACGAAAGAACCATGGTGGTGATAAGCACGAGTCCCAGGCCGGTGAACGAGAAAAACTTTACCAGTCTGAATGGTTTTGGTGAATCAATTTTTGATTTTGGAGAATGGCTTGTCATTTAGCAGACTCCGCAGCGCTTACAGCTGGAAGTATCGCAGGGCAGGGTCGTCTTTGCCTCTAAAGCTTTTTTGTATTCAGACCAGAGATATTTACGCTTAATGGAGTGGTCAATTATTTCCCAGGGAAAAGGTTCCGATGCACCTCTCTGGCGCAGAGCGTAATCATCCGGATTAATTTTCCCCGCTTTGAAGGCCTGTCTCCAGGTGCAGTTATGGTGCACCATGTACAGCAGGGCATAGCCTACCCTGCGGTCTCCTCTGGCAAGTATGGCTTGCAAAAAAGCCTTTTCCGGGTTTTCCGTTTTGAGGCGGATGTTCGGCAAACCTTTAATTTTCTGGCGGATAAATTTCAGCTTCCGCTTCAGTTGTGCAACCTTTTCCATGGGATGAAACTGGAATGGGGTCCACGGCTTTGGAATAAAACAGTTTATACTCAAGGTCAAGGTGCTGAGTCTGCCTTTAGCGCGGCCTACATCAAGGATTTTTTTCTTCACCTTCATGATCAGATCCACCATTTCAAGCATATCTGCCTGTGTTTCAGTGGGTAAACCTATCATAAAATAGAGTTTCAGGTTGCTGATCCCCTGTTCAGTAAGTATTTCAGCGGCTGTGAGGACATCACTTTCAGTTATACCTTTGTTAATGACGAGCCGCAAGCGTTCCGAGCCTCCATCGGGTGCTATGGCTGCACTTTTTAAATTACTGCTGCCCAACAGCTTCAGCAGTGAAGAATTGATTATATCAGCCCGCAATGAGGAAAAAGACAGAGAACATGACTGGCTGGCAAGATAATCAGCAATTAGGGCCATTTCATCAGGGCGAATCATTTCCATGCCCAGAAGGCCTATCCTTGCGCAATCGTCAGGTCTGGAGTCAATGGCGGCAATTATTGATTGCGCCGGCCATAGGCGGGGAGGGCGATAGATAAAGCCTGCAGCGCAAAATCTGCAGCCGCGGCTGCAGCCTCGTCCCAGTTCGGTCATAAAGAGATCAGAAAACTCTGCCTGCGGTGTGAGGATATTGGAATGGCCGGCAAGATTTCCGGGAGCCTCGAGGACTACCTTTTTAATGCGCCTCGGCAGAGCTGGATAATCATTCATGGGCGTATTCGACTGGAATGTTCCTGAGCCATATGTGACTTTGTAGAGGGCGGGCGCATAGCAGCCGGAATGATTTGTTCCTATATCCGCCAGCAAATCCACTTTGCTTTTTCTGCCCATTTGCTCTGAGATACTGGCAACCACCGGGCCCAGCACCGGTTCTGCTTCACCAACAATAAAGAGATCAACAAAGGGGGCCAGGGGTTCGGGATTCATGAATGTGGCAACACCACCTGCAACTACAAGAGGTTGTCCTCCTGCAGCCTGCGCCTGGATCCTGGGGCTTAAATCGGTTCTTGCTGAAGCCAGTGGCGGGATACCTGATATCTCAAGCAGCATGATGAGGTGCAGATAGTCCTGCTCAAAGCTGACAGAGAAAAAAAGCAGGGGGAAATCGGCAAGAGGCCGGCTTGATTCAAGGGATAATGGTTTGGTGCCTGATTCCGGCAGAAAGACCCTTTCGGCGACGATGGAATCATTCTGGTTCAGCAGTCTGTAGATAAGCTGGAAACCAAGATTGGACATTCCCAGTCCATATTTGTTGGGATAGATAAGAGCAATTGGAAGCCTGTTTTTCCATTTTTTCCGGATGCTTCCTCTTTCATGGAATAAACGTTCCCTGCTGCCGGCAATACCAGCCCTTGATCTTGAACGTTGCCCCATCAATATAAAAAATCAGCTGCCGGGCGGGAAAGGCTTATTGCAGCAGTAGGCTGGATTGATGGAGTTTCGTGGCTCAAAGACCCGGCTCCTGATAAAGTTTGGCTTCTCTCTCAGCATGGCCAGGAAGCCATAGGGTTCTCAAGGGGTTCATGAGAGAATATTAACCATTTCGGAGGAGAAGGCAATATAAACTCACACCGGCATCTCGGCCTCTGCTTCAATCTGCAGCCTGACGCAGATAGGTTGGGGTTTCCAGTTCAGCCTCGTCCAGAGTCGTGGGGAAGAGCCGCGACTGTTTCCTGACAGTACACGGGTTTCGGCGGTTAAAGTTTTTGTTCGACCTGGGGGCACTGTCGTCGGCTGGAATCTTTTGACTGTCAGCGGTTTCAGCTTTCTTTTCCTTGGCTTGAGCCTTATTGGCCACGCTCTGTATAGGCCGTTCAATTGTTGCAGCCTCTTCCGTACCGGTTACCCCGGTAGCAATGACCGTAACCCGGATCTCATCCTTGAGGCTCTCATCAAAAAGGGCTCCAACGATAATATTTGCATCCTCATGAGCCTTCTGCGATATCAGGTTTGACGCTTCCATGAACTCGTTCATGGTCAGAGAGTCTTCTGATGCTGAAATGTTGATGAGCACACCCTTAGCGCCGTCTATCCCGACATCCTGCAGCAGGGGATTGTCAATTGCTCGTTTTGCAGCCTCTATGGCACGATTTTCACCGACAGCGACACCTGCTCCCATAAGCGCAGGTCCCACTTCCTGCATAACTGCTTTGAGATCGGCGAAGTCGACATTCATATGCCCGGGAAGATTTATCAGATCAGTAATTCCCTTTACAGCCTGCAAAAGGACCTCATCGGCCTTTTTCATCATATCCATGAGCCTGCTGCCTTTTTGCATAATGGTCAGAAGACGGTCATTGGGAATGGTGATAATGGTGTCCACATGTTTTTTCAGCTCCTTCCAGCCTTCCTCAGCCTTTTTCATCCTGGTCTTTGCTTCAAAAAAGAAGGGCTTGGTGACAACTGCCACGGTAAGTGCTCCGAGTTCCTTGCTGAGTTTGGCAACCACAGGGGCACCGCCTGTCCCGGTACCACCGCCCAGGCCGGCTGTAATAAAAACCATGTCAGCACCCCTGAGCACCTCGCGTATTTCCTCCAGGCTTTCAAAGGCCGCCTCCTTGCCACGTTCGGGGTCTGCCCCGGCTCCAAGGCCCTTTGTGATCCCGGGGCCTAGCTGTAAGCACACGTCGGCCTTGGAATTTTCCAGGGCCTGCATGTCCGTATTGGCGGCAATAAACTCAATCCCCTGGAGATTGTTTTCCACCATGGTATTGACGGCGTTGCCGCCACCACCTCCTATGCCGATAACCCTGATCCTGGCCAGTGACTCTTCTGCCATTCTGAATTCCATTTTC
>Ga0209536_100011441_pt1 | contig 12993 bp, 11 predicted proteins | sample DeeMarSeWOR28_12_FD_187461 | JGI IMG/M metagenome (GOLD analysis project Ga0209536, IMG submission 187461) | Marine sediment microbial communities from White Oak River estuary, North Carolina - WOR-2-8_12 (SPAdes) (version 2) | ecosystem: Environmental > Aquatic > Marine > Intertidal zone >...
GTGAAGCAGACTCTTGCACTGCCGCGGATTGTTGTTGTTCCACGCTCTCTTGGTTCGTCCCGCCGCAACCGGCTATCCCCAAAAGCGCTATCCCAAAAAGGGCGTACTTTATACGTAACATAGAATTATCTCCTTTGAGATATTTAGGATACTCCTATACATAATTCATACTAACCATTGACCGGAATAAAAATCTCCGACTCCATACGGGTCGCTCCCTTTAATCATAGCGTTGTAAATAAACAAAAGAAAGGGGATTGCGGGATCGTTTTGCTGTATTGGACATGTAAGCACGCTCATTGCTTTATGTTCCTGCATCCCAGCCCCTAAATGAAAGGATATAAAAGAAATATCTTTTTCCCCCGAAATTAGTGACATATTGTCCCTTGACATTCAGCACAAATTTATTTTAGCCTTTGCCCTGCCTCAGTAGTTCTCTCGAATTCAAACAGGAGCCTGCAGTGGGATCTCCTCCCATGTTGCGCAGGTTCAATACATCAACATTTTGAATCGGAGAACTACAGGTGTGTAAACCCGCTTATCTTTACAAAGAATACGAAATCTTTTTCATCGCTGAAAATTCAATCCCGGAAGAATATCAATCCGTTCCTGAACGACTGGAATTAAGCGACGATGAAATAAAAGCCATACAAACGGCACTGCAGAAAATCACTCGTCGTCGGATCCCCGATGCCAATGACGCCGAAGATCTCGTCCAGGACACGCTGTTAACCATGATCGCCAGGAATCCCGGTAATAAATTGAAAAAAGGTCTGCTCGTATGGTGTCAGGGAATTCTGCGAAATAAAGTCGGAAATTACTATCGCAAAACCCGGCGTCATTCTTCTCTCAGGGAACAGAATCCCGACATGGACCCAGGATACCAGGCATCTTCTCTCATTGCATCCCCGGAAATTACAGTATCGACAAATGAACTGCAATCCATTATCAAAGAAAAGCTTTCCGAATTTCCTTCGCCAATACGCCGGGTTATGGAGCTTCTGGTTTCCGGGCTCGAAGCGGGAGAAATCGCGAGCCGGCTCTCGTCAGAATCATATCAGAATGTAATCAACCGTCTTTATCGTGGACGCAAAAGACTGGCACGCGAACTGATTAAGTGCGGTTTCAGCCCAAATTCACAGGGTGGAAGAAATCGAAAGAGGACCGCGGAAAATAGAATCCACACTTCCCGCAAGGTTTCGTAGCCTGCGGGCTGTTAAGATTGGAGGATCACATTAACGGAACAGTGTGAAAGAATTCGCTCCGTTGTACTGCCGAACAAAACCTCGCGGATCGGGCTGTGGCCATATGCACCCATGATCAGGAGATCTACATCCCCCGAAGCGACAAGTCCGCTAATTATCGAAGAAGGTTTGGAACTGATCTCAATCCGTTTTCTTGGAATCACTCCGTGATGTGCAAGAAAGGCTTCTGCGGGTGCAAGGATTTCCGGACTCGAATCTTCCGATGGAACAACCGTAACCAGGGTACAGTTTGTACCCGGACGCGCAGCAAGTTCAGCGGCAACCAATAACGCACGAGCAGAATGAGAACTGCCGTCATAGGCAACGAGAATATTGCTGATTTCACTCTCTTCCTGGAATTCGGTACCGGCCACAAGAACGGGACGAACGGAGCTTCGAATTACGGGTGCTACCAAAGAATCGATGGTCTCCTTGGTATTGGCCGCAGGATTGTAGCCTGTACGTGAAACAATAACAATGTCATGTGCCACTGCACTCTGGCTGATAATCTCATTCGGAATTCCTGTTTTCGTTTCGGTAGAACAGGAAATGCCGCGGGAATCACATTGGTCGGCAAACTGGTTCAATCGCTCCCGGCATCTCATACTCATCTCATCTATCAGGGATTGGCTCTCCCTGAATGAGTGTGGCACTACAGACGGCATAAATCCGTCCGGCGTGCCTATCATAGGAACTTCAAACGCCGTGATATCGATGATCGCAACGGCATGGACATGACTGCCCTCTTTCCTGGCCAGCCAGAAGGCATAGTTTCTGGCGCTTGCATCACTGGGTGCTTCAGCCAAAGCAAGAAGAATGGAGCGGATCATAAGACCTCCCATATAAGATCAGAGCCATATCTTGTGGCATTTAAAGGCCCTAAACAGGAAAACCTTGCCTACTTTTCAGTCAGGCAAACCGTAACGAATTATCTTAAGGTTCCTGTGCCGGCCGCATATTATGCAGTTCCGAGATCAGATTTTATCTTGAACAGGTTCACAATATCGCTTCTCGATACTATCCCCACCAATTTCCCGTTCTCAATCACAGGCATACACCTGATATCCTCGGATACCATTCTATTCAGTACTTCGGAAGCATCATCGATCGGCCGCACACTGGCTATATTTTCTATAGGTGTTATTATGTCGCGAACCTGCTTAAAGGTCCACAACTCTCTGGCAACAGGCTTGACTTTATCCAGAGAAACCATGCCCATAAACTCATCCCGGTTAAAAACCGGGAAATGAGTAAATTGGTATTTATAGATGTAATCTTGGACAAGCTCCTCAACGGAAAGCAGCCAATCCACGCTTACGACATCTTCTGTCATCACCTGACGTACCGGAACACCCGCCAGAGCCTGCCTTTGCATAATGGACTGGTAATTTCCCACGGCAGCCAGTTTCATAAACAATCCTATGACAACTAGCAGGACCGAGAACAAACTCTGGATTACGGGTAATAGGAGAATACCAAAGATAATGAAAAAAAGTGCAAGGGCGTTTCCGACTTGGCTGACAACCTTTGTGGCGCGCGCCTTGTCGCCCCACCGGTCCCAGAGAATCGCCCTTAAAACCCGCCCTCCGTCAAGGGGAAATCCTGGAATCATATGAATGACGGCCAGAGTGCCGTTGGCAACGATCAAACATGCTGCAATTCCAGTGACAGGAGTTATCTGCTGCATCAGCCAGAAATAGGAATAGACCATCAGGGAAAAGCATCCAAGCGCCATATTGACCACCCAACCGGCAAGAGTAATGACAAATTCATGTCGACCCGTTTGAGGTTCCAGCCCAAGATGGGACATGCCGCCAAAGATATGCAGCCGGATGCTGCGGATCCTGATTCCGTATTTTTTTGCCACAAAAGAATGTGCGAGTTCATGAATCAGAACCGAGAGGAAAATCAATAAAGAGGCGACGCCCCCCATTGCCCAGTAGAACGGCACCGAATAGTCCGGGTAGGCCTGCTCAAAAAAGCCCTTCGTAATAACAACAAAAAAAGGGAATATAACCAGCCAGGAATAATCGATGATAATCGATATCCCGCCGATCCTCATAAGGGGAAATCCACTGAGCCTCATGCTTAAACATATATCACGAAGTGGATTGGGAGGCCATAAGATGAAAACTGATAGCCTGTCGGATTTATGATCCCGAATCCTGAACGGGATTTTTCGGATCGGAAAATACTTCAGCTTCGAAAATATAGATTTCCGTCTGCGGATCCTTCCAGGCCGACACACTCAGGCCTGCTTTATAGCATGCCTGTTCCAGAAAGGTTCTGCGATCCCAACCGTACTCTTCCGCCACCTGGGGGAGAAGTAATCCCCTGTAAAAGCTCTGCACAATATACAATCCATGCTTCCCGACTACGATTTCATCAATATCTCTAACGCGTTGAAAGGGGGTCAGGACCGAAATTTCTATGTCCAGATCATCCAGTTCCTTCTGTTGCAGAGGGGGAAACCGGCCATCCTCAAACGCTGCACTCAGCGCACAGCGCTCGACAACCTTATATAATTCGCGATCCGAGTCCAACTGCCCTATACAGCCGCGAAGCTCTCCCTTCCTGTGCAGCGTGACGAATGCTCCTTTGTGTTCCATTAAACCCGGGCTGTCGGTCTGAAAAGCCATTGTTGATTCCTGGCTGAAGTAGGCTTCAAGTGTAGTTCTTGCCAGATTCAGTAACGAGACTTTATCCGAATCTTCGAGCATTGCCGCTCCTTGGAACAAGGCGATCCGACATTTTCTTAAGTTTCACCGCTTTGAAAACAGAGGTGAATTCAGGATTGGCGTTACCGTCTAGCCGGGTGTGCTTGGATCTAATTCTTCCTGCTGTTTTCTAATATGCTCCATCTTGCGCAACCGGTGGAGTTCCCTGCGCTCGACGGCCAGACGTCGGCGTTGTTCTTTTACCTTTCGTTTCCGTTTTTCTCGATATTTGATGCTGGAATCGAGTTTTGACCAGAACTCCTTGAAATACTGAATCATTGAAACCAGTGCAAGAATAACAACGGACCACAGAAGGACAAGGGCCGTGACCTGGACCCATCCATGGTATTTATGACCCAAAATTATCCCCACAACGGCCGCAACCTGGGTAACCATCTTGCCCTTACCGAGGGTTGAAACATTGATGCTGAATCCTTCGTGGGCTGCGATGCTTCGCAATCCGCTTACGGCGAATTCTCTCCCGATAATAATGACAGCCATCCACGGCTTTACCATATTAAGATGTACAAGCGATATAAGCGCTGAAGAAATCAGAAGCTTATCCGCAATCGGATCCAGCAATCGCCCCAGGGTCGTGACCTGTTTTCGTCTCCGCGCCAGGTATCCGTCAAGCAGGTCCGTCAATGCGGTTACCAGGAACAGACTTGCACCCCAAAATGTCCAGTTCGGGATATCTTTGGTCAATAACACCGCCACCACAATCGGGACCAGAAATATGCGCGCAAGTGTAAGATAATTCGGCAAATTCATAATTCAGAGGTTAACACAAAATAAACAAATCGTAATGGCATATAATTCATATCCGGAAACAATACATCCGGGCTTCTTTTCCGTTGAGAAGCGGAAATGCGCATTGCACATGAATTCTTATGATAAAATAATATAAATTTGGAGGACAGGATCCGGTGATCAAAGCATTCATTCTCGCAGGAGGCAAGGGTGCAAGATTGCGGCCGCTGGTGCTGCACACGCCTAAACCCATTGTCCCGTTAGCAAATATTCCCTTTCTCTTTTTCCAGATTGACCATATCAAGCGTGCTGGAATCACCGAAATCATCCTGAGCCTTTCCTATCAACCCCGCAAAATAACCGACATCTTCGGCGATGGCATGAAATACGGCGTTACGATGCGCTATACCCATGAGGACCTTCCACTGGGAACGGCCGGCGCTCTCAAGGCTGCCACTAATCTTATCGACGATACTCTAATTGTCCTGAACGGAGATGTGCTTACCGACATTAATCTTCTGGACATACTGAAATACCACCGGACAAAAAAAGCAGAAGCGACTATCGCAATCACTCGTGTAATGAACCCCGGAGGATATGGACTCATAGAGGCAAATTCAAAAGGCCGGGTTGTACGGTTTATTGAAAAACCGCCGGAAGATGAAGTAACCGGCGATACGGTAAATGCCGGTATTTACGTGCTGGAGCCTTCAGTTTTAGACCGTATTCCCGCCGGGGGGCCTCAGAGCCTGGAGCGTGAACTATTCCCGGCAATGGTCCAGCATGGGGCAAAAGTATACGCATATCTCACCCAGGGATTCTGGCAGGATATCGGCAATCCCGAGAAATACCTGGAAGCGACATACGGTATTATCTCCGGCCGGACAAGCCTTCCAAGATATCCGCAAAAAGCCTGCCCCCCCAATAATTGGGAAAAGAATCAGGTTTCCATCGATTCCTTTTCCATTCTGGACGGCAAGTGCATCATAAAAAAAGGAGTCACTATCGAAAACTCTGTGCTGGGGGAGGCTTGCCGGATTGAAGAGGGGGCGTTGATTAAAGATTCGGTTATTTGGAGCGGAACCCGAGTATTACCGCATGCGCGAATAGAAAGAGCTGTTATAGGCAGGCAATGCCATATCGGGGAAGGAGCACGCTTGCGCCCCGGATGTGTCCTTGGAGACAAATCCATCGTCTCGGATTACAGCGTGATCTGAGCCCTTTTACGATACTATCACCGGGGCGAATTTCTGAAATGTTCAATTATGTGCGAAGCAGCTTTGGGACCTACATAGGGAGAAAGTTCCTCGAATGACGCGTTTTTTACTCTATCGAGGCTGCCAAAAGCACGAAGAAGCACCTTTTTACGGATCTCGCCTATACCCGGCACATCCATCAATTCGGAATCAAAGTCGCGCAACTCCCTTCGTTTGCGGTGGTATGTTACAGCAAATCGGTGCGCCTCATCCCGCATTCTCTGAATCAGGTGCAGAACGGGAGAATCCTTCGGCAGCGTAATCCCCTTGTCTTCCTGGCCTTTTACGAAGAGGATTTCCTCTTTTTTCGCGATAGCGGCCACTCTCTGGCCTTCCAATCCCAGTTCATCCAATGCAAATACTGCGGCAGCCAACTGTCCCCTGCCACCGTCGACAAGCACAAGATCGGGAAGGTTGCTCTCGTCCTGCTCCAGCACGTTTTCGTAATGACGGTGCAGTACCTCGCGCATGGCAGCAAAATCATCAGGACTTTTAACTTCTTCTATTTTGAACTTCCGATAGCAGTCCCGTTTCATTTCGCCATTGACGCATAAAACCATGCTGGCCACGGTATCCGTCCCCTGCACATGAGAAATGTCAAAGGTTTCAATGCGACGGGGAAGCACATCAATTCCAAGGGCCTCCTGGAGCGGCTTAAGCAAAGCTTCCCCTTTGGCTTTTATTATTCGGAAACGGGTATCGAAAGAAATGCGGGCATTGCGCATTACCAGGTCCAGCATCTTCGACTTGAGGCCCCGTTTTGGTGACCGGATATATACCCGGGTTCCCTTGCGCGCCGACAGCCATTCTTCAAACACATCTGCGTCTTCAATATCGGAAGGTATATAAATCTCCCTAGGCGTAAAGGTGTCCTGAAGGTAATACTGCTTGAGAGCCTGCGAAAAGAAATCACCCGGATCAAATGCAATCAGATCCTCCCAGAAAAATGAACGTCTCCCGACCATTCGCCCGCCGCGCATGGCGAAAACCTCCAGGGCAAGTTGTCTTCCCTCCTGGTAATATCCAAAAAGATCGCAATCATCCTGGCCGTCCAGAACCATTTTCTGTCGTTGGGAGAGATCCTGTACCATGGCGATCCAGTCACGATAGTTTGCTGCCGATTCATAACGCATTTCCTCAGCCGCCTCATTCATCCGAAGTTCGAGCCTGCGGATCAGATCGTCCGTTTTGCCCGAAAGAAGTATGCGCACATCCGCGACCGCCCTTTCGTAATCCTCTTTCGTACAAAGACCGCTCACACAGGGACCCAGACAACGTTTCATCTGGTAATCCAGGCAGGGGCGTTCGAGAGTGCCGTCTATTTCCAGGTTACACGTACGCAACATGTAGTATTTATTGATCAGTTTCAGGGTTCGCCTTGCGTAGGCAGCAGGAAGATATGGACCAGAGTACAAGGCGCCGTCCTTTTTGATCCGGCGGGTTATAAAAATACGCGGCAAGGATTCCTGGACCGTAAGCTTCAGGTAGGGAAAGCTTTTATCGTCTTTAAGATGAATGTTGTACCGGGGCTGATTTTTTTTAACAAGTGTTGATTCGAGGATGAGGGCTTCGACTTCATTATCCGTTAGGATATATTCCAGATCGCTGACTTCGGATACAAGATGGCTTGTCTTGGAATCAAGCGGACGACCGGCCTGAAAATAGGAGCGTACCCTCTGGCGCAGTGAGCGGGCTTTGCCCACATAAAGAATCGCACCCCGGGAATTCCTGAAGATATAAACACCCGGATTCGTCGGCAATAATTTAATTTTTTGTTGCAGCACTATTTAAAAATATCACATAACGAATCACTCTGAGAAATCTGAGCTAAAACCGAAAGCATTTCTTTGTGAATCCGTCCGTTGGATGCAACGACTTCCGGTTTATAGATGGATGCAGGTTGGCCGGCATAATCGGTTACGAGGCCTCCCGACTCTGCCACAAGCAGAAATCCGGCGGCGCAATCCCACGGATTCAATTTTGCTTCCCAGAATCCGTCAATTCGTCCGGCAGCCACATAACTCAGATCCAGGGCAGCCGATCCGGTCCTTCGCAGCCCCTGTGCCTTCAGGGCAAAAGCACTGAAATTGGTCAGATTGTTCTCTTCACTCGTCCGGATATCGTAGGGAAAACCGGTTGCCAGAAGCCCGCTATCCAGAGATGCCGTATTCGAAACAGAAAGGGGTACTCCGTTACAGAACGCTCCCGCGCCTCGTCTTGCGGTAAAAAGCTCTTCCCGGACGGGATCGTACACTACACCGAATTCGAGTCGTCCCGCTATTTCAAGACCAATTGAGACGGAGAAAAAGGGGAATCCGTGAGCGTAATTTGTCGTGCCGTCCAATGGATCGATCACCCAAGTATTGAATCCGCCACGAGTTTGACTGTTTTTCTCTTCAGCCAGGATTGAATGCTCAGGGAAAGCCCGCCGAAGTCCTGTTACGATCATTTCTTCAGCCGCAATATCCACATCGGTAACCAGATTGATCGTCCCCTTGTGCTTTACGGCAAAGTCTGTGCGAAACCGCTCGAGCAGGAATTGCCCTGCCCGCTTTGCTATTTCCGTTCCTTCTGCGGCAAATTTGTCTATATCCATTACTTCTCAAGTCATAGGACCTCCGGCAGAGCCGGAGGCTAAACCCGCATTTATCACAAGGTTTCTACTGCGGCGTCACAGAGGACCATGTCTACTACGTTGCGCTCCTTCAGGCTCCTCGACATACTGTCAAGTATGACTGCGGGGCCTTCAGTCGCGCGCCTTGTATCCACGGCCCTCTGCACCGCCTCGCTACGAAACCCTGTGAAAAATGCGGGTTTTTATGTGAGCCGCTCGATGCGGCACGAACAGCATTATCGGGGTCGGTATCGCAATCGCAGTCGGTTTCGATATCGATCCCGATAGCGATACCGATTCCGATACCGAAGGTGCATGTCTTTTAAACGACGATAAAAACCTGACTTTGTAGGCTAAACACACGCGAGATCATTCCCTGTAGACTTCTACTCCTTCAGGTATTTCGAAACGGAAGAAATCTTTGTCTTCGATTCTTACATCCGTTTTCAAGTCTGTAAAATGGTATTCCCGCGTGTTGCCGTCCTGCTCTTTTATTGTCAGTCGAACCAAATCGAACGATGTATTGTCGATCTCCAGGACCAGGTAGGAATAGTTTGTTTCACTTATCGGTACTAGTCGAACCCTTTGTGCTCCATCGGCTCCGGTTTCGAATTCATCTTCGGGTACGATATGAAAGCCTTCCTCAATATCACCGGCGCCCAGCAGCAACTTCAACGGTGTGTTCAACAATTCTTCCGTCGTTAACGATTGCACTGTAACCTGTCGATCCAGAGGATCATAGAGAAAGCCCTCCTTGCCGTCCGCAATAAACAGCATTCCTTCAGGATCGCTGTATTCCCACTTCATCAGTGCGGGTTTCTTAAGCCAGAATACGCCCCTGTCGACCTGTTCGATGCCCTGAGGAGCTCTGTTGGTTAAAACAAAGGATCCGGTTATTGTATCGATCGAAGCGTAGTGCTGCTGCATTTCATCCAGTACCGTTTCCACATCGGATGTATATGCCGTCGATAAAAAAAACAGCAGGCAGAGGATTGCCGGTAGTCGTTTAACTGTTATGCTTTCGGTTGCAGTGATTAATCGTATAAGTCCTACTTGAACCATGACGAAACATCCTAAAAGGCGATGATGCCAAATCCCCAATTCACTCAAGGCAATCGCCTACAGACTGCCGACTGTTCTCTGCCTGCCGCCTAACTTCCGACTGTCCACTGATCATTGCCGACTGTGAACTGCGGACTGTTTTATAATATCCAGAAACATTAATACAATCCCTATCGTTATCGCCGAATCTGCAACGTTAAAGGCCGGCCAGTGAAAGACATCCTGAATGTGAAAATCAATAAAATCTATAACATAGCCGTGTATCAGGCGGTCCATGAAATTACCCATTACACCTCCTGTAATGATCGCAAGCGCCGACCGTAAGATTGTGCGGCTTCGGGGTACACGCGCAGCAAACAGCGCAATTATCACCAGGGCGATAAGGGCTATTGTCGAAAGTATATATGGCTTCCAGGCAGATTCTATATCGTTGAAAAAGCCGAATGCCACCCCCGTATTGTGAACATAGGTGAAGCCTAAATACCCCGGAATGATATCGACCGATCCCACCGGTTGCAGTTTGATGCCGGAAATCCACTTTGTCGCAAAATCGAGGGCGAAAATCCCGACAGTCACCCAGAAGAATGGATTCCTCATCAGAGCGATACGAACTTTCATATAAAAATTCCGATTAAACAGAACCTCAGGCTATCGTTAGGCGGGTCAACATTTGCCCGCTGCTTATGATTCCCGGCTACAGAGGAAATGGGCATTGACGTATTAATGCATCTCGCTGACGACAGGAACACACCTTTCACACAGGGTAGGATAACCGGAATCATTTCCTACATTTACGGAAAAATTCCAGCAACGTTCACATTTCTGCCCGTCGGCCTTGCAAACATCAATCTGCAGATCGCCCGCTACATCCTTATTTTCTTCGACAACCACCTGGGATACGATGAAAATATACCGCAATTCCTGCTCGTGCCGCCGCAGGAATGCGGCCATATCCCCGGAACACTCTATCCGCACTTTCGCCTCGAGGGAATTCCCGATATCCCCAGCCTGACGAACTTCTTCAAGCGCTTTCAAGACAGATTCCCGCAACTCCCGGAGCTTTTCCCACTCCGTCATCAGATGCACATCACCGCGCTCTTCGTCATATTTAGGGAAAAGCTGAACGTGTACCGATTCGGCTTTATCTTCCGGTGGAAGCCCTTCGTACATAGCACTATAGACTTCCTCAGCCGTAAACGGCAAAATCGGAGCAATTAGGCGTGTAAATGCGTCGAGAATTTCCCACAGCACCGTCTGCGCTGAACGACGCGACTGTGAATGTGTCGAATGGGTATACAGCCGGTCCTTTAGAATGTCAAGATAGAATGAGGACATATCGACAATACAGAAATTATACAACGTGCTGTACACCTGGTGGAACTGATAATCCTCATAGCCTTTAAGACATTTCTTAACCAGCTGCTCTTTCCTTGCCAGAGCCCACCGATCAATCCCAGGCATCTGATCGAAAGGCACGCAATCTGTTTTGGGGTTGAATCGGTGATGCTCCGAATCCTGCTGATTGGACAAATTGCCCAACATGAAACGGCAGGTATTGCGGATCTTTCGATACGCTTCACCCAGCCGATCGAGCAATTCATCAAAAATCCTGATATCCTCAACGTAGTTCACTGAACTGACCAGAAGACGGGCAATATCCGCCCCGCGCTCTTTGACCAAATCATTGGGATCGATTCCGATTCCTTTGGATTTGGACATGGTCCGGCCCATTTCATCCAGAGTCCAACCGTGAGTGATTGCGGTGCGATAGGGAGATTTTCCGTGCAGTGCTACAGCAATCAAAAGGGAGCTCTGGAACCAGCCGCGGTATTGATCGCCCCCCTCGATATACAGATCGGAAGGCCACGGGAGATCGTCCCTGTTTCCGAGAGCCACAAGGTGGCTGCTGCCGGAATCGAACCAGACATCCAGAATATCGAACTCCTGGGTGAAATCACGTGTGCCGCATTTTTCGCACACTGTGCCCTGGGGCAAAAGCTCTCCGGGCGAGTGGGCATACCATGCATCCGATCCCTCCCGGGCAAAAATGGAAGCGACATGGTCGATCACGTCTTTGCGCAACAGAATATGGCCGCAATTTGTGCAGTAAAATGCAATAATGGGCACACCCCAGGCACGCTGGCGCGATATGCACCAGTCCGGTCTTTCATGCACCATATTGCGTATACGTTCCTCCCCCCAGGAAGGAATCCAGCGAACGCTCTGAATCGCATCCAGCGTTTTTTCACGGTAGCCGTCAACATCGAGTGAAATAAACCACTGCGAGGTTGCCCTAAAAATAATCGGGCTATGGCAGCGCCAGCAATGCGGATAGGAATGATCGAAGTCCTCGTAATGAAGCAAAACTCCGACGCTCTTCATGTGCTCCACAATTTTCGGATTGGCTTCAAACACTGAAAGGCCGCCGAAGCGTTCGACGTTTTCCACAAAACAGCCATCGTCACCGACCGGGCAATATATTTCCAATCCGTAATTTTTGCCCGTGACGTAATCGTCGTGGCCATGACCGGGGGCCGTGTGGACGCATCCCGTACCGGCATCCAGAGTCACATAACTTCCGAGTACAAAAACCGACTTGCGATCGATAAACGGATGCCGTGCTTCTTTGCCTTCCAGCAACCTGCCGGGAAAACGGGCTGCTTCCCGGATATCCGTCCAGCCGCATTTCTCGGCGACCGCTTTCAGAAGGTCCGCTGCAACAATGTACCCCCTATCCTTCACGATGACGGCAGAATACTCATGATCCGGGTGGAATGCGATCGCCAGATTGGCCGGAAGCGTCCAGGGAGTAGTCGTCCAGATAACAATCGACCAGTCTTTTTCTGCGAGGGAGGGGCTGATATTGGAAAGACCCGATTCTACTGGGAAGGTAACATAAATCGAGGGGCTTGTGTGATCGTCGTATTCCACTTCCGCCTCTGCCAGAGCGGTCCTGCAGGATGAGCACCAGTGAACGGGTTTCTGCCCCTTATACACCAGCCCTTTTTCGACAAAATATCCCAGAGTACGTGCGATTTCATATTCATACTGATAACTCATGGTCAGATACGGATTAGACCATTCTCCGAATACTTCAAGGCGTTTGAATCCCTGCCTCTGAACCTCGATATTTTTCTCGGCATACCTGCGGCATTCACGCCGGAATGCCAACTTGTTCATTTTGGCTTTCTTTGCGCCAAGCTTTTCCTCAACTTTGATTTCTATCGGGAGGCCATGGCAGTCCCACCCCGGAAGGTAGGGAGCGTCGTATCCGAGCATCGTGCGCGATTTTACGATTATGTCCTTAACGATCTTGTTGAGGGCATGCCCCATGTGGATGGCACCGTTTG
>Ga0209536_100011445_pt1 | contig 12990 bp, 7 predicted proteins | sample DeeMarSeWOR28_12_FD_187461 | JGI IMG/M metagenome (GOLD analysis project Ga0209536, IMG submission 187461) | Marine sediment microbial communities from White Oak River estuary, North Carolina - WOR-2-8_12 (SPAdes) (version 2) | ecosystem: Environmental > Aquatic > Marine > Intertidal zone >...
CACATGTTCCCAGGCCGGGCCCCGAAAGGACACATGCTGCTTGAAGCTCTTGTCGGCGGCCGCAGGCATCCCGAAAAACTGAAAATGGACGATGAGGTCCTGGTGCGCGAAGCCTATGCAGACCTCAAGCAGCTCATCCACCTGCCTGATCCCCCGGTATTTAGCAGGGTACTACGGTCAGAGCACGGCATCCCCCAACTGGAAATAGGCTACCCCAAACTGCTTGCCTGGCGCGACAGGCTGGTTGAAGGCAACAGCGGCTTGTACGTTTGTGGATTCGGCTGGGAAGGTATAGGGATTAATGATATGACCAAAGCCGCGAAGCGGGTTGCCGCTGCAATAGCTGCCGGTATTGCAGCTAAGATGGAAAAAGAAGTTAAGGGGGTTTATTTTTAGCGTGAGGATTGCGCTCGATGCTCGTGCTCATGAGCATTTCTGAAGTATTATGTCTTTTTGAATTAGTCGGGTAAAATGGAACAGGCAGGGTTCAGAAGCCGGAAAGTACCAGGAAAAACCGCTAAGAATTTTTTCAAGGTTTTATGAAAGACAATAACAGCTCAGGTGATGAACTGTTTACGGGAGGCAAACATTGTTGTTTTCTGGATCCCGGCTTCTGAACCCTGCCTGCCCATACCATTTGAAAATTTTATTTCTGCAGCTTCCGGGCCAGTAACTCCACCTGCCCGCGGATGCTTCCGTTACGTGACATCGCCTCGGTAATCTTCCGGACTGAGTGCAATACCGTTGAATGATCACGCTTAAATGCCTTGCCGATCTCCATCAGTCCCTGCTCGGTATATTTTCTTGCCAGATACATTGAGACCTGGCGCGGGAACGTTATTGTTTTCTTGCGTGATTTTGACTGCAGGTCTGCAACACTGATCTTGAAATGCCGGGCAATGAAATCCCGGATATGCTCTGCGGAAAGCTCCTGGTTGTTGCCGACGATCTCAGCCACAACCTCCTTGGCCATGGCAAGGTCAGGGCTTCTTCCCAGCAGTGACGACTTGGCTTTGAGCCCGACAATCGCGCTTTCAAACTTTCGGATATCCCCTTTGATGCATTGGGCCAGGTATTCCACCACCTCTTCTTCAAGCTGCAGTTTGCAGTTTACCGCCTTGCGACCAATTATGAGCCTGCTTGTCTGCAGATCTGGGGGATTAATTGTTGAGATCAGACCGGCAGACATGCGGGAACGAAAACCCGAATCGATATTCGTCAGCTCCCTTGGGGCATTCGATCCGGTTATAATAATGCGTTTGCCTGATTTCATCAGGACATCAAGCAGCTCGTTGAGTTCCTCCTGGGTCTTGACCTTGCCGGTTAAACTCTGAACATCCTCAATAAGCAGGATATCACAATTCTTGTGATATTTCGTCTTGAACTCGTCCATGGTGTTGGACTTGATGCCGGAAACCATTTCCGAGGAGAACTGCTGGGCTGTCAGGTAGTACAGCCTGGTTCCCGGAAAATTATTAACAATGGTGTGGGCTACAGCGTGGGTCAGGTGGCTTTTACCCAGTCCGGTACCAGCATTGATGTAAAGTGAGGGCCCGAATGACATTTCGCCGTTGGCAATGTCCTTGCAGGCTGAATGGGCCAGGAGGTTGGACTCGCCCACCATGAATTCTGCAAAGGTATACCTGGGGTGAAGATTTCTTATATTGGAATAAACCTCTGGTATTGCCGGCAACCGCAGTTGTTCACGGCCGGTGCTCTCCAGCAGCGGCAGCGTCTGCTCGTTGGCACTTGCGGGACTTACAGAAAAATTGATCTGTGCAGACCCCTTACCCAGCTGCACCAGACTTTCCTGGATAATCTGCAGGTAATTCTCTTTCACCCAGCTGCAAAAGAATTTATCCGGACATGCCAGTTCAATAAGATTATCATCGGCCCGGAGACAGGTTAAGGGTTCAATCCACAAATGCTGGACTGCTTCCGGCAGTTTATGTTTTAACAGTTCTTTGACTTCGTTCCAAAGCATTGAGGCTGCTCCATCCAGAATATAAATGCCCAATTACAAATTGTGCCCTAAAATTTGTTTTTCCCCAACTGCAGTGTTCCTTTCTCCAGAGGAACGAAATTGTGCTTGTTATTACTACAGAGGAAGTAAGACAATAATTGATGAAAGGGATGTAATTTAACCGAACTCAACAATTACTTCTTAGGGCAATTTTTCTAATAGAAAGTCAAATGCTCGTCAAAGATGATTTGCGCTGATTTTACTTTTTGATCCGGTTAAGTTTTCAACAATTTTGTGTGCCACTCTATTGCTGAATTTGCAAAAAATCACTCGTCTAACTCCGCAAAAAATCTTACTTTTCAGGAAATGTTAAATTTGTATTAAGATAATATGGAGTTATGAGACAGGCTGACCAGGATAAAAAAAGATGTTGATAAAAATTAAATCGTAATATCTCCTGTTTTCTCCTTTTTTCTCCCAATATCTTATTTTTTTACTTTTTTTAATAAAAAACCCCAAAAAATATTTTTTTTATTTTACCAAACACAACAATGCCACATTGTGGCATTGTTCATTATACAGGGAAAATCCTGTATTTTTTTAAATATACTGCATTTATATGATAGGAAAAATTGGCCTGATTTTCAACAGTTGGCCTTTTGCAGAACAGCAGATCCCGATGCAAATCCCATAAGAAATATAAAAAACACTCAATCAATGGCCCGGGCAAACGTGAAGACATTCACCTCGGATGCCTTGTTTCTGCGAAGAATCCTGGCGCATTCGTTCACGGTCGCGCCGGTGGTAAAGACATCATCGACCAGGAGTATCTTTTTCCCCACAACAAATTCCGGTCTGCGCACCCTGAAAGTATTTCTGACATTTCTGCGACGTTCAGGGCCGCTAAGCCCTGTTTGGGGCTGGGTCCACAATTTTTTTTCCATTATATGGGGGGCTATCCTGTCCCTCCAGGCGGGAAATATTCTCCTGCAGAGTATTAAGGCCTGGTTAAACCCCCTCTGGCGCAACCGTTTAATATGAAGGGGTACGGGCACAAGCACATCAGGCTGTGACAGATTCTGCTGCGCAAGGTATTGTTTCGATAAGGCCCCAAAGGTTGCCAGGCCATGCATCTTGCCTCCGTACTTGAATATCTTGACAGTTTCTGTGATGGGTGGCTGGTAGCGCACAACGGCCCGGGCCTGTTTGAAATGCCAGCCGTTCTTGAGGCAGTATCCGCAGAGGTGGCTCTCTCCGGCTGCCCCATCAAATGGCTTGCCGCAATGATTGCAGAGCGGTTCCAGGAGCAAACGGACATCCTGCAGGCATGTTGCGCAGTAGGAAATTTCCCGGTGCTCCTGGAGGCCTGCCCCGCAGCCCAGACAGGACAAAGGGAAAAGAATATCCTTTGCCGCCTGCAGAAACTCTCTTAACCCCAGCCGAATGACAATTATCCCATATTGCCGATAATGGCATCGGCAAAGGCTGAACATTTCAGTTCAGTGGCATTCTCCATGAGACGGGCCAGGTCGTAGGTGACCGTCCTGCTGGATATGGTCTTTTCAAGGGCTTCCTGCACCAGGACGACCGGCTCATTCCAGCCGAGGTATTCCAGCATCATGACGCCTGACAGCAGGAGCGACCCCGGGTTTACCTTGTCCAGCCCGGCATATTTGGGTGCCGTACCATGGGTAGCCTCAAACACAGCATAGCCGTCGCCGATATTTGCGCCGGGAGCCATACCAAGACCGCCGACCTGGGCAGCCAGGGCATCTGACATATAATCTCCGTTTAAATTGGGCATGGCCAGAACAGAGTACTCTGAAGGACGCAGCAGGATCTGCTGGAACATGGCGTCGGCAATGCGGTCCTGGATAACAATCTTGCCGGCCGGCCTTTTACCATCATGCCTGTCCCAGAGTTCCTGCTCGGAAATGGTTACATCTCCAAACTCCTCCCTGGCAAGTTCATAGCCCCAGTTGCGAAATGCCCCTTCGGTAAACTTCATTATATTGCCTTTGTGCACGAGGGTGACCGAAGGTTTATCGTGCTCCAAAGCATACTGTATGGCTTTACGTACCAGCCGTTTTGTTCCGAAGGCACTTATGGGCTTGATGCCGATGCCCGATTGGGGCCTGATCTCCTTCTTCATCTCCCGGCCGATAAACTCGATGATCCTGTCCGCTTCAGGGCTGCCTGCCTGCCATTCTATACCGGCATAGACATCCTCTGTATTTTCCCGGAAGACAACCATGTCAACTCTCTCGGGATTTTTTACCGGGCTTACAACACCCTGGTAATAACGCACAGGACGGACACAGGCATAGAGATCAAGCACCTGGCGCAGGGTGACGTTCAGGCTGCGGATACCCTCGCCCACCGGAGTCGTGAGGGGACCCTTGATAGCCACCACATTCTCCTTGATGGCATCGAGTGTTGCCTGCGGCAGCCATTCGCCTGTGTGTTCCATGGCCTTCTCACCTGCCAGGACCTCCAGCCATGCAATTTCCCTGCTGCCGCCATAGGATTTCTGCACCGCAGCATCAACAACTTTCCGGCTCGCGGCCCATATATCAGGGCCGATGCCATCACCTTCAATATAAGGAATAATTGGTTGGCCCGGAACATTGATCGACCCGTCTGCATTAATAGTAATTTTTTCAGCTGCCACAATTCCGCCTCCTATATTTAACTATTTTTGATGTTTATTTTTGCAATGAGGGGCAAATGAAACCTGTTTTGCAATTTCTTTCAATCAAAATCCCATTTCAGCTCTTTTTAGCCTCAATCAATGCCAGAAGTTCAGCTGTTTTCTGCTCCATCAGCTGGCGGTTGCCCCTGCTTTCCACATTCAGGCGCAGCACAGGTTCCGTATTTGATTTACGCACATTAACACGAAAAGCTTCGCAGGTGATGCTCAGTCCGTCGGTGTGATCTTTTTCGCACGGTGTATCCTGAAAATGGTTCTCGATTCGTTCCAGCACCGCATCAGGGTCGGCAACCTTGCGGTTGATCTCACCACTCACCGGATAAAGCGCCATGCGTTCTGCCACCATGCTCGACAGCGTCATATTCTTCCGGCTCATAAGCTGCCAGACCAGGAGCCAGGGAATCATGCCGGAGTCGCAGTAGTTGAAATCTCGGAAATAATGGTGCCCTGACATTTCACCGCCATAGAGGGCATCTTCAGCCCTCATTCTATCCTTTATAAAGGCATGTCCGGTCCTGGCCATTATGGGGATGCCGCCCTCCCTGGTGACTATATCCCTCGTGTTCCATACCAGCCTGGGATCATGGATTATTTTGCCGGGTCCTTTGGAGCGGCGCAATAGTTCTCCGGCAAGCAAGCCCACAAGGTAGTAGCCTTCGATAAAGTTACCCTTTTCATCATACAGGAAGCAGCGGTCAAAATCACCATCCCAGGCAATACCGAGAGCAGCTTTCTCATCGGTGACAGCCCGGGAAGTATTCTCTCTGTTTTCCGGCAGCAGGGGGTTTGGGACCCCGTACGGAAATGTGCCGTCCGGCTCATGCTGCAGCTTGACAAGTGTTATGGGCAGACGATTTTCAAGAAGATCTATGACAGGGCCGGCGCAGCCGTTGCCTGCATTAACGACGGCTTTCAGGGGTTTTAACGAATCCGGCTCTATATAGCCCAGGATATGGTCAATATACTGGCCCCGGATGTTTGTCGGCCTGATGACTCCCGCTGCCTCTGCCTTTATAGCGGTATCGCTGCGCACCATTTGCTCTATCTGCAGCAGGCCCGTATCACTGCTTATGGGCCTGGCCTGGCTGCGGACAAACTTCATGCCGTTGTACTCTGCCGGATTATGGCTGGCTGTCACCATAATGCCGCCATCGGCGTTGAGCGCGCCTGTGGCAAAGTACACCTCTTCGGTGCCGCACATACCTATGTCAAGCACCTCCGCCCCGCAGGATTGAAGGCCTTGGCAGAGAGCTGCACTTATCGCCGGGCTGGAAAGGCGGATATCATACCCGACAACTACTTGCCGAGCTTTCAGAAAAGCGACAAAGGCCTGCCCGATCTTAAAAGCTTTGTCCTCATTGAGTTCATCCGGAACACGCCCCCGCACATCATAGGCTTTGAAGCAGCTGAGCCTGTCATTTTGATTACCCTGCATAATTTCCTGTTCTAATAAGTTTTTGTATTTAAGACAAATGGACCGGTATTGTTTAATTTTTGAAGTTCCCTGCAGCCGCTTGTTTTCTCACCGGGCTGCCTGCAGGCAATCTTCATGTGCAGTGAGCTTTGCCTTATAAAATGCCTGCGGTAATTCCGCCCCAGATAAGCAGAAATTCCGGGCCGCGGGGGAATGCACACACTGTTCGTGTTCATACCGCAATAGTGTTTGGTTGGCAAGAATTACCTTGCATGCCGGGGCATAAGCTTGAGCTTGACTTCAAATAATAGAGAGGGTAAGAACAGTGAACAGGCATTCAGCAAAACTGCCTGCATTGCATGGGAGAATCAAAAGGGTTTGTACTGTTTGATAACAAAATTCATCAGTATGCCTGCGCATAGATACTTACTATTTAAACATTATGAACAATTCCGGCAAATCACCAAAAATGAGCGGCCTGCTTATTGGAGGCTCCGGCCTCATCGGCGGCTATCTGCTCCATTACTTCAAAACCAAGACCCCTGAGATAGATGTCCGGGCTCCGAACAGCAAAAAGCTGAGCCTCCGGGAACTTAACGATATCATCAGTTATTTTAGAAGGCAAAAACCTGACTTTGTCGTTAACACTGCTATTACTGCCATCAGAAGCGATGCCCAGCTCTCATACGAGGTTAATTACCAAGGCAGCATCAACCTGGCCCGGGCGGCACTTGCCCTCAATATCCCGTATATTCACATAAGCTCTGCGGCCACCCTGCCGCCGGGTGAAAATTTGACCGAAGAGGATCACCTGCCCCTGGACGCTTCCCTGTCAAATTATGCCAAGTCCAAGCTGATGACCGAGATGACCCTGAAACACATGCATGAAAAGTACGGCCTGCAGTATACCCTCATACGCATGGCCATTGTTTATGGGGCCCATGATCATAAGATACAGGGTATCAACAGGCTGCTTTTCAATATAGTTGACCGGGCCATGCCCTTTATGCTGACCAAGAAAAGGGGCGTGCTCCACTCATATTCCAATGCCAGTAAAGTTCCCTATTTTATTCATCATATTTTGAAAAATCAGGAGGAATTCACCGGCCAGCATTATCATTTTGTCGACCCTGAACCGGTTGAGCTCGCCAAGCTCATTCTGACCATTAAGGCGTATATGAACCTTAAAACACCGCGCGAGATCTATATTCCTTACCCCGTTGCCAAGGCGGGGAACAATTTCATGAACTGGGTCATTAAGGTTTTCAACCGCTTGGGCTACAGGGCCCATATGCCGGCAGAGATGATCTTTCTGGAAAACTTTTACAAAACGCAAACTCTGTCCTGTGAAAAACTGAAAAACTCAAGTTTTGTCGATCCTAATCCCCGGGCAACAGTTTTCACTGAACTCCCTTCCCTCATTGAATACTACACCGCGCGCTGGGAGCACCTGAACCTTTTTTCCTCCTTCAGCAGGGAGGACTTCAATTTAGTGCATGCAACCAAGAAAATAGCCACCCCGGCTGAGGAACGGGCCGCAATTTTCATGGATTCACCTGCAAAGCTGCTTGATGCCATCCATACTGACGGTATCGCGCCGTTGAAAGAAATCCAGTAATCCATTCATACTGATGAAGTTTTTGCACTTTCTCCGGGCCGTCTTTGTAATTCCTTATGCCCTGTTTCTCACCCTGCTGGTCAGCCTCATTACACTCTTTAAAACCCTGGTGCTGCAGCGTGGGGCTGCTTCTGTGCAAAACCTGGCTGCCTGGTGGGCCAGATCTATCTGCAGTGCCGGTGGCGTGGAGGTAATGGTAACCGGCACCGGGATGCTTGACCCCGGAAAGCACTATATATTTGCGGTAAATCACCAGAGTCAGTTTGACATTTTCGTTCTGCAGGGATTTCTGGGAGTCGATTTCCGCTGGCTTGCCAAAAAAGAGCTTTTCCGCGTGCCTATCTGGGGGCCTGCCATGCGCAGGGCCGGCTATATTCCCATTGACCGCAGCCATGGCCGGCAGGCCATAAAAAGTCTTGAAGAGGCAGCAAAAAAAATTGCGGCGGGCACTTCGGTTGTTATTTTTCCCGAAGGCACGCGCAGTAAAGACGGAAAACTGCATGACTTCAAGGCGGGCGCCATGGTACTGGCTATAAAATCCGGTGTGCCCATAGTGCCGGTCGCCATTCTCGGCACCTATGAAATCCTGCCCAAGGGCAAGCTGCTGCTCAGTCCAGGCAGCGTTCAGATACGTGTCGGCCGTCCCATTGAAACCAAGAAATTCAACTCCAGGGAAAAACATGAACTGGCGCGGGTTTCCCAGGAGGCCGTGGCCGAACTTTTAAACTCCTGATTTCATATCCCAGGCTAATGACTGTTGACTATTAATGTGCTATGAGATAAGGCTAACTAGCCTGGTAATCCGCAAACCTTTGCAAATTATTGCAGATTACCATAATGTGTCATTCTTATGTTGAAAGGAAGAAGTAAGGGACAAGCGAACCGAACGGATTAACAGGACAAAAGGCTAACAATAATGAAATCATTTCTTTTCAAGCATCTCCTGGGAGCGCGACGTTTTAGTCCTCTTGAGACGGGCCGCAAATCCGTTGCGCAGGCTTTTTGCGTTTTTCTTTTCCTTGTGGCAGCCCTGCTGATTGCTGCACCACTTTCCTGCCTGGCAGTTGAAAAACCCAACACCCTCGTCCTGCCTTTCAAGATAAATACCCCGACTGATAAGACCCGCCTGACCCATAGCATTGACACGGCCTTGACAAAGGCCCTTGAATCAGGCCCAGCCCGCATGCGGACCTTCACAATGCTCCCGAGGTCCGAAGCTGAGAAAATTTTTACTTATACCTCTGACTGGCCTCCCAGCCATGATGCTTTACAGAAGTTCGGTTCCGGGACTGCTGCTGCTGTCAGCTTTGTGGCTGTTGGCTCCCTCACCAAACTTGGGGACAGTATCAGTATAGATATAAAGGTTTACGACCTGCTCGACCCTACTTCCCAGACCTTTTACTACCTGGACGGCCAGGAGCTGGATAATATCGATCAGGCCATGGATAAAATCATCAAGGATGTTCTAACCTATACGGGCCGTTCCTTTCTGATAGCCAGCATTGCCCCCGAAGGAAATTCCAGGATCGACAGCGGGGCAATTTTGCGCAATATTTCCAGCCGCGCCGGTGATATTTATGAAACTGAGCAGCTGCGCAATGACATGAAGAATGTTTTCAAAATGGGTTACTTCGACGATGTCAGGCTCAGGGTTGAAGATACGGAAAGAGGCAAGGCGGTAATTTTTGCAGTCAAGGAAAAGCCGGTCATCGGCGAGGTTACCTTTCGGGGCCAGGATGAGTTAAAAGAGGATGACATCAGGGAAGTCATATCTGTCATACCCAACACCATCCTTAATCCCCAGAAAATACGCGAAGCTGTTGACAATATAAAATCCCTGTATAAATCCAAGGGTTTCTATAATACCGAAGTAACCTCTGAACTCACCTATCCCAAAACAGACCGGGTCAACATTGAATTTGCCATCGAGGAGGGCGAAAAGGTTTTTATCAAGGATATTCGCTTTGCCGGCAACGAATCCTTTAAAGACAGTCAGCTTGAAAAGGTCATGGGAACAAAGGAAAAAGGATTATTGTCATGGTTTACCGACTCCGGAGTTCTGAAACGCGATATTCTGGAGCAGGATACGGCCAGGATCACCTCTTTTTATCATCACCACGGCTATATCGAGGCAACTGTCGGTGCACCAGAGATTACCCAGGACGGCGAGTGGCTCTATATCACCATTGCAATCTCGGAGGGCACCCGCTACAGGGTCGGCAACATCGAGTTGACCGGTGATATTATCGGTGCCAAGGAGGATCTGCTCAGCCTGCTCAAGATTCGCAATGTGGAATATTTAAGCCGCAACATCCTGCGTGAAGATATCCTGCGGTTGAACGATTTTTATGCTGAAAACGGCTATGCCTTTGCCGAAGCCACCCCACAAGTCAATACCAATAAAGAAGAAAAGGTCGTTGACATACTCATCAATATAAACAGGGGGGACCTGGTATATATCAACAGAATAACGATCAAGGGCAATACCAGGACCAGGGACAAGGTTATCCGGAGGGAGCTGTTGATCAGGGAAAAAGGGGTTTTTGACTCTAGTGCCCTACGATTGAGCCACCAACGCCTGATTCGGCTTGATTTCTTCGAGGATGTCTCCATAACCCCTGAACCGACCCCGGATAAAACCAAGATGGACCTGGTGGTTGAGGTTAAGGAAAAACCCACCGGGGCATTCAGTGTCGGGGCAGGATACAGCTCGGTTGATGATCTGATGTTCATGGCTGAAATCAGCCAGAGCAATTTCCTGGGAAGGGGCCAGCGTCTGGCATTGTCGGGCAACATCAGCGGTACCTCCACCCGCTATAACCTCAGTTTTACCGAGCCCCATTTTTATGACAGCCAACTCATGATGGGGCTCGACCTCTATAACTGGGAACGTGAATATGATACGTACACCAGGGATTCAAAAGGAGGTGCGATCCGATTCGGCTACCCTGTCTGGGAGTTGTGGAACGCATCCTTTTCATACGGCTATGATGATACCGAGCTGACCGACGTGGACCTGGATAATGCCGCGCCTTCCATCATCGCGTCCCTGGATATTAATATCACCAGCTATGTCACATTTAACCTTTCCAGGGATACCCGTAATAATTTATACACTACCACCCGAGGCTCGGAAAACGTTCTCCACACCAAATACGCCGGTGGTATTCTCGGGGGTGACAGCCAGTTTACCAAGGTCGACGGTTTCACACGCTGGTTCTTCCCCGGCTTTTTTATTGATGAGACCGCTTTCTCCATAAGACTTTCAGCCGGACAGGTCTGGGAAAACGAAGATGGCAAGCTTCCTGACTTTGAGAAATTCTATCTCGGGGGCATCACCAGCATTCGCGGTTTCAAAACACGGTCCATTGCCGTCAAAGTCACAGATCCTGAAACCGGTGAAGAATACAAGATCGGCGGCAAGATCATGTGGTTTGCCAATCTGGAATATCATTTCCCCCTTGTTAAAGCTGGAGGCCTGCGGGGCCTGGTTTTTTATGATGCCGGCAATGTCTATGAAGACGAGTGGGATTTTAAAGAGATCAAGCAGAGTGTCGGCGCCGGGCTGCGCTGGCTTTCACCCATGGGGCCGATGCGGCTTGAATGGGGCTATGTCATTAATCCCGAACCGGACGAAGACTCAAGCAACTGGGAATTCAGCATGGGTGGAAGTTTTTAATTTATCCGGATCTGCCATTCCCCCCTGGGCAAAGACGAAACCCTGCGGTGTTTTACCGGTTTTCCCCGATGTTGTATAGCTGCATGGAGCCCATGCTCTCCTCTGTATCCTGATGAACGAACTCCTCCATTTATTAGCCGCAGACCATAAACGCATCAATCTTACCGGATTGCAGGGGGGCGGCTCTGCTTTTGTCGCCGCCCAGGTCGCAAACAAGACCGGGAGGCCCCTGCTTTTCATTGCCCCAACAGAGCGCCAGGCAGAACTTGCTGTCCAAAATATCAGCCTGTTTTCTTCTTTGCCTGTAATCCTCTATCCCGGTTTTGACATCCCCCCATATACCCCCCTGTCACCTGACCAGACAACTGTTGCGGAACGTCTTAATGGACTCTACCGCCTCCTCACAGCCGATGATCCAGTTGTCTTTGTTGCCTCGTGTGAATCCCTGCTGCGCCGGGTCATACCCAAAAGCACGCTCGGCTCTTTAGCGGAATTAATCATCAATGGCGAAGATGTTGAGCAGGACAGCCTGATCCGGCGCCTGGCAGAGCTGGGTTACGAAAATGTCTCTCTGGTGCAGACCATAGGGGACTTTTCTGTCAGGGGAGGAATAGTTGATATCTATCCGCCCGGATACGAGGCACCGGTCAGGCTCGACTTTTTCGGGGATACGATTGAATCACTGCGGACGTTTGATCCTGTCTCGCAGCGTTCCATCCTGGAAATAGACGAGGCTGTAATTCTTCCTGCCAGCAACATCCTTTTCCCGCCGGTGGCATCAGCCCAATATGCCAGGATTATTTCCCGATTTCAACAGGCGGCGGAAACCCTTGACTGGCCCCTTGAATCACTTGATGCCTTACTGGAAAAAATAAGCTCCGGCCACCGCTTTCCCGGTATAGAATTTTTCCTGCCGCTTTTCTACGGTGATCAGCATGAATGCCCCTGTCCCCTGCAATATCTTGCAGAACATACTGTTGTTTTCATGGCTGACCCCCTTGCAATAAAACATTCAGCCGAGCTGGCCTGGGAACGGATCGAGGCGAATTATCATGAGTCTGTTTCCTCCCGGACCCCGGCCCTGACCCCGGAAACTGTTTTTATTTCCGTTGAGGCTTTAGCTGAGGAGCTGCGTTCCTTCACCAATATTCAGGCCTTTGATTTTTTTGACCCTGCTGAAAATGGTTCCCAAACCCTGCATTTTACCTCGAAAAATCATCTGCTGCTCAAACAGCAAATAGATCTGCAGCGAAAACAACAGGGGCTTCTTCTGCCCCTGGCCACAGCACTTAAAGAGTGGCTTGCCAAGGATGAATTAGTGGCCATGGCCTGCCGGTCCACGCGTCATGGCGCCCACTTGGCTGAACTGTTGAGCCATTATGATATTTCCGCCCATATGCTTGACGCGCCGCTGGATATGTCTTCCTTTGCAGTTGCAAAGGAGCCTTCAACAATACTGCTTTTCAACCAGCCCGTTTCAGAGGGCTTTGATCTCCTGCTGGAACCAGGTCTGAGGATGCATGTTCTGTCCGAAAGCGAATTATTCGGTGACCGTCGCCTCGGTCCCAGAAAAAAAAAGAAGACCCGCCGGAGAAGACCTGCTGCG
>Ga0209536_100011446_pt1 | contig 12988 bp, 10 predicted proteins | sample DeeMarSeWOR28_12_FD_187461 | JGI IMG/M metagenome (GOLD analysis project Ga0209536, IMG submission 187461) | Marine sediment microbial communities from White Oak River estuary, North Carolina - WOR-2-8_12 (SPAdes) (version 2) | ecosystem: Environmental > Aquatic > Marine > Intertidal zone >...
TGCGCCGCCCCTACATTCCCCTACCTGTAAAGGCTACATCATATTCCCGTAGGCGATCTTGTCCGCTTGTCCGGCCTTGTCCCCGCTTGTCCAGCCTTGTCCGGCCTTGTCCGCTACCCCACCCCCCGGACAAGAGGACAAGAGGACAACACAACCTTTTCTCCACTTATCCTAACTTCCAGCACTACGATCCTTGGATCGACATCGAATTCCTCACTGATGAGATCGTAACAATTCAACAATTTCTGGGTTTTCAAAAGCATTTTTTTCGGCCATTTGGAAAATGAAATAACCAAATCTTTGCAGCCACTTTTTTATGAATCCAGGAAGTAGCTTTATTAAGAAAATTCGAATACGCCCTAATACAATGGCTGCTCTTATCCACTTCAGGTATTCCGGGTTGTTTGTTTTTACAAATAAGTAAATATCGTGTTTATACTTCAGCCCTTGGGATGTAAATTTTTTACCCCACCAAAGTCCCTCACAATCCCTGGTGAGAGGTTTATCAAATGTTTTGAACTTCTCCATTTTCCCTAAGGCGTATATGGGTATCATGGTACGGACACATTTTTCACATCGCGAACAATTCCTTCTCCCCTTGAAATAACCACGATCAGAACAAACTCTTATAACCTTCTGGAACAATTTCCAATCACTTATTTCCCCAATCTTTTCTGCTCTTCTGAAAGTTGATCCATGATGGATAATTTCCATCGAATCTGTGGATAAGAAAGAGTCAGATAAAAGGTCTGAGGAATAGATTTTGCCTTCTATTTGATGATAGTCATAAGAACTTGGAATAAAAAATGCTTTATACAAATTGCCAAGTATATGGGCACATGCGCCTAAAATGGGCGTATATAAGTTTAGGTGCATCATTCTGGGCACTATAATTGCGACTATGTTTGTCTCAAGGGGGATAAGCTCAACATTAATCTCTTTGAGAGCCTCTTGATATATTGAGAACAATGTTTCATATCTATCCAAATCCCTGATAAAAATATCAAAGCGGTGGATAAACAACGCATGAGAAATTCGGTAATCCGGGTTGATTTGATTTTGTGGCAGATGTTTCCAAAGAGTGAACGATGAATCAACACCCCCTGAGAAGGCAGTCCCCACGCCCTCCGGGATTTTCTCCATTGGTTTGATTTGGTCATATTTTATGTCCACTCGGTGAAGAGATTTTGGGTCTCGGAATCTAAGCAGGTGCTGAAACTCATCAAGGTGGTATGCCAACATGGGAGATACCGTACCTTTTATGGCCAGATTTTCATTAAATTCACAGGATAGATTTTGCTCATGTCCTTCCATAGACGAGTTCATATAGCATTCCTTTCTTGCCGATGAGTTCATCATAGGTCCCCATTTCCCCTATTTTACCCGCCTTCATAACCAGGATGCGATCATATGTTTTGATGATATCCAGGCGGTGAACCACCGCGATAACGGTGCTTTTTCCTTTCCAGTAAGAATCCAGGATGTTTTGAATCCGGGCCTGAGACCTGTTGTCCAGGGCCGAAGTAGCTTCATCCATGATCAGTATGTTCGGTTCTTTAAGAAATACCCTGGCAATAGCCAGCTTTTGCCGCTGGCCCCCGGAAAGCTTGTCGCCTTTGCTGCCGACCTGAAACTGCATGCCGATTTCGATAATGGTCTCCAATAAGTCTTCACCGATGAGCAGTTGAATGATGGATTGATTAAATTTTTCCTGGGCCTGGGGGCTTTCTGTCTTGGTTCTTCCAAAGAAAATATTGTTTAAAATGCTCTGAGAGTGAATATACCGGGACATGTCAAAGAAAGTGATCGCCCCGGGATCTTCCTTTAAAATCTTTTCTTTGAACAAGGCGCGTCCTTCCAGGATCAAACCTTCGAGCATTGCGGGCAGTGCGATCATTTTATGCCGGCCCGGTATAAACCTTAAGGCCAGCCCCAACAGTCGTTGGCGGGTGTCTTCAGAAAGCTGATACGGCTTGGTTTTTTTAAGCTGTTCGGCCAGCAGCTTAAAATCGTCCAGGTCGTCGGGTTTGATCGGGGATTGATTAAAGAACAGCTCGTCCGGGGGCAGGTTTCCCAAAATGTCCACCGTCTGTTTCGTTAGCCCGGCACCCAAGCTAATTAAGGGCCGGGTTAAATCCGCGAGGCCCAAAAATTTTTTAAAATATTCATTTTGGTTCAACCGGTCCATTGAAAAGTTTTCATGATTGGGCGTACCAAAGACCAGGTTTTCGGCGATGCTGGAATAGTGGAGGTATTTGTTTTCATCGAAGAATTCAACGTAATCGGACAAGGTCGTGCCGAAATCCCGCTTAAAATTTTCACGCACTCGGATAATCTTGGAGACCAGGGTTTTTTCCTGGTCGTGGGCCAGGATCGTGTTGAGACCGAAGCGCAGGATGTCCACAAAAATACCCGTTTGTTGAAGTACTTCGATCCGGTTGTCCAGCGGGGGCAATAGCGGCATAAGATCGGTTTCGCCTTTGTCCAGCTTGGCGGCGCATGAATAAAGGAGGTTTTCCTCTATGGTGCCGTCAAAGATAAAGGGGCTCTGGGAAACGAAACCGGTATTTTCAGCCATATCTTTCTTGGAAAGATCGGAAACCTCCTTGTCGCCGATCAACAGGTGACCACCGGAATACTTGTAAAGCTGTCCGATGCACAGCGCCAACGTACTTTTACCGCTGCCGGAAAAACCGACAACCGCCAGATGCTCTCCCTTTCTTAAGGAAAAGTTAATATTCTCCAGCAGCCGAATGCCGGTATCGGTCAGGTAGGATAAATTTTGCACCTCGATATTACCCGTCAGCCGGTAGGGTTCCCTGGCCTCGGGCTCCAGGGAGTGCTCGGGCTCGGCGTCGAAGTACTCCATGGTGCGATAATAGCTCACCGATGCGCCCTCATAGGCCTGGTACAGGTCAATCATTTCCCGCCAGGGGTCATACAGCTTTTCCTGGGCAGATAGAAAAGCAACCAGAGCCCCGAGCTCCAGGCGGCCGTGAATGGCCAGATATCCGCCGACGATAAAAACAATAAAAGGGGTCAGGTTCACGAAAAAATTATTGGTGACCTTGATCCCAAAACGAAACAGGTTCCAACGGATTCTGATTTGCAGCAGCTTGTCTACCAGCCGGTCGTATTTCCGGTTTTCGATATGAAAAGCGCCATTGCCCTGAATTTCATGAATGCCGGTGATTGCTTCCGTAATTTTATCGGACAGGCCCCGGGTGGTGTCCACCCGTTTTTTGTTTTCTCTGTTTGCCCGTTTTTGCAGCATGGGCAGCAGCAGCAGTGCCAGGGGGTAAATAGTTAGCGAAAGACCCGCCAGCAAAGGATTCAGCCACACCAGATAAGCGGCAAATGCCAGCAGGGTCAATATATTGGTAACCGGTATGGCAACCGCCATGCCGATAAAGTCACCGGCGGTAGCCAGTTCGCTGACCAGGGAGGCCACAACCATTCCCGGCTGGGTTCGGCTGAAAAAACTGAGCGGCAGGGTCAATATGTGGTGGTAAAGATCTTTTCTCATGGCCGCCGAAGCACGCTGGCCGATAACGGTCTGCAGCACATTGATCAGAAATTTAAGGCCGCTGGCGGTGATAACGGCAACCAGGTAAATCCCGCAATACAAAAACAACAGATCGATTTTTCTTAAATTAATGGCGTGGTTGACGATTCGTTTCTGCATTTCAAGCGGGATGACTCTGGTAAAAACCGTAATGAGGATGATGAAAACCAGCAGCACCTGAAGTTTGATATTGCCGTAAAATATCCAAGAAAGGAGAGATTTTTTAAAGACGGGAGTTTGAGCTTTATTCATAAAGGGCTTATCCTCCGCAGGTTGTGAAAGCTTAATTTTTGTATCTGCTTATAATCATTACACCATTCTTTAAACTTTTGGCAAGGTAATAATCTGGGTCCGATCGGCTCACCTTCCGGGCCGTACGCGGTTTGACCCGCAGGCGTTTTCCAGGTAACCGCAAAAATCTATTTTGCAATTTTTATTATTTCTTGATAGCGGATTATAGCATGGGGCGCGACAAGACGGCGCCGACCCAACGCATATACCATAAAGGATTTCAATGCGGTATCGCTGGAAACTGCTCATCCTGTTTTTAATGATGACCCTGATTCCCATGTTTTTTATGAGAACGTTCGGTGTGCGGGCCATCACGAAATTGGGCCGCGAGCTTATTGTCAGGATGAGGGAGAACCGGCTGGCGCATGTCACGCAGCAGCTGCAGTTTCAGCTGGAAAGCCATTCCAGCTTAATATCTGCCGGCCGCAAACAGATTGAGCTGGCCCTGCTGATGCAGGCCAAAGAGGTCGAGGCTGCCTTTTTAAGGCCGGTTTCAGGTCCGCACCACATTTATTTTGCCGAGGATTTTAACAGCGGGCTGAACCTGCCCCCCGACACCACCCTTTCCACCAGCTACTATCGCGTCAAGCCGGACAACAGCATCGATTTTTTAAGGGTTTCCTTTTCAGAGCAGGTCTTTAAAATGGCTCCCGGCGTTCATAACAACCGGCTGTTGGGGGACGCGGCCCGCCTGGCATCCCTGACGCCCGTTTACGAGGATTTGGGCCGGCGGCTGGACGGATTGGCGCTGTGGCATTTAACCACGCTTGAGAACGGCCTTCACAGCGCCTACCCCGGACATAACGGGATGCCGATGCGGCTGGATGCCAGACAACAGCCCTGGTACCGGGCGGCCGGAGATAAAAACCCGGTTTGGTCTGCCCCCTTCATTGACCCGGAAACCCGCCAGATTGTCGTTGCGGCGTCCATTGCGCTTGAGGGGAAAAATCAGCCACTCCGGGGGGCAACGGCGCTGGTCGTTCCCATCAGCAAATTCCTTGCCCACAGCCGGCTTTCGCAAAACATAACCTCCGAAAGCAGAACGTTCCTGACTTATCTGGCAACCAACCGCAGGACCGGTCAAACGGGTATCCAAATTTATGCTCAGGAAGAATACGGCGATGTCAAGCATCGGTTTTGGCGCAGCCGTGTCGACACCGAATGGCTTGTATCCGGCGACCCGGGCAAATATCAGAAAGTGCTCGCGGACTTTGAGGCCGGGCGGGCCAATGCGCGCCGCATGCCGTATCGGGGAAAGGACAGCCTGTGGGTTTATGGTAAAGCCTCGGGGGAGGCGTTTTTGGTGATGATTTCCCCCTACGAGGAGATATTGAAAGGACCGCGGCAGGCGGAGGAACTGGTGCAGGGGTTGATCGGCGACCTGATCGCTGTTACGCGCATCGGCCTTTCCGTGATCGTTTTGCTGGCGGTTGTTGGCGCGTTTTCCTTTTCCCGAACCGTTACCCGGCCGATCCTGGCCCTGGTGGAAGGCGCCAAAAAACTTGCCGGGGGTCAATTCGACAGCCGGGTTGATATTCGATCCAGGGACGAATTCGGCGACATGGGAAAAGTGTTTAACAGTGTGGGGCCCAGGCTCGGCGAGCTGTATAACGTGCGAGAGTCTCTGGCAATTGCCAGGGAGGTCCAGCAAAATCTTCTGCCGAAAGAGGATCCGACGGTGGACGGGCTGGATATCGCCGGCACCAGCGTTTATTGTGATGAAACCGGCGGGGATTATTATGACTTCATCGCGCCGCCGGACGGCCAAAAAGGAAAAATAAGCGTGATTGTTGGGGATGTGTCGGACCACGGCATACCATCGGCCCTGTTGATGACCACGGCCCGGGCGCTCCTTCGGCAACGCGCGTTATTGCCGGGCGGCCTTGAAAGTATCATTACAGATGTAAACAGTCGCCTGGCCGAGGATGTAGAAGCCTCGGGCCGATTTATGACGCTTTTTTATGCTGAAATCGATTCCCGTGAAAAAAATATCCGTTGGGTTCGGGCCGGACACGATCCCGCAATCGTATTCGATCCCCGCCAAGATGTTTTCACAGAGCTGGTGGGGCGGGGATTGCCCTTGGGGGTTTTTAATGATTCCAGCTATGAAGAAAAAAAACGGCCGATCTTCCCGGGGATGATTGTGCTGATCGGAACCGATGGCATCTGGGAGGCAGCCAATCCCGAGGGAGAAATGTTCGGAAAAGAGCGGCTGCGGCAGGTCATTCGCATGCACGCCCACAAGTCGGCCAGAGAAATCATCGCTGCGCTGTTAGCGGCCCTTGATGATTTTTGCCGGAACGGTGATCGGAAGGACGATGTCACGCTCGTGGTTGCAAAAGTAAATTCCTGAACCGAAATAGCGAGCGAATATAAAAATTGGATTAAAAGTCCTTACGGTCGAAGATTCCCTGCAGCCTGCTGCAGGGTTCTTCAATCTTTTCTGAAGCCTTTTGCATTCAGCGCTCAAACAGCGTCTCATCCATTTTCATGCAAGGTTCAGGAAATAAGAAGCGGGTTCAAAACCCCAATTCTTCAACCGACGGACGGGGAGACGATGAAACTGGGAATTATCGGCCTTCCCGGCTCAGGAAAAGCGACGGTTTTCGAAGCACTGACCGGGAACTTTTCCGACCGGGGACCACAAGGGGACGCTCGGATTGGAACCGTAACGGTGCCGGATGAACGCCTGCAGGTGCTCAGCGGGATATTTAAACCTAAAAAAACGATTTGTGCCCGGGTCGAGTATCATCTGCCCCTGCGGTCGGTCCAAAAAGAGCCGAAAGGTGAACAGGGCCTGTGGGCGGCGGTGCGAGACACGGACGCTCTGATCCATGTGGTGCGCAATTTCGGTGGATATGATCAGGCCGGGCCGTCTCCGGTTGACGACTTTCATAAGCTGAACCAGGAGATTATTCTGACCGATCTTTTTGTTGTTGAAAAACGGCTGGAACGCCTGAAGGTCGATCAACAAAGAGGAAAAAAAATAGACCCGGCCGAGCGCGGGCTGCTTGAGAGCTGCCAGGAGAATTTAGAGAATGAAAACCCCCTGAGGAGGCGCCCCGAGCTGGCGACGGCACCCCGGCTCAGGGGGTTTGGCTTTGTATCTGCCAAGCCGATGCTGATATTGTTCAACAACGAGGATGAAGACGACCGCCTTCCGAATGGTGTCGGCCGCGACCTGCAGGAATCGTGCGCCGTGATACGGGGCAAGCTTGAACATGAACTGGCCCAGATGTCGACCGAAGAAGCCGGGGCGTTTTTAGCCGAATTCAACATCGCGGCTTCGGCCAGGGATAGAATTATTCAGCAGTCATATTCTTTAGTGGGCCTGATCTCTTTTTTTACATTCAACCAGGATGAGGTCAAGGCCTGGACGGCAAAAAGGGAAACAGCGGCCGTTGACGCGGCCGAATTGATTCATTCAGACATGAAAAGGGGCTTTATTCGGGCGGAAGTTGTGGCTTATGATGATCTGGTTTCGGCCGGTTCCTATCAGGAGGCCCGAAAGCAGGGAACCGTACGTTTGGAAGGCCGGAGCTATCCGGTTCAAGACGGGGATATTGTTACCTTCCGGTTTAACGTTTGACCCGTATTTCTCATAAAGAATCTGTTTTAAGAATGATATAATATAATTTTTGATTTTAAAACAAATACTTACAAATGTTTTAGGCTAATTGTTCAAACAGCGGCCCATGCAATGAATACGACCAATGTAAAAAAAAATTTCTTTCCCTTGCGGACAGCCTGATTCGCCCGTTTGTCTCGCCATGGCCGGATTACCCGGGGTTTGCGGAATGCCCACACAGCTTGGCATCGGCTGCGCTCCCTTGGGTCTGAGCCCGGGGTCGAACACAGTCGAAGCCCGTCCCGGAAGCCTTGCAAATGAACGCATCAATCCTGTGAGAAATGCGGGTTGGTGGTTTTACCCTTGAAAATTTTCATTTTTTTCTTTAAATCTTGCTTATGGGATATGTCTTTGACTTCAATGATGCCAGAGCATACGAAAAATGGCTGAGTAAGCCGGCCAACCAGACAAGTTTGGCTCTTGAAAACAGGCTTATGCTCGATGTCCTGAAACCGTCGCCGGGAAAGCGGGTGCTGGATATCGGCTGCGGCACCGGCGCCGGCCTGATGGCCCTGATCGGTGCGGGCCTGCTGGGCACCGGGATTGACCCCTCCCCCTATATGCTGGACATCGCTTCAAGAAATTTAGGCCAACGGGTGGACCTCCACCGCGGGTTTGCCGAAAGCCTTCCCTTTGATGATAATTGCTTTGATTATGCTTGCTTGAATATTACCCTTGAGTTCGTCGAGGATCCTGCCAAGGCCATTCTGGAGGCCTGCCGGGTGGCAAAAAAGAGAATTTTTTTAGGGGTGTTGAATCGCTATGCCCTCAAGGGGGTTCAACTGCGGATCAGCGGAATGTTTTCCCGGACGGTATTCAACCATGCGCGTTTCTACAGCGTCTGGGAGCTCAAACAGAAAATACGGGAACTGATGGATGACGTTCCCATAACCTGGCGAACCACCTGCCACCTGCCGAACGTCTCCGGGAAGCTGGCCCAAAAGGTTGAAGACTCTGCTCTGCTTCAACGGTGTCCGTTCGGGATGTTTACCGGCATGGTGGTGACACTTGTGCCGCGCTTTATAACCAAGCCTCTGACGGTTCCGTACCGTACCAAACAGACCACCGGTGAGCTGACCAGCTAACCCGCATTTCTCATAAAGAAGTTGTTTTAGGAATAGTTCAATGGAAGCATATTTATATGAACCTCGCGGCAACCGGGAGGTAACGTGCAATCTTTGTAATCACCGCTGTCTGATTAGGGACGGCCGGCGGGGGATCTGCGGGGTCCGGGAAAACCGGGCCGGAGAACTGAAAACCCTGGTTTACGGAAAAGTGATCGCACAGCACATCGACCCCATCGAAAAAAAACCGCTATTTCACCTTCGACCGGGGAGCCTTTCCTATTCGGTGGCGACCGTGGGCTGTAATTTCAAGTGCCTCTTTTGCCAGAACGCCGATATCGCACAAATGCCGTCTGATCGCGCGGGGATGATTATCGGTAATTCCCAAACGCCGGAGGATATCGTTGCCGGGGCCGTAAAAGGGAAATGCAAAAGTATCGCCTATACCTATACCGAGCCGACGGTTTTTTTTGAGTTTGCCTACGATACCGCCAAGATCGCCCACGACAGGGGGCTGTTGAATGTTTTTGTAACCAATGGATATATGACGGCAGAAGCGCTGCAGATGATCAGCCCCTATCTTGATGCGGCCAATGTGGATTTAAAGGCGTATGATGAGGGCTATTACAAAAAATATTGTGGGGCCAAGCTGGCCCATGTTAAAGACACCCTGGAAATGATGAAGTCTCTGGGGATTTTTGTTGAAGTGACCACGCTGATCGTGCCGGGGATCAATGACGACCCTGCCCAGCTTAACGCCCTGGCCGACTATCTGGTGAAATCTTTGGGAGCCGAGACCCCCTGGCACATCAGCCGCTTTCATCCCACCTACAAACTGACCGATCGACCGGCAACACCGCTCGGCACGCTTGTTAAAGCACGTGAAATCGGACTGGCCCGCGGGTTAAAGTATGTTTATCTGGGAAACGTCCCCGGCGAAAGCGGCGAAAGTACGTTCTGTTATCAGTGCGGCAGAGTGATCATAGAGCGCTGGGGATATCAAATTGGAAAAAATGCGGTCGTCGACGGCCGCTGTTCCTACTGCAACGCCCCCATCGATGGCTTGGGATTGTAGCGGGCGTAGCCCCGAGAAGGTTAAAAATTCCGAAAGGATCAGAAAATGGCCGAAAATAAAAGAAAAAGCCCGGCAGACAAACTGGCGGAAAAGGGACACGCAAGGCTAGCTGCCGGTGACTACGAACAGGCGCTAAAGTGCTTTTCCGAGGCCGCCGCGCTTTTTAAGCAAGATTCGAATTTAAACGGCCAGGCGGCCCAGCTGCAGATCGTGGCCGAGATATATCGGCAGACCGAAAGGATAGATCTGGCTCTTGAAACATATTCAGAGCTTGTCGGGCTCTATGACCGCTTGAATGCCGAAGATCAGAAGGTTGAGGTTTTAAGTACGATGGGATTTTTTTCGGCCATGCAGCATAGCTACCTGAAGGCGCTAAGCTTTTTTCAACAGGCGCTTGAAATATCCAAGCGGCTTGGAGATGAGCGCTACATGGCCCAGCAGTTGGGCAACATTGGATCTTCGTACAGGGAATTGAACGAAAACGAAAGCGCCCTGGAAAGCTACCGGCAGGCGCTGCCGCTCTATCGAAAACTGGGCCACGGTGAAGGCGCAGCCGATCAATGCACCAACATCGCTTATATACTTGTCCGGACGGACCGGATAAAAGAGGCCTTAAGCTGGTACCGGAAAGCCCTGCCGCTGTATAAAAAGGCGGAAAGCCGGGAAAAATTCGATCTCACCAAGCAGAATATCGAGCATCTTAAAAACCATCCGGGATTAATAAAAAATGAAGGGACTTGATCTTGCAGAGGAATATTTTCATGCGCATGGTGCCGCCATGCTCAAAGACAAATTCAGCGCTTTTGTTGACCGCATCGCTGTTGGCTATGTCGGACCGGGGTCCGAATGTTTTGGCTATGACGACGAGATATCAAGGGACCATGACTGGGGGCCCGGGTTCTGTATTTGGATAACGGCCAAGGACTATAAAAAGATCGGAAAAAAAATTCAGCGAGCCTATGAGGACCTCCCTCAGCGTTTTATGGGGTTCGGTCCCCGGATTGTGAGTACCGGTGAGGAATTCCGGACGGGTGTCTGCGAGATCGGCAATTTCTATCGAATTTATACCGGTTTGGACGGCCAGCCCAACAGCAACCGGGAGTGGCTGAATATACCCGAGCCGTCTTTGGCGATGTGTACCAACGGGCGTGTTTTTGCCGACCCGCTCGGGGAATTTACCCGCCGGCGCGACAGACTGCTTGAATTTTTTCCGGAAGATGTGCGCCTAAAAAAAATTGCCTCCCGCTGTTTTACCATCGCTCAGGCCGGTCAGTATAATTTCGCGCGTTCGCTCAAAAGAAAGGCGGTTTTCGCTTTGCAATATGCCGTAGCGCAATTCTGCGTGGATGCCATAACAATCTTTTTCCTTTTGAACCGCAGATACACGCCGTTTTACAAGTGGCTTCACCATGCGGTAAAAGAACTTCCCCGGCAGGGCAAAACCATTCACGCGAAGATATCCGAGCTTCTTTCACAAAAAAATTATGATAAAAAACAGGTGATCATAGAGGAAATCTGCACGCTGATTATCCGGGAGTTGAAAAGCGATGGACTTTCGGACGCCGGAGGCGATTTTTTGCTGGACCATGCCTACCAGGTGCATGAAAGGATAAAAGACCAAGAACTCGGCGGGCAATTTTCTCTGATAAACTGACAACCCGGGTGGATCGTATGATCAAAAAAGAAGACCGCGTCGCTGAAGTTGTAAAAATCGAGTGGGAGATGTTTCAGCAAGTAGCCAATATCGGCGGCCCGGCCGGGTGCCAGCAGGACCCGGAAACGTTCGAAGTCATGCGCTCCAGCCAGGCGATGGGCTGGTCGGAGGCGGTTTTGGAAAGCTATCTGAACGATCTGAGGGAGGCCAAAGCGGCTGACAGGAATTTGATGACCGAAAAATATGCCCGCATGATGGCTTCGACTTCACCTTCGGAATATGAACGCATCGCGCATTTTCTGACGCCGCTGGAACCGGAGCGGCTTGCTATGATAGACGAAATCGCCGGCATCGTGCTTGCCTGGGATGAAGAACTTGCCGAGAAGTATCCCCGGCTGATGGAAACGGGGCGGCCGATTTACAGCACCGAGGATAGCGTGTACGTGGCGTCAATTGAAACCTACCTGAGAGGCGAACTGGCCACCTATTCTTCAAAAACCCTCAAGCTTTTCCACGAAAATGTTTTGAACCAGAAAGCCGACAACATAAATGGTTCTGAGATAATCATGTCCCACCTGGTCAAGCGTTACGGCTATGGGTCGCTTGAAGAGGCCAATGAGAAGTTGAAATCGGCCGGCAGCAATACAACCGGCCCGCTTTAATCCGGTCTGCCGGCATGATAACATCGGCGTTCGATGTAAGTGGCTGTTTTCCGGTCGAACACCGCTTCATTTTCATGAATGTATCTGGGGCCGTCCTCCCAGAAGCCGCAGGCCAACACCGCGATTTCGCCCAGTGAGAATTTTCTGCCGCAGGCCGCACACCCTTCCGCATTGAATCGATTGACTTTTTCAAGGTCCATGATAATTTTCAGATCTTTTGGCTCCGGTGATTCCATCACATATCTCCCTTTATTTGCTGGTACCAATCTTTTCTCTAAACTACTACGGCTGTTTCCGGAGAGGCAAGTGGAATTAAGAAGGACGGTGTTCTCAGCCGGCGTGAAAAGCGCGGCGTTAAGTGACCGTAACGCCGAAGCAGGCTTGCCCGCCGGGGAAAGAATGTGTTTTAAAAAAAATGGCCGGATTCATTTATATCGTTCTTAAAACAAGTTCTTTATGAGAAGCGCGGGTTAAAGCAGCTGGGTGAGAATTCGGTCCTTATAGTCGGGGTTCAGAGATAAAATTTGACGGGCGTCTTCCGGGGCCGCGATCTCCCGGCCGAGTTCTCTGGCAAAGGTCTCAACCTTTTCCACCAGCTTTACGTTGCTTGCCAAAACACCGTCGGGCAGGTAGAGATTGTCCTCCAGACCGACCCGGACATGACCGCCCATGACAATCGAAGCGGCGGCCAGTGGGATCTGACCTTTGCCGATTCCCGCTACGGTCCAGGTGGAGCCGGGGGGGAGGCTTTCAGCCAAAAAAAGAAGGTTTTTTATCGTGGCCGGCATTGCCCCGGGGACCCCTAAAACAAAGTCGAAATGAAGCGGCAGGTCAATCAGCCCCCTTTTTACCAGATAAAGGGCGTTGTTGATCATCCCGGTCTCAAACACCTCGATTTCAGGCTTGACCGCCGTATCTTTAAAGACGGCGGCCAGATATTCGATAAACTGGGGCGAATTTTCATAAATCATGGCCGGCATGTTGTTCGATCCGGTGGTAAAGGAGCCCATTTCCGGCAGCAGCCGGATCGGATTGGCGCGCGCCTCCCA
>Ga0209536_100011447_pt1 | contig 12987 bp, 12 predicted proteins | sample DeeMarSeWOR28_12_FD_187461 | JGI IMG/M metagenome (GOLD analysis project Ga0209536, IMG submission 187461) | Marine sediment microbial communities from White Oak River estuary, North Carolina - WOR-2-8_12 (SPAdes) (version 2) | ecosystem: Environmental > Aquatic > Marine > Intertidal zone >...
GTAAATATTAGGTCAACTATACCAAATATACATGTCAGCAGTCAAGTAATATATTATTGGTTTTTATAAATATTCTATTGATAGTCATATGGTAAGCACTAATATAAAAGATATAGTTCTACTTTATTACGTTAAGTTATTCTTGAGTAGTCCCTAAGACGCCGGCCATGCGACGTCAACTACGGTTGCGTTCTTGATTTTGATCTGCTAAATTGCAACGGCAGGAAAAATCACCCATCCCTGACAAATAAAAGGAGATCGTATACTATGACAGATGAACAGCCAAATAACCTTGAATTTAAAATCGACCGCTCAAATCTTTACGCCGAGGAATCATTCAGCGACCTGAAAACAGGCACGATCAAACGCCTGACACCGGTCAAGGCCGACGGCTCGGGGGACAAAACCCGTAAAACGATTTTTGTCGGTCATACCAGCATCCTCACCCCCAACGGCCCGCTGCCGATCCAGAATAACATTCCGGCCAAGGATTTGCAGCAGGCCATTAAAAAGTTTCCCGAGGTTATGCAGCAGGCCATGGATCAGTTAATTGAAGAGGTCAAAAAATATCAGGAACAGGAACAGGGTCGGATTCAAAAACCGGATTCGGGCCTCATTATTCCCGGCCGCTAGACCAAACGTTTATTGGAATAAGGCACCGAATCATAATCTCAAATAAATGCTAAATCCAACAAACTAGGCTAAAGTAACGATATGGGCATACTAAATTTTTTTTCAAGCAAAGACCCCGAGGATTATGAAAAAAAAGGCAACACGCTGTTTGAATCCGCAGCCTACGGCAAAGCCATCGCTGAATATGAGCGCGCCTTGCAAAGACTGGAAAAGTCAGCACCCTGGGACGACGGGTACCGGCAAAGCCTGCAGGATAAAATTGGCAGCTGCAAAGAGCAATTGGCGCGGCAGCACGAAAATACAGCCATGGAACTGATGGAAGCCGGCTATAATGATGACGCGCGCCAGTATATCGAACTGGCCCGGGAATTGACCCGGGATGATCAATTAACAGCCAAACTCGAACAGCACCTGAAGAAGCTTGAGATGACCGGTCTGGAAGCGATTCAGACCACCCTGCCGAATTTTGATATCCCGGATCAGGCCGCGGAGTCCGAGGACGAGACGGTCGCTGCGGAAGAAGATGACGACGAACATTTCACGGCCTTGATCGGCACCCTGCCCGAAGAAATCCAGGAAACCTATCGCAATTACCCGGCAACTTTTAAAACCGGATATCTGGCATTGAACCAGGGCGATTTCGAGCAGGCGGCCGAAAATCTTGCCCAAGCCTTGCAGGAAATGGACGACCCGCAAAGTTACATTCCGCTCGAGCTGGCAACCGCCTGTTTCAACCTGGCCCGATACGAAGAGGCCTGCCGGCATGCGGAAGCGTTTTTACAGCAGCATCCGGATGCGCTGCCGGCCTACCAGCTGTTGTGTGAAATATTCTGGGAAACCAAAAGTTTTGACCGGGCCGAAACGCTGCTGGCTTCCCTGCCCGATGAGTTGTCCGAATCCGTGGCCGGCTATTTGCTGCGCGGCGAAACCCTTTATCATGCCGAAAAGTATGCCGAAGCCAAGGCGTTTTATCGTGAATTTTCAAAAAAATACGAATGGCACGAAGCCATTGCCCGGGCCCTGGCCAGAACCCACGAAGCACTGGGCGAAAGGACCAACGCCCGCTACATATACGCTGAGATCATGGATCAATGCCGCAGCTGCCACGCCCGGGTAGATCCTGAACTCAAGCAGAAATACGCCGACCTCAGTTTTGATTCCGGCCACAATACCTCCGAAGTATTGGAACTCTACCTTTCGCTGGCCCAGGAAATCCCGCAAAATGCAGCGGAATATTATCAAAAAATCAGCCGGATCTACTCGGCCCAGGGCAATGAGGTCGAAGCGCAAAGGTTTCGGCTCATATCTGAAAAGTATGAAGAGAAAGCCTGAATGAATGCTGAATTCGAAAAAACTGAATTCAGCATGTGTTAATATTATGGCAAATGAATATTCTGTAGCTATTCACAATTACATCAGTGATAAAATTGCAGCCGCTGAAAAAAATATGAAGCTTGCTGAACAGGGCGGCGATGCAGGCTCCATTCCCTATTTTCGGGGGCAGCTCCAGGAGCTTTATAACATCCGTCAGTACCTGGTTGAAAAGATCGATCTGAAGACCCAGAAGTATTTTTAAATCCATGTTGTTACGCTTAGCCATAGATCAGATGGTTAAGCGGAAGGTAGTGAATTCCCGAGCGCCGGCTGAATGGAGTGTTGGAGTACTGGAGTACTGAAAAAAATGCTGGGTGTGGGGAATGGTTTTTTAGTCTAATCTACAATGGAGTTGACTTGGTTAAGTTTTAAGCTTTGGGCGGCAGCATGCCTTAGGTTAAGAGCCAATACTCCAGTACTCCATTACTCCAGTACTCCGAAATTTTAAACAAAGTGAATACTTCTATATAAAAAATAAGCGCATCACAAATCGTATAGTTGGAATATGCCCTGTTATGGCCTACGTTTATTTACTGGATTTGTACAAATATATCGACGAACGACTTGACCAAGCCAGGGATGGACTGGACCGAGCAGACGGCGAGATGTTGAACGGTCAAATTGAGCAGGGCCGCATCGATGCCCTGACCGAGTTTAAGGATTTTCTCAAAGAAAATTTCAACCCCAAACTGCCCCGCCGCATCCGGGAGGCCTATTTTAAAACTTAGGTTAAGCGGTTCAGGCCTCAACGTTCAGGGTCGAAAAATCCCCAAACAAAGCAAGAATATGGGACCAATCTAATAGCCGCGTTCGGTTGCACCTGGCGGGCTTTAACGTTGAACCTGGAACACTGAACTTTGAACCTTTGAACCTTGAACCCCTGAACCTGGAACCTGACACCACCATGCCCTTTAAGCCTGCATTCAATTCTCCGCTGAAACCATCGACCCGCGACCTGTGGTTCATATTTCAGCGGGACCGGCTGCTGCTCGCCAGCAATAAACGGTTTAAGTCCGGTTTTTACAGCGTGCTGGCCGGGTTTGTCGAGCCGGGCGAGACCCTCGAGGAATGTGTCGCCCGGGAAGTCAAAGAAGAGGTCGGCCTCAGCGTTAAAAATATCCGCTATTTCGGCAGTCAACCCTGGCCCTTTCCGAATTCGCTGATGGTCGGTTTTTTAGCCGATTATTCCGGTGGTGATATCAAGGCCAATCCAGCCGAAATTGCCGATGCCGCCTGGTTTACGGCCGACAACCTGCCTGCCATCCCGCCCAGAATTACCATCGCCAGACACCTGATCGACTGGTTCGTCGATCAGCGGCCACCAGCAGAGACGGGGGGCTGAGGACGGCCTCTGGAAGGTCCCGGAACAAAACGCTACAAAAGGCCGCTGATATATAAAAAATTATTGCCTGCTGGATAGGTTCAACCGACGATAGCTTAAGGGCAAACCCTTTTCAATTCTCATCCCGCGAAAGCGGGATGGCGCATGAATGGAGTAAGCTCGGCCACGACACGACTGAGCTCGTCGCAGTCGCAGGCCGTGCCGACCCCGCTGGAAGCGGGACGGGCACGGTGGCCCGCCCTACGGTGCCATTTTGGTGTGGTTTTATTCGAGCAACGCCTCTGGCCGCCAGCGTCCAGTCTGATCAAGAAAGAAACTAATGAACATTGAACATCGAACGCTGAACATCCAACATCGAATAATGTATTCTGTCTGTTTTAAAAAGATTGAGAGAACCGATTCTTTATTGGACGTTCGATGTTGGATGTTCGATGTTCGACGTTCAATCTTTTTTCGGCACCGATGTCATGTAATAAGAGGATTTAGCACCTCGGTTTTCTGAAACCCGCCGGCGTGGCCCAAGCCACTTCGTCGGGGCGAAGGCCCGAAACCTGATCCGCCTGCGGCGGAACACCTAAAGCCCAGAAACTGAGCCTTGGCTGACCTGTCCGGGGTTCTCTTTCCGCGTGCAATACAGGGAAGAACTTAAGCTTCGACCAAGACCACGCTTGGTAGAAGTGGCTCTTGCAGAGCAGCCGGTTTCACAGGAATGAATGGCAAATGCCTAAATTGTCTAAAATGCCTAAAATTAAGGTATGCTGTCTTTTTTTAAACGATAGAATTCCACAATTTTAGCTCATTTTAGTCAGTTTCAATTTTAGTTCATTTATCGACATAAACTGCTACCAATTCGTCAACATCGACAAAAAATTGTCGATATCGCTTTGTTAAGCGCCTAGTGGTCTGCCCGCACAATCCGTCCGTCAACCCGGCTGTCAATCACCTTTTTTGAGCGAATCGTATCGGCGATGAGCTCGCGCAGCGGCAGCCCGGTAAATTGGGCCGGTTTGCCGACAAAGATGTTATATCCGTCCCCGCCGGATGCCAAAAAATCGGGGATCGCCACCCGATAGATCTGACCGGGATTGAGCGGTTCTTTATCTTCACCCACCGCCACCGCCGCGACCGCTTTGCCGCGCACCTCGAATCGAATTCCGGAAACCTGTAAAAAGCCGCCGTCTTCATCTTCGCGGGCCGCCATCACCGACCGGGTGAGCGCCTGCCGCAACTGCGCACCGGTTAGCTCGATTATTACGATCTCATTGGCATACGGCATTGTTTTATATACATCCTCCAGGGTGATGGGGCCGGCATCGATGCTGGCCCTCAGACTCCCGCCGTTTATCAGCGCGATCCGGGCACCGCTATACTCGCGCACGAGGTCGGCCACAAAGTTTCCTAAATTGGTTTCCTCATACCGAATCCGTTCGCGTTCGGCATCCAGGAACACTTTGGAATCGCCGATCACTTCCTCGAACCGCGCATCCAGTTTGGCCCGATACCCGGCAATGATTCCATCGATTCGCGGGTCGGCTTTTATTTCCGCGGTCACCGGCAGATAGCTGTAGGACACGAGGCGGGCTTTTTTCGATATCGGATCGATCTGCAGATCCAGGCGCCCCAGATATCTGCCTTTTTCAAAGGCCTGGAATATCGGTACGCCGCCGACCACACGATAAGGTGACAACAGGATTTGATCATGCCCGCCGACAACTGCCGCCAGCTCGGGGACCGCGGCGGCAATGGCACGGTCGGTGTGGTGTTTGCTGTGTGACAACAGGATAACCGGTCCCCGGTCTTTGACTTGTTCAAAAACTTTTGGGACGGTTTGCACGGCGTCCAATATATCGAGTGTCCGGACATTTTCGGCTTTGGTGGTGGTCAGCAGCAATTTTGTGGTGGCGCCGATAATGCTGACCGATATCTGGTCCGTGACCTTGAACGACACATACGGGGCGCACAGCAGCTTTTTCGTATCTTTTTGAACGATGTTGGAACTGAGAAACGGAAAGCGCGCTTGCTGCATCAGATCCAGAAAATTTTGCAGGCCAAAATCAAATTCGTGATTCCCCACCGTCATCGCATCCACCCCCATGGCGTTGAAACATTCCACATCGGGCTGACCCCGAAAAACGGTCGACATGGGGGTTCCCTGCAAAATATCACCCGCGATCAGTACGAAGGTTCGAATGTTTTTGACTCGGTTCTCTTCACGAATTCTTTGGATGAGCGTGGCCAGGCGTGCGACGCCGCCGACTTCTTTTTTCCCGCTGTCGGTCCGGATTTTAAAAGGCGAGAGATGGCCGTGGATATCGTTAAAAAATAATACCGACACATCGACCGGAGTTGGAGAATTTGCAACCGCCGGGTTTGCAAAACCGACGATGATCGCCGTTACGGCAAGCAGTATTATGACAGCGCAAAATCTGAATCGACGCATTTGGATTCCTCCTTAGCGATGGTTACACCGGTTTCAAAACCCTTACGGATAAACCGGCCACATAATCCTGCACTGCGGCCCGGTAGGCGGCCATATGCTCGGTTTTTAAATGCGCATGCAGGGCGTCCAGCGTCTCCCAGGCTTCAATGATGGTGACGACATGGTCCCGAATCTCGCTTTTGATGGGCAAGCCGGATTCGATGTCAATCGTGGGTTCATAAGCCAGACAGCCGTCTTCGGCCCTGACATTGGGAACGTTCTCCCCTAAAATTTTAAGATACTCGCCCCGGCAGTCAGGTTTCAGTTCGATCGTAGCGATTACATGAATCATGTTCAATTCTCCTTTTTCAAATTTATCATTGCCTATAGGATGGGTGAAACTTTCACCGATCGGTTGTTGAAATAGATTTTTAGATGATTCTAATAACAATTGCAAAGGCAATATTTTAAAAAAAAAGATGCGCAGCATTCAGCAATTAATCCGCCGGCGCGGCAGTTTGAATATTCGCTTCAGTTCACAAGATATTCGCCACGCACCAAAGAAGGGGCAGACTTGAGGGAGGATTAATTAGGGTTGAAATAATTTGCATACATCGGTAATGATAGTGTCAATATGGCGAATCCCATAACCCATTCAGTCTAAATCAAATTTTCGGATAGCCTGGCAGCGATGCCAAGATTTTCGATTTGGGATTGGAGATTTCAGATTTAAGGAATTCTTCCGGTTTTATTAAGCGTTAGAGCAACGCGATACCGCCGATCCAAAATCGAAAATCCAAAATTATCAAAAAGATATAAATGATGGATCAGATTCCTCAATGGCGCTTTCGTAAAATGCGGCCCGGTGAAATTAATGTCGATCCCATCGAAGGGGAATTTTTCACCACCGAAGCCATCGGCAGCATCACGGACGCCCTGGTGCGCGAGTCCATCCAGAACTCCCTGGACGCGGCTCAGGGCGACGGGCCGGTCACCATTCGCTTTTCATTTGCTGGCGGTCCCGGCCGCAGTTCCGATCCACAGGCAGTCATCAAGACCTACCTGGAAACCTTGCGGCCCCATCTCGAGGCCCGGCACGCCGGCCTGTCGGAAATCCCGTCTACGGCCGAGAACCTGGAGCATATTTTAATTGAGGACTACGGCACCCGGGGACTGCAGGGCGATATCCGGCAATACGACGATCTGGATGACGACGTCAAAAAAAACGACTTTTACTATTTCTGGCGCAACATCGGCCGCACCCGCAAAGAGGCCACCGACCTCGGCCGCTGGGGATTGGGCAAAACTGTTTTTCAAGCGGCCTCCCGCATCAATGCCTTTTTCGGTTTGACCGTTCGCCAAGATGACAACCGGACCCTGTTGATGGGGCAATCCGTCTTAAAAATTCACAAAGCCGGTCAAACCCGCTATGCGCCCTACGGGTATTTCGGGGTTTTTGACGATGAGCTGGCCCTGCCGGTGGACGATGAGGCCTATCTGGCGACTTTTGCCAACCATTTTTTAATCGACCGCAACGGCCGGCCGGGGCTGACGGTTCTGATCCCGTATCCGGACAAGGAAATAAATGCGCCGGAGTGCATCAAATCGGTCATTATGCATTATTTTTTCCCGATTCTGGCGGGGCGACTGATTGTGGTCATACACCACGCCGGCAAAAACTATACGCTCAACGCCGTCAGCCTGGACGATTTGTTGAAGACATCGCGCTTTCCCGAAAGCCGGGGCCTGCTCGGCCTGCTGGATCTGGCGCGCTGGGCCATCCAGCAGCCGACTGATGCCCATTATGCGCTCAAAGAACCCACGGCCGGCCGGGCGCCCAAGCTCAGGGAACATCTTTTTGAAACCGAAGATCTGGCAGCGCTCAGGCAAAAATTTGCCGGCGGAGACCGCATGGCCTTTTATGTCCCCCTGACCATTCGGCGGCAATTCAGCAAAGAGTTGATCCACTCGGGATTTTCCGTTTTTCTGGAGCGGGATGAAACGCTGTCCAAGGCCGAAGATCATTTCATTCGCCAGGGCATCACCATCCCGGAGGTTACCTCCCTCAAACATAAGGGGGTGCGGGCCATCGTTTCCATCACCGAACGGGATCTATCGGCTTTTTTGGGGGACGCCGAAAATCCGGCCCATACCGAATGGGAGCGCAACTCTAAAAAATTTAAAAAACGCTACCAGCTGGGCCCGTCCACCCTGGATTTTGTCAAATCCAGTCCGCGGGAAATCGTCAAGATCCTGACCCAGCCGCAAAAAGGCCGCGACGAGAATCTGTTAAAGCACCTGTTTGCCCTGCCGGCCGATCCGGCGGCCCCGGACGCGGCTTTGGGAAAAGACATGCCCCTGACGGATACCAAAAAACCAAGCGCCGATGAGTTTATCGAATCCCGGGGCCAAAATTATCTGCAGCTCAACGCGATCAAGGGCGGATTCAATTTGACGAAAAAGTCCAAAACCAAACGCGTGCCCCGCTATATAACGATCTGGCTGGCTTACGAAGTCCGCACGGGCAACCCGTTTAAAAAATACACCCCGCTGGATTTCGATGTCAGCCAGCCGCCGCTGTCGGTCCGGGTAGCCGGCGCCGACCTGTTGTTGTGCAAACACAATGTCATTCAAATTGAAGTCCGGCAGGGCAATTTCAAGCTGGCGATCACGGGCTTTGACGTCAATCGGGATTTGAGAATCAAGACGAATCCATAATTTATATTATTTGCCGCAGACGCCCGCAGACGATGTGCAGACAAATATTTTTTTATTGCTATTATATTAAATTATGATCAGAAAATTTAACTATACAGGCCGCAAAAAGATCAGGCGCTCGGATGTTCGCATTGACCTGCTGCGCGATGATGAGGACCGGCGGTACTTTAACATTCATCTTCGTCTGGAGGACTTGGAGCTGCCGCAAACCGCGCAGGTTTATGTCGAAGCCTACCATCGCTCCGGCTATCAGCGCTATACTTTCGGAACCGTGGGCGAACTGCGAATTCCGGCTGATCGAACGCTGGGCAGTATATCGGCCGCGGTGACCCCGCTTTTCCGGGTAAAAGTCGTCGACAAAACCGGCACCCACGGCCGCATCCTGGCCGCCGTCGACAAAATCAGGCCCGCCAGTAAGGACAACCAGCCGGCCGACAGCCGATCACTTCTTTTCGTTGAATACGATGATCTCGGCAACACGGTCTGGCAGCTGGATCTCGAGGGCGACTGGCCGGTTCTCAGGTTAAATCGCACGGTCGATGAAATCAGCCTGATCGCCAGTTCGGACAATCGGTTTTTATCCCTGGTCTACCCTGAAGTGCTGCGTCAGATATTGACCCGCATTTTAATCGAGGATGAACACACCGACCCGGACTGCGATGATGATTGGCCCAGTCTCTGGCTTAAGCTGGCCGCCACTCTGCCCGGCATGTCGGTCCCGTTTCAGACCAGCAGGGCAGGGCGCCGGGCCTGGATCGAAAATGCCGTCGAAGCCTTTGGCGCCAATTTCAAGCTACTGGACAAATTTCACCGGGCATTTCAGCAATGAAAATCCGTAAACTAACAGATGCCGGGATCGAACGATTTCGCGCTTATCTCGCCGAGCTCAGGCAGGGTTCAAAAGCCCCGCCGCCTGCCGGCCTGTTGGCGGATGCCCAATTTTCATCACCGTTTAAAGGCGACCCTGAAGTCGAGCCGCGTCTCTTTACCAACCGCCTGGAGCTGGCTCAATATCTGGACCGGACCCTGGACGGGATATTTAACGGCAGTCTGCCGGACGACGTTCACCTGTGGAGCTGGCTGTCCCTGTATTTTTTTGACCAGGTTTGCCCGCTGGAGGAAAACGGTCTGCGCAAGCCCGGACGGGATTATCGCCATATCCTGGAGCCCGGTTACCCATACGGCCATAACCACCTGTTGGCCGGCCCGTATCTGGTTTACTCCGTGTATGGGCTGGGCGAAAACTTAAGCCGGCTGCTGTTGTGGACCCCGCTGCACCTGGAAAGCAAGTTTCATCATCAGCTGGCCGCCAGGCAAACCCTCATCACCAACAAGGGTGTCCTGGAGGCAGCCGATAAAATGTATTTTAACGAGTCGGAAGGCAAACCTAAAAAAGGCGCCCTGATGGAAAAAAATTCCCCCGGTACCTTGCAGCGCTTTATCGATGTCATTCAGCAGTTGGATCTGAATTATGACCTGTATAGCATGAGCGGGGAGGAACTCCTGGCGCTGCTGCCGACGGAATTCGATAAATGGAAAGATCGGGCGTAAAGATTCATCCCGCGGAGGACCGCAGCATGAGCACATCGAATCAACAATCGAACGACAAATTGTTTGTAGCCAGGGCGCTCGAGGCAGCCATCCGAATAGGCCTCGTCGTTCTGCTTTTGTACTGGTGTTTCAAGATCGGCCAGCCCTTCATTCAGACGATTGTCTGGGGCATCATCATTGCCGTTGCAATCCACCCCGGCTACGACCGGCTCAAAAACGCCCTGGGTGGACGGAGCCGCCTGACGGCAACCCTGATAACACTCTTGGCCCTGATCGTCTTGCTCGTACCGGCCTATCTGCTTTCGGACTCCCTCATCAATGCAGTGCGGGGATATTCGGCCAGTATAAACGCAGGGACCCTCAAAGTACCGCCACCGCCGGCGAGCATCAGTTCCTGGCCGGTCATCGGCGAACCCCTGCACACGTTCTGGAACCTGGCCTCGAACAATCTCGCCGCAGCCCTGAGCAAGATAACCCCTGAGCTCAAAAAGGTCGGCATCCCGCTGTTGTCCACTGCTGCCGGGGTGGGCGTCGGGATGCTGAAATTCGTGGTTTCGATCATTATCGCCGGGGTTCTGCTGGCAAATGCCGCCGGCGGCGGGCGTGCTGCGCGGGCAATTGCTAAACGTCTCACCGGTGAACAGGGGGCAAAGTCCGTCAAAATCGCGGAGGCGACGGTGCGCAGTGTTGCCCTGGGCATTATGGGGGTCGCCCTTATCCAGAGCCTGCTGGCAGGACTTGGCTTTCTCGTGGTCGGCGTGCCGGGGGCGGGGCTATGGGCCCTGCTGGTGCTGATCCTGGCCGTGGTTCAGCTTCCCACGATCTTGATCCTGGGGCCCATTGTTATCTACGTGTTCTCATCCAGCAGTACGGTCACAGCTGTTGTGTTCGCCATCTGGAGCCTCCTCGTCGGCATGAGTGACACCTTGCTTAAACCCATGCTGATGGGGCGCGGCGTCGACGTCCCCATGCTGGTCATCTTCATCGGCGCCATCGGCGGCTTCATGGCATCAGGCATCATCGGCCTTTTTACCGGCGCGATCATTCTCGCGCTGGGCTACAATCTTTTCCTGCTATGGCTATACGAGAAGACGCAGCCGGAAGCAGAGCCATCCAAATCCGAGCAGCCTGAGGGAATTGGACTCTGAATCGTCCTGGGCGATCCGGCGCTGCGGCCACTAAAGGGGCTTTTGGGCCGGCGGGTAAATCGTGCAACCAATAAACCACCGAAGGGAGGGCAACATGTTCCAGCACATATTGTGTCCGACGGATCTTCGATATTCCACCATTCCATCATTCCACTCGGAGTCTAAGGCAATCTCCACCCCTTTGGAGTGAAATCCAAGCCGGGCCTGCCGCGGCGTCTTGTCGGGTCGTCTTGTGGGGTCGTAGCTAGAAGAGCGAAGCCCCAAGCTCGCAGAGCGAGGCCTGAAGCCTTGCGAAGACGGATCCTCTGGGTCTGGATCTTTACTTCGAACGTTGCGAAAATTCCATATTCGTAGGGTGGGCTGAGCCCACCAAATATCGATGAATTCATCTTTCAAAGGTGGGCACAGCCCACCCTGCGTCACTAACACAGGTTAAACCACCAGTGAGTTCTATCGATAACCTACGAATTTCGATTAGTCCCTGTATTTAAGGGGGGAGGAATGAATATTTTAAGCATTATTTATGCAAATACTCGGTTTACTTTTCGATTTGCCCGGCCGTTTATTTATTCCTCAAGTCCTGTTCTGAAAGGGTCGATAATGAATCAGGCCGAATATGGAGCTAAATTTCGTTTTGAGGAACTAAAAATGAGGCAACCCAACAAATCGAATTATGTCGTGCTGATATCCGTTCTGGCAATAATTATCCCCATTTTTGCGGGGTGCTCGCACAGAGAGAAAATTATTATCCCGCCCCGAATGGACCTCAGGCCTTACGGGACCGTCGGGATCATCGAATTTACAACCAATGCTGAAAGTGACTTGAAGCAATATGCGACCCAGGAATATATCCATGCCGTTCAGGCGGCCCAACCGGGGGTGCGGATGCTCGAACTGGGAGGAAAAGACCACGTGCTGAAAAAAGTGGGACTGGGACAGCTGGACCCGGATGCCGTCAGGGCCATCGGGGCCGCCTATCGCATCGATGTCCTGATCTTCGGCCAACTGTCGGTCTCCGACCCCAAGCCCAATGTGCGTCTTTCATCGACCTGGGAGTCATTGAAGGTGGGGGCCGAAATTGAAGCCTCCCTCATGACGAAGCTGTGGGAAACCGACAGCGGGGTCACCCTCTGGACGAATGCTTCCAGTCGCCGGCAATCGGTGGCCCGCCTGAAAGCCGATACCGGCGGCAACGTCAGGTTCGGCGCCTCCGATCCCAAGGACAGCTACGGCAGGCTTGTTCCGGAGCTGGTTTATGCCAATACAACGGATTTCAGATCCAGCTATGAATACCGCAGGGTGAAGTAGCGCACTGGCATGCTGACTTTGAATTGCCGATGATGATTTCACCGGATAAGTTTTCAATCTACCTTGCCATAAGTCGATGCTGCCAAAAAACACCTTACGTTCCGGATGGCTTGACAATCACCTGCTGTATAATTAGCATTTTACTTATGATTCGGATGGGTATCCGATTGGACGCTCTCAGGAAAAGATCCTCCTGATCAATGAGAAAAAGATCAGCAACTTGAAAGATCTGTTGCCCATTCTCGAGCAGGTGGCCAAAATGGGAAAACCCCTCATGATTATCGCCGAAGACGTCGAGGGTGAAGCCCTGGCGACATTGGTGGTCAATAAATTACGCGGCACTCTGCACATCGCAGCTGTCAAGGCACCGGGTTTCGGCGACAGACGAAAAGCCATGCTGGAAGACATTGCCGTTTTAACCGGCGGGCAGGTCGTATCCGAGGATTTAGGAATCAAATTGGAAAACTTGGCCGTCTCAGACCTCGGCAAGGCCA
>Ga0209536_100011448_pt1 | contig 12985 bp, 10 predicted proteins | sample DeeMarSeWOR28_12_FD_187461 | JGI IMG/M metagenome (GOLD analysis project Ga0209536, IMG submission 187461) | Marine sediment microbial communities from White Oak River estuary, North Carolina - WOR-2-8_12 (SPAdes) (version 2) | ecosystem: Environmental > Aquatic > Marine > Intertidal zone >...
CCGTTCGAGGGCGCCGTCGCGCCACGCGAGGCTCGGCAGGACGTGACCGCGCCCGCCGGCGACCCCGGCCCGTGCGAGCTCGAGATGCCGGCCCGTGACATAAGCCAGCAGCAAGTCCTCTCGTAGACGGAGATCCGCGACGACGCGAATTGCTGCCTGCCCGCCCGGATCGTCACGGGTCGGGATGAGTGTTCCGTCCAGGTCGGACGCCAGAAGCCAGGCGCAGTCATGTGCACCGTCGAGGTGTCCCTCCACTCGCGAGCCCTCCTTTGTATCGTGCATAGCGCTTCTACCCCGCCGAGTCCCAATGCATCCGAGGCACCGATGACGTCCGACGAGAATCGTCCACAAGCGCCTGACGCCCCCACCCCGTTGGACGGTCGGGTACTCGTCTTCGGCGAGGTGCTCTTCGACCACTTCGCGGACGGGTCCCGAGTACTCGGCGGCGCCCCCTTCAACGTCGCATGGCATCTGTGCGGCTTCGGGACCGACCCCTTCCTGGTGAGCGCAGTTGGCGATGATGAGGAAGGCCGCGAGTTCCTGGACCGGCTCCACAGCTGGGGCTTGTCGAGCTCGGGCATCGGCCGACATCCCGGTTACCCCACGGGCCGGGTGGAGGTCACCATCGAAAATGGTGAGCCCAGATACGACATCCCCCCTGAGCAGGCCTGGGACCACATCCCCAAACCGAGGTCGGGGACTGGCAAGCCGGCCCTCCTCTACCACGGATCGCTTGCCCTCAGGAACGCAGACTCCCGCAGCCGATGCATGGCGCTGCGCGAGGAGTCTCAGGCTCCGGTCTTCATCGACCTCAACCTTCGTGCGCCGTGGTGGACGGAAGAGCTCGTGCGGGAGTGCATCGACGGCAGCGAGTGGCTCAAGGCGAGCGCGGGCGAGCTGGGGGAACTGGTCGGCCTTCCGACCGACACGCGACAGGGCTGCGAAACGGCGGCGCGAAGCATCCTCGACGAGTACGACGTCGCGCAGATTCTGGTCACACGCGGCCCAGAGGGCTCTCTCCTCGTGCGGCGAGAAGGTGACACCGTCGACGCGCCGGCGTCCGACGGCCTCGACATCATCGACACCGTCGGAGCCGGTGACGCATTCAGCGCTGTGTTCTGTCACGGCGTCCTCCAAGACTGGGATCCGCAGACCACCCTCGAACGGGCCAACGCCTTCGCTCTCGACGTGTGCGGCTTTCGCGGAGCCACGAGTCCGGATCTCGCGCTCTATGAGAAGCACCTCCGGCGCTGGTCGGAGCCCGCCGCGTGGTCGGCACAGGCGGGTGGGCTGCACGTCCTGATGCTCTCGGTGCATGGGCTCGTGCGGGGGACGGACATCGAGCTGGGGCGGGATGCAGATACGGGCGGTCAGGTCTCGTATGTCGTCGATCAGGCTCGCGCACTCGTGCGTCACCCGGAGGTCGACAAGGTCACGGTCGTGACGCGGCGAGTGGAAGACCGCCGAATCGACAAATCGTACGCGGTCGAGCATGAAGACCTCGGCGGCGGTGCGGTGGTCACTCGACTCCCCTTCGGCCCCCGGCGATACCTGCACAAAGAGACGCTCTGGCCGTACCTGGATGAGCTGCTGGACCAGCTGACGAGGTGGGTCCGCACGCAGGAGCACGCACCCGACGTGATTCACGGGCACTACGCCGACGCGGGTTACGTCGGAGCGCAACTCAGCAAGCTGCTGGGCGTCCCCTTCATCTTCACTGGGCATTCGCTCGGACGTGTGAAGAGAGCCCGCCTTCTGGCCGACGGGCTGAGTGAGCAAACACTCGAGACGAGGTACCGGATCAGCACGCGGATCGAGGCCGAGGAGCAGGCGCTCGAGGCGGCCGATCTCGTAATCGCCTCGACCAGGCAAGAGGTCCGAGCGCAGTTCGAGAGGTACGACCACTACGCGCCGGAGCGGATGCGCGTGATCCCACCGGGCGTCGATCTCACCCGGTTCTCACCCCCTTCCCCGGGTTGGGACGACGACCACCTTTCCGAGGAACTCGGTCGATTCCTCAACGACACGGACAAGCCGCTGATTCTGGCGCTGGCCCGCGCGGACGAGCGGAAGAACTTCGCCGGCCTGATCCGAGCCTACGCCGAACATGACACGCTGCGCGAGACGGCGAATCTCGCCGTCGTTGCGGGAAACCGGGACGACATCCGGGGCATGGACGCCGCCCCGCGGCGTGTCCTGACCGAGATCCTGATGCTCATCGACGCCTTCGATCTCTACGGGTCGGTCGCGTTCCCTAAGCACCATCGGCCCGGTGACGTGCCAGGCTTCTTTCGCTATGCGGCGCGCACGAAGGGACTCTTCGTGAATGCAGCCCTCACGGAGCCGTTCGGGCTGACGCTACTGGAGGCGGCAGCCACCGGTCTGCCCGTCGTCGCCACAAACGACGGGGGACCTCGTGACATCCTTGCCGCGTGTCAGCACGGCGTCCTGGCCGACCCGCTGGACCCGATGGCGCTTGGCGAGGCGATGGCACGCGTCCTCGCGTCCGACGAGCAGTGGGGACGGTGGTCGAAGAATGGTGTCTCGCGCGTGCACAGACATTTTTCGTGGTCGAGCCACGCCGTCCGGTACGTGGAGCAGGCGAAGGGCGTGCTCTCCACACCCCATCCCGGCCCCGTGGTTCGCGAACGCCCCCGACTTGCCGGGATCGACCGCCTCGTCATGACGGACGTCGACGGCACGTTGACCGGTGACGAAGAAGGTCTTGCGGCTCTATTGCACGATCTCGGCGAGGCCGGGCCCAATGTCGGATTCGGCATCGCCACAGGCCGCAGCCTCGGGTCCGTCCTCGACCTCCTGAGCTCACTCGGCGTCGAAACGCCCGACGTGATGATCACGTCCTCCGGGACGGAGATCCGCTACGGTCGGCGGCAGACACTGGATCGCTCGTGGGAACGCCAGATTCGCCATCAGTGGCATCCCGAACGAATTCGTGAGGTGCTCGAGTCCACGCCGGGTGTTCGATACGACCCGAACGAGTCCACGACCTACCGCCTTCGGTTCCAACTGGACGACGACCACGTGCCGAGCGAGCGCAGGCTTCGCGGCCTCCTGCGGCGAGCCGGGATTCGGGCGACGGTCATCCTGGACCACGAAACGAATCTCGACGTGCTCCCGATGCGGGCCTCCCCCGGTCTGGCGCTGCGCTTCTTCGGGTTCAAGTGGCACCTGGCCCCCGAGCAGATCCTCGTCGCAGGCGACTCCGGGAACGATCGCAACATGCTCGAGGGCGAGGCCCTGGGTGTGGTCGTGGGCAACCACACGGGCGAATTGGACGCCCTCCGTGGGCGCCCGCGGGTGTACTTTGCCAACAGAGAGCACGCGTGGGGCGTCCGCCAGGGCATTGAGCATTACGACTTCTTCGGACAGACAAGGATCCCGAGCGACGATGAGTCCGCAAATGATCGATGAACTGAGCGAGCATCTGCATGCGCACCGTGATCCTCTCTACCTTTTCTTCCACGGTCTGTTCGCCAAGCACGAGGGGATCGTCACGCAGTCGGATTTCCAGCATGCGTACCAGACCTCACGTATGCGGGGGAACGGAGAAGACCTGGCCGGCTCACCGGCGGAGGCGATCCTGCTTCGAGTCCAGGAAGGCCTTCTCCGAGCACCCATGCTCTATCTCGCCATCCGTGAGAAGGTGGCGCGCTGGCGCTATGTGGAGGTGCACACCGAAGTCATGGAGTGTCGTGAGCTCTCGGTCTCGGAGTACCTCGCAACTAAAGAGCACGCCGCGAACGGAGGGACCGATCCCGAGGGGTACACGCTGGAGGTCGACCTCACTCCCTTCGAGCGCGGCTTCCCGAAGGTCGAGCACACCGACCAGATCGGTCGAGGTGTGGAGTATCTCAACCAATACCTGAGCGATCGACTTCTCGAGCGCTCGGCCGCCGGCCTCCGTGATCTGAGCGATTTCTTGCGCGTGCACGAGGTCAACGGGCGCCCGCTCATGGTCAACGACAGCATCATCGGCCGTGACGACCTTCCGGAGGCCCTCCGCAACGCCCAGGCGATCCTCGACGGCGACGAGAACGCCGACTGGAAGCGTGATCTTGCCCGGCTCGGCTTCGAGGACGGATGGGGAGACAGCCGGGAGCGTATCGCCGAGTCACTGCGCCTGCTTGCCGGCGTCCTCGAAAATCCTCGACCGGACACCCTGTCGGACTTCCTGGACCGGGTGCCGATGATTTTCAACATCGCAATCGTTTCGCCCCATGGCTTCTTCGGGCAGGCGAATGTGCTCGGAAAGCCGGACACGGGCGGGCAGGTCGTGTACATCCTCGACCAGGTTCGGGCGCTCGAGGAAGCGATGTGCGAAGACCTCGAGCGGCAGGGGCTCGACGTCAAGCCGAACATCGTCGTGCTCTCCCGGTTGATCCCCGAGGCGGAGGGTACCAGCTGTGACCTCAGAGTCGAGCCAATCGTCGGCACACAGAACGCTCGTATCCTGCGCGTCCCCTTTCGAGACGAGCACGGCGACACCATTCCGCACTGGATCTCGCGATTCGAGATCTGGCCCTACCTGGAGCGCTTCGCGCAGGAAGCGGAGCGCGAGCTCCTGGCCGAGCTGGGGAGTCGGCCCGACTTCGTCATCGGCAACTACTCGGACGGCAATCTGGTCGCGACCCTCCTCTCGGAGAGTCTCGGTGTAACCCAGTGCACGATCGCCCACGCTCTGGAGAAGACGAAGTACGCTGGCTCCGACATCAAGTGGGCGGAGCAGGAGCAGGACTACCACTTCTCCTGTCAGTTCACGGCAGACCTCATCGCCATGAACACGGCGGACTTCATCATCACGAGCACATACCAGGAAATTGCGGGCACGGATCAGACCGTGGGTCAGTACGAAAGCCACCAATCCTTCACTCTCCCCGGCCTGTATCGCGTCATCTCCGGCATCGACTGCTTCGACCCGAAGTTCAACATCGTGTCACCGGGAGCAGATCCGCACGTCTTCTTCCCGTACCGTGAGAAGAGCCGGCGTCCGGAGCGGCTAGTCCGGGAGGTAGAGGACCTGGTTCTCGGTGACAGTGGGGAAGCCCAGACCCGGGGCAGCCTCGCAGACCCCGACAAGCGCCCACTCTTCGCGATGTCACGGCTGGACCCGATCAAGAACATGGCCAGCCTCGTGCGTTGGTATGCGGAGAGCCCGGCCATCCAGGAACGCGCAAACCTGCTCCTGGTGGGAGGGACGCTGGACCCAGAGGCCTCCGACGATCGGGACGAAAGACGCCAGATCGAGCTCATGCACGAGTTGCTGAGCGAGCATGCGCTCGACGAGCGAGTACGATGGATCGAGATGCAGACCGACCGGAACACGGTTGGTGGCTTGTACCGCTTTGTCGCCGACCGAGGTGGCGCCTTCGTGCAGCCTGCGCTCTTCGAGGCATTCGGGCTCACGGTGGTCGAGGCCATGGCCTCCGGACTCCCTACCTTCGCAACACAGTTTGGCGGCCCCCTCGAGATCATCGAGGACGGCGTCTCCGGCTTCCACATCGATCCGACCTCGGACGAGGCCGCAACCGAAGTCATCGAGAGATTCCTCGCGCGATGCGACGAGGACGAGAGCGAATGGACCCGCGTCTCCGACGCCGCCATCGACCGTATCGAGGCTCGGTACACGTGGAAGCTGTACGCGGATCGCCTCCTGCGGCTCTCCCGCATCTATGGCTTCTGGCGCCACCTTTCGTCACTCGAGCGCGAAGAGACACGGCGGTATTTGGAGATGTTCTACGCGCTCATGTACCGTCCAAGGGCCGCCACCCTACTGACTCCGGGGGCCTGACTGAGCAGGCAGGTCAGATCAGACCGACCGTGGCCAGATGGGAGCACGCGGACTCGACCGACTCGGACAAAGGGCCCTCCGTGCTGACGATGCGATATCTTCGTTCGGTCTTCTCCGACAACCCCTCCCATGCCTCCACCGCTCGGCGATAGACCGCCCAGTCGGCGTCAGAACCGTGTCCGTCCCGGTGTGCCAGTCGCTCCCGAACCGTCTCGGGCTCCGTGCGGCAGCGCAGGAAGAGTGAGCGCACCCCCCAGTCGTGCGCCGCGTCGAGGAAAAGGCTCCTGCGCGATTCTTCCCGAAACGAGGCGTCCACCAGCACACGACCACCTTCGAAGATGATCTCGCGAGCACGCTCGAGGCACGCCGCGTACGTGCGTTCGTTCCAGTCCGCCGTGTAGATCCCCTCGCCGAACTCCGCGGACGCGTCATCGGCGGGAGCCTTGCCCGCGAGCTTCTTACGCACCCGATCCGACGAGACCACCTCGAGGCCGGCACGGCGGGAGAGCTCGGTTGCCACCGTCGACTTCCCGGTCCCAGGGAGGCCTCCGACCATGACGAGACACGGGCGCTTCTGGGGCTCCTCCAGTTCCGAGAGGCAAAGCAGCCAATGGGTGCGGGCCTCGGCGACGGCGGCCACACGCTCCGCAGCCGAAAGCTCCTCTTCCCCCGCTGCCATACCTCGGACCTTGCCGCGCACGGCAGCACGATACGCGACGTAGAAGGGGAGCAGTCGATTACCGTCGGGATCGTTAGCCGCTTCGAAGTATGCTTCGGCAAACGCGTCCGCGAGATCCCGGCGGCCGTGCCGAACGAGATCCATGAACACGAACGCCATGTCCGCGATCGGGTCGGCGTAGCGGAAGCGTTCGTTGAACTCGATACAGTCGATCACGACCAGATCGTCCGGCGGCGCACGGTCGGGGAAGAGGTACACGTGGTCGAGGCGCAGGTCGCCATGTGTGTCCCGCGGCGCACCGCGAGCGGCGCGGTCGTCGATGAGCGTACGCAGCTCGCCCAGCCGACGCTCCAGCAGTCCAACCAGGCGGGCGTGAACCGCGAGGCTCAAGGAGGTTCCGACGTGTTCCTGAGACTGCTCCAGGTTCTCCCGGGCGTTCCGCGCCACGACGTCCCATCGGCCCCACCGAGCGATCTCCGGCCCTGAAGCTGCCCCGCGATGGAAGTCGGCGATCCGCCGGCCGAGCTCCTCTAGCGTCGCGACGGTGAGGGTGCCGTGCACGAGTCGAGCTCGCAGGGTCGCATCGTCGGGCAGCCGCCGCATCTTGACCGCGAACTCGACAACCTCCCCGTCCGCCTCGACGACGAGTCGGTTCGCGACCTGCGCGATAGGTACGACCCCCACATACACGTCGGGAGCGAGGCGACGGTTGAGGCGCACTTCCTCGGCACAGAAGTGCTGACCTTTCTCCAGGGTGGTGAAATCGAGAAAGCCAAGATCGAGCCGCTTCTTGATCTTGTATACGAACGGACCCGCAAGGAAAACGACGGAGATGTGAGTCTGGTGCACCTCGACGCTGCCCACCTGGTACGAATAGGCGGTGGGGCGGGACAACTCGTCTATGAGGCGGGTGACGTGCAAAGGACGCGAGGGCAGTGGCTCGGGCCGCGTTCAAGATCCCACGCATGGGGCTTCAGGTACACCCCGGTTGCGGCCCAGACGCGAGTCGGATGATCTCGGATAATCCGCGGCGGGTGAATCGGCCCACCTTCACCCCCGATGATGCAGCTTCCCTCCCAGACATGCGCGAACACGCCAAAGGCCGCGGCACCCCAAGCCGACACGCGGTGGATCAGCAACGACCGCTGCACCGTGTCGGTCAACCGCTCGGCGTGGGAGATCGGCAGTCGGGGGTGCATATCGAGGAGCGCGCGTCGTGCCGCCGTCAACGCGTCGTTCGGATCGCCCGAGGTCCGCAGCGTCCGATAGAGGCCGCCTCCCACGGGTTCGGCCGTGATCGGATGGTACATCTCCGGCACGGGTGGTGCATCGAGGGAGCGTTGGCGGACGCCCTTCACGACTCCGACCACCCGCCGGGGGGTAGGTCGGGTTCGGACGTCACCTCCCGGCCCACCGGATCCGCGTCGCCGAACAGCGCTCGCGCGGCTGTCTCGTTGAGGACGGTGACTCGCGGCGTTGCATGGAGGCGCCCCTCGGGAGCCGGCGGGGTAAGGCCCGCGACATCCATCCGCGAGAGCCTCACACGGCGAGCATACCTCCGGCGATCGCGAGGATCGTCAGGGCGCTCAGCCCCCAGACGATCTCGTCGCGCCGCTCCAGAAGGAGGTGTGTCGTCAGGGTGGCGCCGATCGGGGTCGTGAACGCGTACACAGTGAAGAAGGTCACGAAGAGGTCGCCCATGAATGACGACGCCTCGAAACCTTGGGCGCCGATGGACTGACCGACATCGAGCAGGGTGAAGCCGATCGTGAACACCGCGCCCAGCTGGAGGTAGAGGCGGACTTCGGCTCGAGCCTTCTTCCGGAACCACGCCGTGAGCGGGCCCACCAGCGGTCGGAACATCAACGACAGAGGCCCGCCCGGGTCGTTGAAGCGGTAGTACAACCGGAGTCGATGGCTCCACCGGTCCAGGTCCCTCAGCAGCGGCAGGGTCGGATCCCATCGGGCCCCGAGGATCGTGATCGTGACGAGCGCGATGACGGCAGCCAGCGCCTCGAAGTCCCCGCGCGCAGCGGTGATCGCGCCGAGGGCCGCCCCTGCCACGCCCAAGACCAGGGCGTCGCCCACCAGCCTCGCGCTGCCCCTCCGGCGATCCGCCCACTCCGGAGGCCCCTCCAGCTCTTCCTCGGTCGGAAGCGCGGGCATGAACGACATCTCCGCGGGCGGCAGCCCCTTCGACTCACGCTCGCTCTGCTCACGGTTGCGCGCCTCGATCATCCGTTTGACGAGGAAGGCGTCGACCAGCCACCAGACGGTACCGCCTCCGCCTGTCGCGAGCATGAGAAGACCGGTACCGACCTTCCCCACGTAAAATCGATGCCCGCCGAAGAGCCCGGTGACGAGCCAGAGCGCATAGGCCAACCGGAGGTCTTTCGTCCGGTATCGGTAGACGTCGTCGAGGACGCTGCGCGAAAAGTCCGGGGCGGACTCGCGCATCGGCGGCGTCGTCATGCCCCGTCCTGCCGACGTGCCGTGACGTGATACACCGTCTGCTGACGCTCATAGATCACGAGCGCCGACCCCTCGGCCTGGGCCTCCTCGAGCACCTGGCTGAAGACCCGACCCAGCTCGCGTGACTTCCGGGCCGAGAGGGACTCCAGCGCCAGGTCCGTGATGCGTTCGAGATGCGGGTGGAAGTCGGCCGGCGCGTTCTCGGGGACGGTCGGCGGGGTCTCGGCGGGCGGCGCGAACGCCGCGTACGAGAGGTCCACCGTGGCCCCGAATTCGTGCGAGCTAACACCGCTGGCCGCATTCGCATTGGTGCGACGCAGCTCCGCCTGCTGCTCCGCGGTCCGCATCGCGCTCGTCACCTCCATGCGATAGCGAGGCAGGTTCAGCTCGTCGAGCCGCTCATGAAATCGAGCACCGAGCGTCTCGAGGAGAGCCTGCATCTCGGGTACGACACGGGCGTCCGTGCGTCGCCGCACGATCCAGAATTCCGTGCTGTCCGCGAGCTCGACGAGCCGCCCGGCAGCGACGAGCGAGTCGAGCTGCGCTTCGTCTCTGGCGCGGATGCCGAGGGTGCTGGCTTCAGCTACGTGCACCGCACTCCGATAGCGCCTCAGACGATCCTCTTCGGCCGGCGTCATGACCGGCATCGGGCTGAGGATGCGGTCGCCACGGGCGGCCAGCCGGTCAGCGCGGCGAACGGCATCGGCGAGGATGTCTTCGACCTCAGCGAGCGTCTCGGCGCGCGCGGCGTCCGCCGCTTTCTGGCGCTCTGCTTCGACCCAACCGCAACCCGGCATGAGAAGGATCAGCGCGACGGCAGCACGGCGCATGTTGGGCTCCTGGAGTGTCGCGATATCGGGGTCCGACAGGCCTACCCCGCTCAACACCTTCGGGGTCGCGTCGAGCGCGGGCCAGCGTCACCTCACTTCCGACCGATGAGCCACTCTCGAGCAACCTCCGGTACTACCCTTTGACACCGGGGTCTTGGCGGACGGAGAATCATGTCGCGGGACTCACAACTCCTTCCCATGGACATGCGTATGGACACCAAGTGGATGTTGACGGTGATGCTGACGGGCCTGCTGGCCTGTAGCGGTGAGCAGTCTGACGACCCCGAGCCGATGGCCGACGCCCCGACCATCCAGGAGGTCCATTTCACGACCACGGACTTCGCCTTCGAAGGACCGGGGGAGATCGAGTCCGGAATGACCGAGTTCGTCCTCACGAACCACGGCGAGACGCTTCACCACCTCCAGCTCGTGAAGCTCCCCGAAGGCATGAGCTACGAGGACTTCGAGGCCGGTATGGCGCAGATGGAGCCGGGTCCGCCTCCCCCGTGGTTTCATGGCGTCGGCGGTGTGAACCCGCCCCCCATGCACGGATCGGCCAGCGCCACAGTCATGGTCGAGCCCGGGGAATACGCGGTCATCTGTCTGGTCGACACGCCGGACAAGATCCCGCATGTCATGAAGGGGATGATGCAGCCCCTGACGGTCACGGCCTCGAGCTCCGCCCCGGCCGAGCTGCCCCCCGCGGATCTGCAGCTGACACTCGTCGATTATGCGTTCTCCTTCGCACAGCCGCCGACCAGTGACGTGCGTACCATCCGGGTGACGAACACCGCGACCCAGGATCACGAGATCGCGATCTTCCGCATCCTGCCCGGCAAGACGATGGACGACGTCGGCGCGTGGGCCGCGACCTTCGAGGGCCCGCCTCCGTTCGAGCCGATCGGTGGCGTTCCCGCGATCTCGCCGGGGCAGTCGATGAACTTCGACGTCGACTTCACCCCGGGAGACTACGTCGCCCTCTGCTTCATCCCGGATGCGGGCGACGGTCAGCTCCACATCGAACACGGGATGGTGCTGCCCTTCACGATCGGCTGAGGAAGGCGCCGGACGGAGTCGAGCGGGGTCACGCACGCGGCGCGGCCCCGCTGCCGCCTCGCCCGTCCGGGGCCCTGTGATGCAACGTTGTCACAGACATCCCGCCTACCCCGAACCAGCAAAGCCCCCTAACCCCATAAGGCGTTGGAGGGCTTCGGCTTTGTGAAGTGGGCCTGGGTAGATTTGAGCTGCGGGCTCACCTTATCAGAATTCGTCGGGGCGATGGTCAACGCTGGTGGGCGTTGGAATCACTGGGCTTGCGCGCCCCGCACGTCGGTCAGCGACGGTGGGCGATGAGGCAGGTTCTGCTACAGCCGCGCGGGTCGGATGAACACCAGAGCCTTCATCTTCACCTTCCTCCGCCGCGAACGGCCTCTCCGGGATGAACGCCTTCCACCAGCCGGCCTTCGCGTACCACCGGCTGCCCGTTGACGATGACGTGGACGAAGCCCTCGGACGCCAGGGAGTTCGTTCCCACCTCGTAGCTCGCCATGCCCCGCACCTCGTCCGCATCGAAGATCGTGATGTCGGCGAATGCACCCGCCTGCAGCCGGCCGCGCCTGGCCATGGAGGGTGCGAAGGGTTCTAGGAACTTCGCCTGCTGCCAGGCTGTCTTGGCGATGATCTGCGGCAAGGTCAGGCTGCCGTCATCGATGGCGATCCGGAGGTAGGTGCCGAAGGTGCCGGCGCTGCGCGGGTGGCCCAGCCCCGCACCGAATGGCGCGTCGAAGGCCAGGTAGTTCCCATCCGCATCCACGAGCGGCATGCCGTCGCTGGCGATGATGACGTCGGGATGAAGCACCGCGGCGAGCATGTCCCGCTCCTGGATGTGCTCCATCAGGAAGAAGCCGTCCGGCCGCTCGGCACGATACCGGTTGAAGCTCTCTTCGGTGAGCGTCTCGCCGGTCTCCACCCAGATCAAATCGTCATAGTCCATGCCCGTTCGTTCCTGCCAGCCAGGTGAAAGGATCTCGGTGCCCATGAACGTCGAGCCTTTCACGTACGGAAACGCTTCGCCGAGAATCGTCGCCCCGTTGCGGTTCGCTGCGTCGATCATGTCCAGCGCCGCCGGCGTCTCCGACAAGGCATTCGTGGGCACGTGGTGTAGCAGCAGGGGCACGTCGTAGGCGAGTGCGAGGGCGATGAACTCCTCCTGCCCCAGCAGACCGCTGGGGGCGGCGTTACTGAGAAGCGCGTGTGGGTCGTCAGGAAGCTCCCCTTCTCCGCAGCCACTCGCGCCATCCGCGCGATGCCTCCGCTACGCGCGTTGGGGTAGTAGCCGACCATCACCCCGATCCCGATGCCACCGTCGTCGACCCCCCGGCGGACCAGGTCGTCGATCTCGTCCAGCTGCTCGTCCGTGGCGAGCGTGGCGGCCCACTGATTCCCGGTCGCGGCGGCCTTTTCCAGGGCGTGTGTCATCATCGGACTGCCCTCGGCGTCGATGCCATCCATGAGCAGCAGTCGCGCCGAGGCGTGGCTCACCGACACCCCGTAGTTGGCCAGGGAGACGCCGACTTTGGCGTCGAAGTAGTCCTCGACCGGCAGCGCACCTCCCTCGAGGTCCATCTGCGTGGTCCGGCCGTCAAAGATTGAGACCTTCTCGCTGTAAGGGTCCTGCCCGTGCGCGTGCAGGTCGATGAATCCCGGCGCGGCGATCAGCCCGGTCGCGTCGATCTGGTCCCTGCCCGAGATCGCGTCCGGGGTGACGACGGAGATCTCGGTTCCGGTGATGCCGATGTTGCGCACCTCGTCCAACCCGGTCTCGGGGTCGACGACGCGGGCCCCCAGGATCACCAGGTCGTAATCGTCCTGCTGCGCGTTCGCGCAGCCGACCAGAAGTAGAGCGGCCATCGAAAGCGAGAGAAGGCGCTTCAACTCGATCCTCCCAGACCCGCGATGGAGTCATCCGGTGTGCTTCGGCTCGTCTCCTGAAGATAAGACCGCGCGAGCTCGGGTGAGTTCGGCCCGTGTGGCCGAACCGGGGTCTTCGGCGGTCCGCAGCCGGGGGGCTGCGTGGCAATCTGGTGCGGTGGGCCCGGGTAGATTTGAGCTGCGGGCTCAACGGGCGGGCGCTTCCCGAAGACCCTTCAGGCCCTCGCTCCCCTCCGGCGCTTCGCGCCTCCGGGTGAACTACCG
>Ga0209536_100011449_pt1 | contig 12984 bp, 11 predicted proteins | sample DeeMarSeWOR28_12_FD_187461 | JGI IMG/M metagenome (GOLD analysis project Ga0209536, IMG submission 187461) | Marine sediment microbial communities from White Oak River estuary, North Carolina - WOR-2-8_12 (SPAdes) (version 2) | ecosystem: Environmental > Aquatic > Marine > Intertidal zone >...
ATGATAGTTTTTCTTTCATAGTTTCATTAAAAACGTTAGTCCGTGACTGAGCATAAACACCTGTCCTTTTTTCCTGACAAAGTCTGGAGGAATCCTGTTCGTCCTAACTCTTGACTTTCATGACTGTGTTGGAGAGAGTCCCAATCCCCTCTATCTGTATATCCACTCTGTCACCCGGAGACATCGGGCCAACCCCGGCAGGAGTTCCGGTCGTGATGATATCTCCAGGCTCGAGTGTCATGATCATGGAAATATATCTCACGATAAAGGGCACAGGAAAAATTAAGTTCCTTAAGGAGGACGATTGTTTCAATTTTCCGTTGAGGAAAGTCTTCAGCCGAAGACCCTCAGGCTCAACATCGGTCGCGATGCAGGGTCCCACGGCGGCAAACGTATCGAACGACTTTGCCCGGGTGAACTGGACATCTTTCTTCTGGAGGTCTCGAGCCGTCACATCATTAAAGCAGGTGTAGCCGAGAATGTAATCTTCGGTACTCTCCTCATCCCTGAGAAGATGTGCTCTTTTCTTGATGATTAAAGCCAGCTCTCCTTCATAGTCAACTCTCTTGGACATTTTCGGATAGACGATGATATCGTTCGGTCCAACAAGAGAGGAGGGAGGCTTAAGGAAAATCAGGGGTTCTTCAGGAATCTGCCGGCCCATTTCCTTTATATGATTCTTGTAGTTGGCCCCAATCGCAACGATCTTTGAAGGGATCACGGGCGGAAGAAGAGTCGCGTCGCTAATGGGGATCTTTTCTTTTTTCACGCTGAATTTTCCGAATATGGAACCTCTTACCGGACAAAGGCTATCTTCCTTTAATACCCCGCAGCTGATTTTACCATTATGCCTGTATCGATAAATCTTCATTTGAACCCTTCCTTTATGATCTCGGATACACTTTTGGATTTCCGGCTTTCATTCCCCGATCCATCCTGAGCGGTAACTGCATAATGGTATCTCATGTTCTTTTCAACGGTCGTATCGTTAAATGCATTTTCAGCTATGGGCTGGGGAGTCAAAAGCACGAAATCGTCCTCCCCTTCCAGCCTCCGCCACACTCTGTATCCGGCTAAATCCTCATCACTATTCTCATCCCAGGTGAGAGAGACAAAATCTCCTGCCACTATGGACACCAGGCCTGAGGGAACGGCCGGGGGAAAGGAGTCTTCTGTCTTGACTTCCAGGAGTTCGGAATCATCACTCTCCATGAACGGGGATGATTCGGTCGCCGATGCCCGGATAATATAGCTGTATACATTACCGATGAGGAAGTCTTTATCGCTATATTCATTATCTTTGATAAGCTGTGAATTCAGGCGGCGGGGAGGCGCATTTCCTTCGGCTCTGTAGACGTTATATCCTTTGAAGTTTGCCGGGGATGATTGGTCGAGGTTTCTCTCAGCCGGCATCCAGCTGACCACGATACGGTCCTGGAAGACTGCTGCCTTCACTGCTCGAGGAGGAAGAGAAAGCATGAGGGGTTGGACAGTCAGTAATGGCGAAAACTCCGACTTCCTTCTTTTCTTCGCCTTCACCCTCAGGCTAAAAATCAAGCTATCCAGCTGGAAATGTTTTTTTGTCAATTTGTAAGGATAGGCGAACCGAACAGAGCCATCTTCTGTCCTGATCCGGAATCCGGAAAAATCTTCCTGCGTTAACGAAACAAGAAGCGTTGCCACTTTTTCAAAATCTTCTCGGGCCGGTTTTTTATTCCCAGCCCCCTCTTTCTCCACTTCAAAGAGCCAAATCTCAACTTCGGAAACTTCGGGCAGAGGACTTCCATCCACAAAAGCCGTCGGATTCTCCCATTCAAGAAACAGCCTTTCCCCTTTCTGGCTGATGTCAAAAACTTCGATCTCCTGGATCACTTTAGGGAGAGGTGGAAGAATGGGGCCTTTTTTTCCGCAGGAAATCAACATTATCAGGAAAAACACAAAAATAAGGAATGGGAAAAATTTCTTCATTAAAGAATGAAGCGGCTCAAATCTTCGTCTTCCAATATATCTTCGAGCTGCTTTTGGACATATTTTCTGTCGATTGGGATTTTTTTCTTTTTGATGTTCGGTGCTTTGAAAGATATTTCTTCCATCACCTTTTCCATAACCGTATGAAGCCTGCGGGCTCCGATATTCTCCGCATCCTCGTTGACTTTCTCAGCGATATCAGCGATTTCATCAATGGCATCATCACTGTATTCTACCTGGATGCCTTCCGTCTCCATCAGGGCTTTGTACTGCTTGATGAGAGCGTTTTCCGGCTCGGTCAATATCTTGATGAAATCCTCTTTATCCAGAGATGTAAGCTCCACACGTATGGGAAACCTCCCCTGGAGTTCGGGAATGAGGTCAGCGGGCTTGGTCACATGGAAGGCCCCAGCGCCTATGAAAAGAATGTGGTCTGTCCGCACAAGGCCATAGCGGGTGTTGACTGTGGTTCCCTCGATTATCGGGAGAAGGTCTCTCTGGACTCCTTCCCGGCTGACCTCCGGACCATGGCCCGTCTCTCGTCCGGCGACCTTATCGACCTCATCCAAAAAGATAATACCCGAATGTTCGACCCGTTCTACAGCCAACCGGGACACCTGATCCATATCGATCAGTCTTTGCTGCTCGTCCTCCAATAAATATTCCTGGGCCAATTCGGCGTACGCCATGGGTGTCAACATTAACCGAGCGTTTAAAGAGTTTGGTTGGTGCAGCCGAATTCGCGGCATCGAATCCGGTGGCGCAGTGGAAGGGTTGCCGACACACACATTTCCTACCGACGATGGCGGTGTGGACATGAAATGCCCCACGGAGGTGGCCATTAGTGATCGTCGTGAAGCAGAACTAGCAAAAAACGGCTTCATGCCTCTAATCCATAAGAAGAATACCGACTTGGCAGCGTTTATCGGTGCGCAATCGTTGCAAAAACCTGCCGAGTTTGACGACCCGGATGCAACAGCTAATGCTGCATTGGCGGCAAGACTGCCTTATTTATTCGCCAGTTGCCGTTTTGCTCATTATCTGAAGTGCATCGTACGAGACAAAATCGGCTCGTTTAAAGAGCGAGACGAAATGCAGCGTTGGTTACAAAAATGGATTATGCAATACGTTGATGGTGATCCGGCCAATTCCTCGGAGCAAACCAAAGCCAGAAAACCCTTGGCGGGAGCCGAAGTGAAGTTGGAAGAGGTGGAAGGTGCGCCTGGATACTACTCGGCGAAATTTTTCTTAAGACCGCATTATCAGTTGGAAGGTCTAACGGTTTCGCTCCGTCTAGTGTCTAAATTACCATCGGCGAAAGGCGGTTAGTGGTAATTGTTAATAGTGAAAATGGTAATATTCACACTTTGGGTTTTTCCCGTTGTAATTCGCAATGATTATAATAAGATTGTGAAACGTAAAGCAGTAAGCGTAAAACACTAAACATTAAATTAAAAACCCATTAACAAACTAAACAGAAGGAAGAGTGCGATGGCTTTTGACATGTTTTTAAAAATCGAAGGTGAAGATGTAAAAGGTGAATCCAAGGACAACGTTCACGAAGAAGAAATCGATGTGCTCGCTTGGAGTTGGGGTATGACCCAATCTGGTTCATTCCACGTAGGCGGCGGTGGTGGTTCTGGTAAAGTGAATGTGCAAGATATGTCCATTACTAAGTACGTTGATGCTTCATCTCCAAATCTGCAGAAAGCGTGTGCGTCAGGTCAACATTTTGACAAAGCAACTTTGACGATTCGTAAAGCAGGTGGTGAGGCCCTGGAATATTGCATTATTGAAATGAAAAAAGTACTGGTGTCCTCTGTAAGCACTGGTGGCAGCGGAGGCGAGGATAGGTTGACCGAAAACGTCACCCTGAACTTTGCCGAGTTCAAAACATCTTACACTCCGCAAAGCGACAAAGGTGCCGAAGAAGGTGCAATCGAATTTGCTTGGAATATCGAGAAAAACTGCCCGGCTTAATCCGATTCGCTTCAAAGAAAATAGGCGTCCAGCGTGCTGGGCGCCTTTTTCTTTTTTACTAGCGGTTATTTTTTCGCCCTGTATAATAATGAAAATTTCACAAGGGGAAGGGGACCATGGAATCAGCCGAAGAATTGTTGCGGAATGAAAATCTCGACGACGCGCTAAAACAACTGCAAAACCAAGTTCGTAATGATCCATCCAATGTAAAACATAGAATTTTTTTATTCCAATTATTAGCGGTCTTAGGTCAATGGGATCGTGCCTTAACCCAGCTAAACGTGGCTGGAGAAATGGATGCAGGTACCTTGGCCATGGTGCAAATGTATCGCCAAGCCTTGCAGTGTGAAGCCTTTCGTGAACAAGTGTTTAAAGGTTCCCGGGCGCCGTTGATTTTCGGCGAGCCCGAACAGTGGATTGCATTGATTATCAACGCGCTGAAACTTACTGCGGATGGAAACTATGCGCAATCGCAAGATTTGCGCGCACAAGCGTTTGAATCCGCCCCTGTAACTTCCGGTACTATCGATGACAACGCGTTTGAGTGGATTGCCGATGCCGACACCCGATTAGGCCCGTTTTTAGAAGCGATTGTAAACGGCAACTATTTCTGGATCCCTTTTCATAGAATAAAATCAATTACATTCGATGCTCCGGAAGATTTACGCGATCTGGTGTGGATGCCAGCGTATTTCACTTGGGCTAATGGTGGCGAAACTGTGGGGCTAGTTCCGAGCCGCTACCCGGGTTCTCAAAACAGTGAGGACACCAAAATTCGCCTCAGTAAAAAAACGGAATGGATAGAATGTGCATCAGAGGTTTTTCTGGGATTGGGGCAGCGTATGCTTGCTACAGACACTGGAGAATTTTCAATTATGGATGTACGCGAGCTTAGGCTTAACACAGGTCTCGAAACGGATGCAACGATATGAAACCTAGAAACACTTAGTTCACGTGAATGGCAGAGCTAACCCAAAAAGAAAAGCTGCAACCGTCCTTGTTGGACAGACTGACCGACAATAATCCCGAGAGCCAGGTTGAATCCCGGGCGCAAAGGGTATTGTCGCTGCAGCAATTGAGAAAAAGCGTGATTCGCGACTTGGCTTGGCTGTTAAATACTGGAAACCTGGAAGCGCGTCAAAACCTGGAGAGATATCCCGAAGCCACGCACTCTGTAGTCAATTATGGGATGCCGGACATCGCGGGGATTACCACGGGTGATCTTGAAATCGACGCCGTGGAACAAGCGGTTAAACAGGCTATTATCGATTTTGAACCCAGAATATTACGTAACACATTAGCGATTAAAATGGTGGTCGATCAACAAGCGATGAATGCCAATTCCGTGGTATTCGAAATAGAAGGCGAGTTGTGGGCACAACCGGTACCCTTGCGCGTATATTTGAAAACGGAACTGGATTTGGAAACCGGAGATGTTCAAATTGCCGACAGGTCTTAATGTATAACATAGATGATCTAAGTGATGACTTCTAAGAGGTAAGCATGGATCCCAGATTGCTGTATTACTACAATCGTGAATTGCAGCACATCCGCGAGATGGGGGGAGAGTTTGCCAAGGAATATCCCAAGATTGCTGGTCGGTTGGGATTGGAAACGTTCGAATGTGCCGATCCTTACGTAGAACGCTTAATAGAGAGTTTCAGTTTTTTAGCCGCCCGCGTACAACTGAAAGTAGACGCCGAGTTCCCCGAGTTTACCCAGCATCTTCTGGATATCGTTTATCCTCACTATCTAAATCCGACACCTTCAATGATGGTTGTTCAATTCAATCCTGATTTGGCTGAAAGCGCCCTTGCCGATGGATTTGAAATTCCAAAGGATAGCGTCTTGCGCAGTTTGCTGGGTAAAGGCGAACAAACGGTTTGCGAATATCGCACATCTCAGACCACAACACTTTGGCCTCTTGAAATAACCAAAGCGGAGTATGTCACTAATACCAGTTCCTGTGTGGTATTGGAACCCAAACGTTTAAAAGATGCCAAATCGGCGATTCGTTTACGGCTCAGAGCAACTGCCGGGGCTACCTTTAATAAAATCGCTTTGGATAATCTTTGCATTTTCCTCCGCGGTAGCGATGAGTTGCCAATGCGTATATACGAACAGATCTTTGCCAATTCTGTTGGTGTATTGGTACGCCCCTCTAAAGACAACTCCAGCTGGCATCAATTGTTGGATAAGTCCTGTATAAGACGCAAAGGTTTCGAAGATGAGGAGGCACTGCTTCCCTATGGCCCTCGCTCATTTCATGGGTATCGGCTGTTGCATGAATATTTTGTGTTTGCACAACGATTTATGTTTTTTGAATTGACCGGACTTAAATCCGTTTTAAACCGATGCGAAGATAAAGATATAGAAATCCTTATTCTGTTTAATCAATTGGATCGCTCTCTGGAAGAAGTGGTCAACGAGCAAAATTTTGCCTTGCATTGCACACCCGCTATTAACTTGTTTCCGAAAAGGGCAGATCGCATCCATTTGAACAATCGCGACTGGGAGTTTCACATTGTGCCAGACCGCACAAGGCCATTGGATTTTGAGGTCCATAGTGTAACCGAGGCCATAGGCATTGGCACCAGCGCCGATCAAGAACAAGAGTTCCTACCGTTTTACGCAGCCAACGAAACCATAAGACATGAAGAAAACCGCGCGTATTATACGTTGCATCGTGTACCGCGTTTGCTTTCGGAGAAGCAAAAAAGGAAAGGCACCCGCTCCAGTTACATAGGTAGTGAAAGCTATATCTCATTGGTCGATGCCAATGAAGCGCCGTACCGCAGCGACTTGCGCCAGCTTGCTGTCAAAACACTATGCACTAACAGGGATTTGGCATTGCAAATCGCACTAGGAAAGGGAAAAACGGATTTCACCATGGAGACCAGCGCACCGGTAGAGAGCGTACGTTGTATTGCTGGGCCAAGCGCACCCAAACCCTCGCACGCTGAAAAAGACAATGCCTGGCGCATCATCAGTCATTTGTCCTTAAATTATTTGTCACTCATTAACAATGACGAGAAAAAAGGCGCCGCTGCTCTAAGGGAGTTGTTGTCGCTATACGGTGATTTGAGTGAAGCTCATATTCGTAAACAAATAGAAGGGGTGTTGTCCATATCGACCCAATCCGTGACCCGTCGTGTGCCTATTCCCGGACCGATTACCTTTGGTCGAGGTTTGGAAATAACCGTCACACTGGATGAGTCGGCATTTGAAGGTTTGGGCGTATTTTTATTGGGCGCTGTATTGGATGAATTTTTCGCGAAATACGTTTCCATTAATTCGTTCACTGAAACGGTAGTAAATACCACCGAACGCGGGGAGATCATGCGATGGCCGGTCAGAATCGGACTTCGGCACATCCTTTAGCGGTTCTACAGTCACTGCAAAAAAGCGTGTTAGCGTTGTTAAACGCTATCAAGGCCAATCCTTATGCGTACGGATTTTATCAGGTTGTTCGACGTATAGAATGCGCTTATAAAGAAAAACCCAGAGTAGGCCAGTCATTGCGGCCAAAGGATGATCCCCTCCGTTTTGCGCAGCCACCCTCTTTAGCGTTTCCCAGTTCCAATTTAAGCTATTTTAAACTGGGGGAAAAAGGCATGCCACCGAAGCTGGGTGTTAATTTTTTTGGTGTGTATGGCCCAAACGGCCCACTGCCGTTGCATCTTACTGAATATGCCCATAGCCGCATTGTTAATCATAACGATCCGACTTTTTCGGCTTTCACCGATGTGTTTCATCATCGCATGATCTCTTTGTTTTATCGTGGCTGGGCCAACACGCAGCCTACTATCAGCTATGACCGGCCTGACACCGATCAATTTGCCAAGTATGTAGGCTCACTGTTCGGTATAGGAATGCAAGCGTTTCGCAATCAGGATTCATTGCAAGATCGGGTAAAGCTGTATTATTCGGGCATTCTTGCAGCGCAGACTAAAAACGCGGCGGGCTTGCGTGCTATGGTCAGCGATTTTTTAAAAATGCATACCGATATCGAACAGTTCGTGGGGCATTGGATTGATTTACCCAAAGAATGCCGGCTGCAACTGGGGATTACGCGCGAGACTTGTACACTTGGTGTGAACGCCGCATTGGGGCGCAAGGCATGGGAGTGCCAGCAGAATTTTCGCATTGTTCTGGGCCCATTAAGCCGGGAACAATATCTGAAGATGTTACCGGGCGGTGAAAGCATGCGGCGTCTGCAAGACATCGTGCGCAATTATGTAGGCGATGAGTTGGCTTGGGATGTTAAACTGGTGATGAAGAAAGAACACATGCCCTCTCTGAAACTGGGTATCACGGGGAAATTGGGCTGGACCAGCCGAATCTGGAGTAAAACTATAGAAAAAGACGTGGATGCGTTGATTATAAATCCCTCCATGCGTTGTTAATAACAAAAAACAAAAACTGAAATATTTTCCATATCACGGGAGTCGAATAATGGCAGAGATCAGTCGAGTTAAACTATTCGGAAAGCTAAACAGTCTGGCGTATAAAGCCATAGAGAGCGCCACGGTGTTTTGTAAGATGCGTGGAAATCCCTATGTGGAGATCGAACACTGGTTTAATCAGATTCTGCAACTGCAGGACTCGGATCTACACCGCATAATCAAACAATTTAATATTGATCCTGCCCGGCTGGCGAAAGATTTCACCGATGCGCTGGACAGACTGCCGCGTGGCTCCACATCCATTTCCGATTTATCTTCTCACGTAGAAGAGGCGGTGGAACGTGCCTGGGTATATGCCACCTTGATGTTCGGCGAAGCGCAAGTGCGCAGCGGCTACCTGGTGGTTGGCATCCTAAAAACCCCTTCTTTAAAACATGCTTTACTCAATGTCTCTTCCCAGTTTGAGAAGGTAAAGCTGGAGACGTTAACAGACCGCTTTGATGAAGTGGTCGCCGGTTCCCCTGAAGAACAAATGCATGCTAAAGATGGTTTTCAAGTTGGAGGAGGCGCAGTTCCAGGTGAGGCCGCCGGCGCCATGGCACCGGCGCAGATGGGCAAACAAGAAGCGTTGCGTCAGTTTACCGTGGATATGACTGAAACGGCCCGCAAAGGCGGTATGGATCCTATCGTCGGTCGGGATGACGAAATACGCCAGATCGCTGATATCTTAATGCGCCGCCGACAAAACAATCCCATTCTTACGGGGGAAGCTGGCGTGGGTAAAACCGCTGTGGTCGAAGGCTTTGCGCAAAAAATTGTGCTCGGCGATGTGCCGCCGCCGTTACGCGATGTCACGTTGCGCTCCTTAGATGTGGGCTTGCTACAAGCCGGCGCGAGCATGAAAGGGGAGTTTGAAAACCGCTTAAAGCAAGTCATCGAAGAAGTGCAATCTTCGGAAAAACCCATCATATTGTTTATCGACGAAGCCCACACCTTAATAGGTGCCGGAGGTGCTGCCGGTACCAGTGACGCGGCAAATCTGCTCAAACCCGCGTTGGCGCGGGGAACGTTAAGAACCATAGCGGCCACCACATGGTCTGAATACAAAAAATACATCGAAAAAGACCCGGCACTGACACGACGCTTCCAAGTTATTCAGGTGGATGAGCCTAGCGAAGAGAAAGCCATCTTAATGATGCGTGGTGTTGCATCAACATTGGAGAAGCATCATAAAGTGCAAGTATTGGATGAGGCGTTAGAAGCATCGGTAATGTTATCACACCGATACATCCCCGCTCGTCAGCTACCCGATAAATCCGTTAGTTTACTGGACACTGCGTGCGCCCGTGTGGCCATCAGCCAGTATGCGGTGCCGGCAGAAGTGGATGACTCCAGAAAGCGCATCCAAGCGTTAAACACCGAACTTGAAATAATCGAGCGGGAAAATGCCATCGGTATTGATATCGGTTCGCGTAAAACCGATGCGGAAGATAAACTGACGGGGGAACAACAACGCTTGGCCGGGTTGGAGCAGCGCTGGAACCATGAAAAAGGATTAGTGGAAAAGATTTTGGATCTGCGCGCTAAGCTACGCGGCACCGTGGGTAAAGTAGAAGGTACTAATAGTGAATTGGAAGACGCCGCCGATGAAGCCGCACAACAAGAGCAAATCGTTAAAGAGCCTCCGTCAAAAGAAGACCGAGCGGCATTGTTTGAACAACTCCAGCCACTGCTAATCCAGCTGGCGGAGCTGCAAGGCGAACAACCGTTAATATTACCCAGTGTGGATGAACAAGCGGTGGCATCGGTAGTGGCGGATTGGACCGGCATACCCGTGGGCCGTATGGTAAAAGATGAAGTGGCAGCTGTGTTGCATTTAGCGGATACGTTGGGTAACAGAATTATCGGTCAAGATCATGCCTTGGAAATGATCGCCAAACGAGTGCAAACATCGCGCGCGCAATTGGATAATCCCAAAAAACCGATTGGGGTGTTCATGCTTGCGGGACCCTCGGGCGTGGGTAAAACCGAAACCGCATTGGCGTTGGCAGAAGCCTTATACGGTGGAGAACAAAACGTTATTACTATCAATATGAGTGAATTCCAAGAGGCGCATACCGTTTCCACACTTAAAGGTGCGCCTCCAGGCTATGTTGGTTATGGTGAAGGCGGGGTGTTAACCGAGGCGGTACGTAGAAAACCCTATAGTGTCGTGTTATTGGATGAAGTTGAAAAAGCCCATCACGACGTCCATGAAATCTTCTTTCAGGTGTTCGATAAAGGCTTCATGGAAGACGGTGAAGGCCGATTGATAGATTTTAAGAACACATTGATTCTGTTAACCACCAATGTGGGTACCGATTTGATTATGAGTATGTGTAAGGATCCGGAATTGATGCCGGAACCCGAAGGCATTGCCAAAGCCATGCGCGAGCCCATGCTTAAAGTATTTCCCGCGGCGTTGTTAGGACGCATAGTGACAATTCCATATTACCCATTGAGTGATGAAGTGTTAGCTAAGATTACCCGCCTGCAACTGGATCGCATCGGTAAACGTATTAAAGAACACCATAGTGTGCCTTTTAGTTATGATGACAGTGTGGTGGAACTGATTGGTAAACGTTGTACCGAAATCGAAAGCGGTGGGCGAATGATAGACGCCATTCTTACTAACACTATGCTACCGGCTATAAGTCAGGAGTTTTTAACACGGATGATGGAAGGTCAAACTATCCAGAAAGTGGCTGTGGGAGTGGAAAACAGTGAATTTAGCTACTCTTTCGATTAATGTCCACAATTATTGCGAGGAGCCAATGTGGTTCCTCGCGCATTACCCTGCCTGATTCACGTCTCCTATCAACAAGCGTTGCCTTTCTCAGATTAATTGAAAAGTGTTAAAATTCGTACAAATATTTGTGATATATTCAAATTATTTTATAAAACAATAGCGTATATGGATAACATTAACTAAAATATTGCGTTAATGTGGGTATGAAATGTGTATTGATAGTGACTAATTTGTTTCAAAACAGACATTAACTAATTGATATAAAAAGAAAATCGAGGTCGATATGCGGCGCGCTCATATGAAAGAAGTGAACTATTACGAATTCCAAATGCACCTTAGGGATGCAACGGATAAAGGTTGCCGAATTGAAAAGTCGCAGACAGAAGCGTGGAAAAAATACATAAGAGAAAATGACATCAAGGAGATTGCCGCGGTCTCCATTGGAAACATGCAGTTTGAAAAGGTAACTCCTGTTATTTTGAATTGCGGTCAGAGTTGGGACGGTTTTTATGTGTATTCCAAAGAAGCCGAGGCCGTATTGAAATATTTATTGGAACCAGAAGAATAAATCCGTTCTCAACATTAAAAGTCAAGTGTGAATATTCACACTCAATTCCCTCCAATTTGTCATTGCTGTATTCCCGTTCAATAGTAAAATCCAAAAGTTAGGTGTTTTCACCGATTTCTATAAATTTAATATAGGAAATGATTCTGCGGCTAATGGCTGCCTTGAGCGTGAACCCAACAAAACGGAAGCTTAAGGATATATAAAAATGAAAACCACAAGTTCACTGGGGATAAAATCACCCCTAGGCGAAGACCTTTTAGTGCTCAACATGTCCGGTTCCGAACGACTGGGGCGTTTGTTTCATTATGAGTTGGATTTGTTGAGCAAAAACAATCAGATTACTTTTGAAGACATCATAGGCCAAGGCGTTACCGTGACCTTAAAATTGCCCGACGGCAGCCAACGCTATTTCAACGGCATGGTTAGCCAATTCAGCCAGACCGGTACTCACGGAAATTATGTATTGTATAAGGCGATTCTAAAGCCTTGGTTCTGGTTTTTAACTCGCACTGCGGACTGCCGCATTTTTCAGGAAATGAAAGTGCCGGACATTATAAAACAAGTGTTCCGCGATCTGGGATTTACGGATTTTGAAGACAGTCTAACAGGCTCCTATAAGAACTGGGTCTATTGCGTGCAATACCGGGAAACCGACTTCAATTTTGTGAGCCGCCTAATGGAGCATGAAGGCATTTATTATTATTTCAAACATCAAGACGGCAAACATATCTTAGTCCTTTCAGATTCGGTGAGTGCGCATCAAACATTCCCAGGCTATGCGGAAGTCCCTTACTATCCACCTCAACAACAAGGGCATCGCGAAAGGGATCACATAACCGACTGGATAATCACCAAAGAAGCACAAACCGGTGTGGTGGCGTTAAACGATTACGATTTCGAAAAACCCAAATCCAGTTTGCTTGCATCCTCCTCCATTATACAGAGTCATTCCATCGCTAGTTACGAAGTGTATGATTATCCCGGCGCATATGTGAAACATTCCGATGGCGACAACTACGCGCAATTGCGTATCCAGGAATTACAATCGCAATTTGCAACAGTCCGAGGAAGAGCCAACGCGCGGGGCTTGGGAGTCGGTCACTTATTCAAACTGACGAATTTCGGTAGAGCAGATCAAAATAAAGAATATTTAATCGAGTCGGTAACCTACGAAATCAGATCTGAAGGTTACGAAAGTGCGGGTTCGTCGGGTGCGGAGGAAACCTTTTGGTGCGATTTCACCACCGTAGACAGTCAATCCCATTACCGCGCAG
>Ga0209536_100011450_pt1 | contig 12984 bp, 11 predicted proteins | sample DeeMarSeWOR28_12_FD_187461 | JGI IMG/M metagenome (GOLD analysis project Ga0209536, IMG submission 187461) | Marine sediment microbial communities from White Oak River estuary, North Carolina - WOR-2-8_12 (SPAdes) (version 2) | ecosystem: Environmental > Aquatic > Marine > Intertidal zone >...
AGGGGATGGGAGCGCGTGTTGTCGTGACCGAGATCGATCCCGTCCGCGCCCTCGAGGCCCTCATGGATGGTTTCTCCGTAATGCCCATGGAGCAGGCGGCTCCGGTCGGCGACTTCTTCTGCACCGTGACAGGGAACATCCACGTCATCCGCAAAGAACATTTTGCCGCCATGAAGGACGGGGCCATCGTGTCCAATTCCGGGCACTTCAACGTGGAACTCGACCTGGAAGGTCTCGAGGAGATCACAAAGGAAAAGAGAGATATCAGACCCTTTGTCGTGGAGCACAAGCTGGCCAGCGGCGTCCGGGTTTATGTCCTGGGGGAAGGGAGGCTTATCAACCTTGCAGCTGCCGAGGGGCACCCTTCCAGCGTCATGGACATGAGCTTTGCCAACCAGGCCCTTTCCGCCGAGTACATGGTCAGGGAAGGAAAGAATCTGGAGAAAACCGTTTACCCGGTCCCGGCTGAAATGGACCGCGAGATCGCCCGGCTTAAACTGGAATCCGAGGGGGCGAAGATCGATGTTCTGACGGAAGAACAGGTGAAATATCTGAACAGCTGGGATATGGGGACCTGAAAAACAGGGATCTCGATGGGCGCCTGTTTTTAAGAAGCCCAAAGACCAAAGACCAAAGTTAGATCGCAGGGCCCGCGAATGCGGGCCTTTTTTTCAGCGGTCTGAGTTTATTCCAAGAAAGCCAGGGGAAGGAAATTATCAAGGCTGTGAACACTCAGGGCCGCCCTTCGGCCCGGCTCGTGACGGGCTGATCGGCCGTCACGAGGTGGTAAAACAGGACTGATTCCGGATTAAATATATGAAATTGCAAAGATTTTTTCTGGGTTTCTACCTTCTGGCCGGATTCAGGACGTTGGACCTGGGGCTTTGGACTTTGGGCTTCGGGTTTTGGACTGCTGTTAGTGCAGTCTCGGGTGCTTGATGAGAAGGAGCGCCGCCAGGCCGAGGAGGAAAAAAACAACCTGGCCCGACCAGGCTGCTACGGGGGCGGGGATAATGCCCGCGAAACCGAGGGACAGGGAAAAGGAATACAAGGACCAGAAGGCCGCCGCGAGGGCCATGCTCAAACCGATCCCCATGGGGACCCCGCTCCTTATCGGCACGATATAGGCCACGGGGATGGACAGAATGCTGAAAATGAGGCAGATGGCCGCCGCTGAGGCCTTCTGGTAGAAATTGACTTCGTACCTCGAAAAGGGAAGTCCGGCCAGTTTCAGGTTGTTGATGTATTTCCTGAGCTGGGACCTGCCCATCTCCTCCGGTTTTCTGCGTACGCGTTTGAACTCCTCAGGACGTGTTCTGATAGGAACACGTTCATTTTTCAGGACCCTTGTTTCGAATAGGATACCGTTTGAGAACCTCCTCAGAAAGACCCGTTCCGCCCGCCAAGTGCCGTTTTCCCAGCGTACATTCTCAGCATCCATACGAAAGGTCAGGTTGCGCAGATGATTGTCCGTGAACTGGAGGATGGTCGGTTCAGTGAGCATGGTACCCTCGTTTTCCACTGATCGAATATGGATGACGCGGTTACCATCCCTGAGCCAGATGCGATCGGTCCCGACAACCGAGGCTCCGGCTCCGGAATCATCGCGGACAAGATCCCGACTGATCCTGTTGGCGCCGGGGATCAGGTTCTCGGTCAAATAGAAAGAAAGCAGGCTAACGAAAAATACAGCTATCAGTATCGGCATGCTCAGGCGGATCCCGCTTATTCCAGAAGTGAACAGGGCAGTCATCTCACCACTTCTTTTCATTCCGGTCAGTGTGAGCAGCGTAGCGATGAGAGACGAGACAGGAGCCGACTGGTACATAAGATAGGGTGTCTTCAGAATATAGTGCAGGGCGACGAGTCCCGGTGACAGTCCTCGCCGGCTATAGTCCCAGAAGGTAAAGGCCACGTCCGAAGCCAGGAAAACCGTGACAAGAACAACAGCGGATGGGAAAAAATACAGGATCCATTTTCTGGCGATATAACGATCCAGCAGGGTCACGGGCTGGTTCCTCCGAGCATTCCTGAACCTCTGAGTTGGCTGAAGGCATAGACCGGAAAAACGGCAAGGCTGGCCAGCATGAGGAATAATACAGGAAGCCAGGCCCCCAGGGCGGCAGGTATCATTCCCTGGTATGCCAGGCGAGATCCAAGAGAAAAAAGCAGGAAGTTGACCATGAAGAGGAGGATGCTGCCGGTAAAAGCCACGATTTTCCCGTGCCTTCCTGTTGAAACGGTTGCTGGGAAAACGACGAAGGGGTAGAGAAGGACAGTGATCGGGAACGCGAGACGCCGGTTGAGCTCGACGGCGTACATGGCCGACAAACGCCTGCTCGAGTCGCTTCCGGTCTCACCGGACCAGGATCTGAGCTCTTCATTGGAAACGCCCATCAGGTATTCCTTGGCTCTTATGCTTGTCCCGGGGGACTGGTCCTGGATCCTCGAAACCAGGCTGTCAAAGGATCCCGATCGGTATTCATTCCCGGCTGAAGCGACAGGATGAATTGTTCCGTTATCAATTTTCAGGATCAGATCGTTTGTCTCATCCGTGGGAGGCTGTATCTTGCCGCTCTGGGCGATTATGATCTCACCTGTCTCAGTATCGCCAAGATCGCTGCGGGTCATCAGGAGACCGTCAATGAGGCCTGACTCTCTGTCAAAATCACCGACGATAAGGAGGGTGCCCGGGATCCCGTCGAAAAGGACACCTGGTTTCAGATCGTTTATGAAACTCCTTCTTGCCATATCGACAAGACGGCTGTTGTAATGGGAGAAACTTGCCGGTCCCAGGTATCCGGTCACCATATAAGCCAGGACAAAAGTGATGGCGGAGGAAAAGACAAAGGGTGTCATAAGTCGCAGAGGGGGAACCCCTGAGGCTGTGATGGCCAGAAGCTCCCTTTCCTGCTTCATCTGCTCCAGTGTCCAGATCATGGATATGAGGAAGGCCAGGGGGATCGTATAGGCCAGCAGGGGAGGAGCCAGCAGGAGAAAAGAAAGGAAAAAATCGGTAAGACTTCTCGCGTGGGGAGCCAGCTGCTGGATCTGCCTTGAAGCCTGATCCATAAGGAACAGAACAGTGAAAATAGCTATCCCTGCAGCAAATGTGGAAACAAACTTGTTCAGGATGTATCTATAGAGTTTAAAGGGCATAACGGACGACAATTCCTGATTGCGGGTTCCGGACTGATGATTCATTCAAAATTCAAGTTTCAAGAAGAAATCATATGACCCTTCACGGGATCCACTGTGCTCAATCCGATATTCGTAATTGCTTCCCCCTCTATACCACAGCCATTGGATACACGGAAACCGGGATGTTCACCAAAATTGTGATTTTTTGTTACCTTTCGGGGACTTCGGTTGACTGATACGGAAGCAGGTGGTAATTTTGTTGGACAATGCTAACATACAGGGGAAATTCTGATCATGGCTGACAGGGTTGTTATCGTCCGCGCGGGGGCTAATCTGGTAAGTTTGCCCTTTGTGCACATCGATGAGATCCTTGGAGCGGACAGGATCGCGGCCGTGGAGGACCTTCCGGAAGGGGCAGCCCCAGAAGGGGCCCACGACCAGTCCTGGGTTTTTTCAAGGGGAAGCTGGCTTCCGGTGAGAGTGCTTCTCCCGGGAACCAGTATTTCCAGCAGTTCTCAGATCGTGGTCGTTAGGTGGGGGGATGCCGGCAGGGCTTTTGCTGTGGACCAGGTCCTTGGCATCGAAGCCCCCGGTGAGATGGCTGCGTTCCCGGAAAGGGCTCATCCCTACACGGATGTCCCCATCGCAGGTGTCCGTTTCTGGAAGAAAGGACCCGTTTTGGAACTTGACCTTTCGCGGTTGATTTCATTAGATTCAAAGAGTTAATCCAATGGCGGAGAGGAGATTGATAAGTTTTACGGTGGGCAAGTACCGGTTTGCGGTTCCCATCGAAGTTGTCCGCGAGGTTGTTAATATGGATTCTTCAGTGCCTGTCCCGGGGGGGAGGCGTCCTCTGGAGGGCATTCTCCCTTACCGTGGAAATATGCTCCTGCCGGTATTTTCACTCCTCGGTCTCCTGGGAATTAAGCACGAAGAATCCGGCAACCTTGTCATTGTCACGGGTACGAAGGAAGATCCGCTGGGTTTCAGAGTGCATAATATGGGTGGAGTCATGATCAGCGGCGACAATGATGAGATCGCACCTTACGAAGGAGACCTGTCCTTGTCCCATGGGGCTATTGCCGGGCTTTTGAAAAAAACAGGCGGTGAACTCATCCTCCTGGATGTGGATCGACTTTTTGACAGCTGAACCTTGATGCCGTTTTTTGTCGGTAAAGTGAGATACGTAAACCATATTTGACGCCTTTTACCCCCGGGGTGTTACGGTGAACGGTAAGGGGGGGAGGAGTAAAAATGAAAAGGATCCTCGTTGCTGACGACAGTGTAACGATCCAGAAGGTTATCGCGCTGACCTTTGCCGATGAAGCATTTGAGGTTCAGTCGGTGGGAACCGGTTCGGAGGCGTTGGAACTGGTAAAAAGCTGGAAGCCGGACATTGTTCTTGCCGATGTCATCATGCCCCAGATGAACGGATATGAGCTCTGCAGGGCCGTTAAACAGCAGCAGGAAACCAGGTCGGTTCCGGTCCTGCTCCTGGCAGGCACTTTTGAAGCGTTTGATGAAGAAGAGGCCAGGTCCGTTGGAGCCAACGATTTTATCACCAAGCCGTTCGAGTCCGGAGAGCTCATTGAAAAAGTGAAAACGCTCATCGGAGGCCTACCCGCACCTTCACAGCCGGAATCTGCGCCTGCCGCAACGAGTCCCGTTGCCGACACCGATACGTCTTCAGGAACTGGAATGCCGAAGCAGATCGATGCACCGGCACCGGCTTCCATGAGCGGCGTTTCCGAACCGGATATCTGGGACATCCTCAGTGAGTCGGGAGATGAGGTCCGTATACAGCCGGGCGAAGGCGCGCCGGCGGCACCGGGATTCGGGCCTATCGAGACGGCAGGTGTTGTTGACGTGGGGAGTTTCGATGTTGGGATCGGGCGACCTGAATCAAAACCAGCTCCACCTCATCCACCCGGTTCGACGCCCGTGGAGGCCGGGATCCCGGGGACTGGTCAGGATGAAGCAACCCCGGTCCAGCCGCCGTCAGTGGCACCTCCAGCTCCGGGTCAGACACTGGACGCAGAGGAACGGAGCCGTGTGGAGAACATGGAAAAGGATTTCTTCGGTTTCGAAACAGGGGCTGTTGAAGAGGTACCCGGAGCGGACATTCTGGAAGACGCTGTAGAAGAAGTGACTTTCGAGATGGAGCCACTGCAGCAGGCAGCGTCTGAAGTTGATGCTCAGGAGGTTTCCTTTGTTGTTCCAGAGCCTGCAGGTGATCAACCTGCCGTCACGGGAGAGACGATCTCACCGGATTTTCTTGCCCCGGAACCGCCACCTGCATCCGGGCCCGAGCTTGTCCAGCCTGTCCCGAGCCCGGTCGAGGGCCCTCAGGCCAACGGTGCGGTGGAATTTGGTGGAGGTGCTCCGGAGCAGGTACCATCCCCGGTTTCACCTCCCGTGGGGGCATTGGAGGACAGGGAGGTCTCTCCTCCGGCCATAGATCCCGGGGATGATAAACGGGAAGGGGAGATGGAAGATGCCGTCGCTCCTGCAATGAAATCAGCCATGGATCTGGAGGACCATACCCTGGAAGAGCCTCCGTTGGAGCTCTCCGTCGATCTGTCATCGGAATTACCTGAGGAATATTCACCTGGACCGGCTGCCGAACCGGGAAGGGACGCTTCTGGCGAAGCGGCACGCACCCAAGCTGATCCTTTTTCTGCCCCTTCCCGTACCGCCTCCGGTGTACCGGATGATGCCGCTATAAGAAAGTTAATTGAGGAAAAAGTCGAAAAGATTGCCTGGGAAGTCGTCCCGGAAATGGCAGAAATCATTATCCGGGAGGCTATCGAGAAGATCAAGAACGGATCATGATGATCATGATGTCACGATTCAGGAGGGCTGACGGGAGACCGGCAGCCCTCTTTTATATGTAAAAACCCGTAACTTGTGATTCGTGACTAGTGATTCGCCAATTAATGATTTATAAAGACAAAAATAGATTGAAGGCCTCGATTTTACCGATCACCAATCACCAATCACGAACAACGGAACTTTAGAGGAATCCCATGACTAAGGAAATGTCCAAGCACTTCGACCCTGCCAGCTGCGAAGAGCACTGGTACACCTACTGGACCCGAAACGGCTACTTCCACGCAGATGAATGTTCCGGGCGCGTGCCATACAGCATCGTAATCCCACCGCCCAACGTCACAGGTTCTCTGCACATGGGGCACGCCCTGAACAATACACTCCAGGATGTTCTGGTACGGTACAGAAGAATGGTCGGACATGAAGTCCTGTGGATGCCCGGGACCGATCACGCGGGAATAGCTACACAGAACGTGGTGGAGAAGGAACTCGATTCCCAGGGGACCGATCGCCACGCCCTCGGCAGGGAGAAGTTCATCGAGAAGGTGTGGCAGTGGAAGGAAAAATACGGAGGGGTTATCCTGAAACAGCTCCAGCGGCTAGGGTCATCCTGTGACTGGGAACGTGAACGATTCACCATGGACGATGGCCTCTCAAAAGCTGTCCGTGAGGTCTTTGTGCGTCTTTACGAGGAAGGCCTTATCTACCAGGGTGATTATATCATCAACTGGTGTCCGAGGTGTCATACCGCTCTTTCGGACCTGGAGGTTGAACATCACGAGCGCAGAGGGCATCTTTACCATATCAGGTACCCGGCGGTGGACGGTTCCGGTGAAGTGGTGGTTGCCACGACCAGGCCGGAAACAATGCTCGGTGACACGGCTGTTGCAGTGAATCCCGCTGACGAGAGATATCGTTCCCTTATGGGAAAAAGTTTTCATCTGCCCATGACCAGGAGGGATATTCCTCTCATAGCGGACGATTTCAGTGATATGGAGTTCGGTACTGGGGCGGTAAAGGTAACACCTGCCCACGACCCCAACGATTTTGAGATAGGGGAGAGACATGATCTTCCCAAGATCGTTGTCATTTCCATGGACGGAACCATGACCCACGAAGCCGGCGATCGCTACGAGGGAATGGACCGTTACGAGTGCCGGCGAAAACTGGTAGAGGAACTCCGCGAAGGTGGATACCTGGTGGAGGTGGAAGACTACGAACATTCTGTCGGTCAGTGCTACCGCTGCCAGACAGTGATCGAACCTATCCTGTCCAGGCAGTGGTTCGTCCGGATGAAAGAGTTGGCCGAGCCGGCCATCGAGGCCGTCAAAAAGGGAAGGATCAGGATCGTTCCCGAGAACTGGGAAAAGACCTATTTCGAGTGGATGTACAATATAAGAGACTGGTGTATTTCCAGGCAGATATGGTGGGGGCACAGGATCCCGGTGTGGAATTGTGAAGACTGCGGCAAGGTCGTGGTTCAGGTGGACGAGCCCCGAACCTGTCCTGGTTGCGCGAGTCCTGATCTCAAACAGGAGGAGGATGTCCTCGACACATGGTTCTCCTCAGCCCTCTGGCCCTTTTCCACCATGGGGTGGCCCGAGAAAACCGATACTCTGAAGAAATTCTATCCAACGAGCTGCCTGGTAACCGGTTTTGACATCCTCTTTTTCTGGGTGGCCAGAATGATCATGATGGGATTGAAGTTCATGGGGGACGTCCCTTTCCGGGAAGTTTATATCCATGCTCTGGTGAGGGATTCCGAGGGACAGAAAATGAGCAAATCCCGCGGGAATGTCATTGACCCGCTCGTCGTCATCGACCAGTACGGGGCTGACGCATTCCGTTTTACCCTTACAGCCTTCGCAGCCATGGGGCGTGACATCAAGCTGGCCGAGGACCGGATCGAGGGCTATCGAAATTTTATTAATAAAATATGGAATGCGTCCAAACTGGTACTGGCTTACCTCGAAGAGTCCGGTATCAAGGAGATCATCGCTCCGGCCGATGCCAGCGAGATCCACAACAGGTGGATCAGGAGTCGTCTGGCTGCTGTTATCAACCAGACACGGTCCAGCATTGAGAGCTACAGGTTCAACGATAGTGCCCATCTTCTCTACCAGTTCTTCTGGCATGAATACTGTGACTGGTACCTCGAACTCGCCAAACCCTCCCTCTACGGCGACAGGGGAGAAAGCGCCCGCCTTGAAACAGCACAGACAGCCGGGCTGATCCTCGATAACTTTCTCAGATTGCTTCACCCCATCATGCCTTTCGTCACTGAGGAGATCTGGCAAAGGCTGCCGTCGCATGGCGCGAGCATCATGATCGCTCCTTATCCGGAGGCCCTGCCAGATGAAGTTGATGAGGAGTCCGAAGGGATCATGAATGTGGTCATGGATTTTATCACCACCGTACGGAACCTGAGGACCGAACTCGGTATCCAGCCGTCGGCAAAAGTGGAGGCCACCTTTGTGTGTCATGACAGTGCCATTGCTCAAATGCTCCAACGGTCTACAAATGACATCATCCGCCTGGCGAGACTGTCAGACCTCACGTTCGCCAGCTCAAGGGAGGATAAATCCAGCCTTTCGGCCGCCGTTGTAAGGGGACAGGAGGTCCTCCTTTCAGTTGCTGATGACCTGGACCGTGCGGCTGAATCCGCAAGACTCGTAAGGGAGATGGAGAAAGTGAGCCAGGAACTTGCAAAGGTGGAAAACAAGCTGGGCAATTCCCAGTTCCTGGCCAAGGCACCTGAAGAGGTCGTCCGGAAAAACAGGGACCTTCTCGAAGAGCTGGTCGCTCAGAAGACGAAACTGAAAGAGAACCTGGAGCGCCTGAATGACTGAGCTGCCCGAACAGGTCCTCAGGCTTATCGAGATCTCCATCGAAGAGGATCTGGGTTCGGGGGACATCACTTCAGAATCTGTTCTTGATGATGATCCCGCGGCAAGAGCTGTCATTCAGGCAAGGGAACCGATCGTGTGCTGTGGCTTGGATGTTGCCCGCACCGTGTTTGAAAGGATCGACCCCGGGATCGTTTTTACCTCCCTGAAAGCAGAGGGCGAGGATTCCGCGGGCGGGGATATCCTGGCAGAGGTGAAAGGTTCCATGAAAGCCCTTCTTGCCGCCGAGAGGACCGCCCTTAACTTCCTCCAGCGGATGTGCGGTGTGGCGACCTTGTCCCGAAAATTCGCACTTCTCGCAGCTGGTAGAGCTGTTATTCTAGACAGCCGGAAAACTGTTCCGGGCTGGCGCTGGCTTGACAAGATGGCGGTGCGGACGGGGGGGTGTTCCAATCACCGGATGGGTCTTTGGGATGGTGTGCTCATCAAGGATAACCACGTGGCCGCCTGCGGCGGTATCTCCAAGGCTGTGGAAAAGGCCATAGGTAAAGCTCCTCCCGGTATTGACATCGAGGTGGAAGTTGAGGACCTCGAAGGTCTGGAGGAGGCCCTCGTAAGCGGGGCGGATATCGTACTGCTCGATAATTTCAAGCCCGAGGAGATAGCCATGGCAGTCCGGGTTTGCAGGGGGAGAGCCAGACTGGAAGTTTCAGGTGGTATCCGTCTCGACAACATCGAGGATTACCTCGAAGCGGCCAGAGTGGACTATATCTCGGTCGGGGAACTGACGCACTCAGCCCGGGCGGCGGATATAGCAATGGAGATCATAACTGAATGATTACGGATACCGGACTATGGACTACGGATTACGAATTGCGGAAAAAGTGGTGTGATTTTAAGGGGTTGACAACGTTAATTCCACAATCATCAATTCGCATTCCGCAATTCGCAATTCGTAATCCGAAATTCGACATCAATTTCAGTTCCTTCCATTAAAACTTGAACCCGAAAATCCCCAGATGATATATCATCATTTCAAAACACTCGGATCCACCAGCGAACATCTGGCCAAAATGGCTGACGACGGGGCCCCGGAGTGGACCGTCGTCACAGCTGACAGGCAGACCTCGGGTAGAGGGCGGGGGGGCAAGGCGTGGTGGTCACCGGAAGGAAACCTTTACATGTCTGTCCTCCTGAGACCGGAGGTCGATCCACGGAAGTTGCTGCGCCTGCCGGTGACGGCTTCTGCCGCCTTTCTTTCGGCCATGGGGGAGTCCGGGTCATCCCTTGCCGTCAAATGGCCCAACGATATCCTTTTCGGCGGGAGAAAAATGGTGGGGATCCTGGTGGAGTCAAGGAGCGAGGGGGATAAGGTTCTCTGGGCAGTCGTGGGTTTCGGCGTAAACGTGGAGCGTCCGGAAGATGATTCCCCCATCGAGATCAGGGACCGCATGGCTTTTGTCCATGAAGTGGATGAAGACCTTGAGCCAGAAGACCTCGCCGAACGAATTATCCGGAGCTTGAAGGAATATTCAGCGGGGCTTAAAGATGAAAGGATCTGGGATATCGTAAGGGACCAATGGACAAGAAGGGCACTCCTTAACACACCCTATACTTACTGGGACGGCGGGCGAAAACTGCACGGCATCCCCATCAGGCTGGACGTGAACGGCGGATTGGTCATGGCGACGGAGGATGGGGAATTCACGGTTTATTCGGGGGAATTAAAAGATCCGATCCAAAATTCAAAATTCAAGATTCAAGATTGAACATGCCAGTGCGGCCATACCAGCAGGTTCAGAGTTCCGCCATTTTTTGAATATTGAATCTTGAATGTTGAATTAAAAAGGTGGTGAATTTCATGAAAGACCTTTTGCTTTGCGTCGACGTCGGGAACACCCAGACAGTCCTGGGTATCTTCAGGGGCAGCGAGATCACATCGAGGTGGAGGATAAGGTCCGACAGGGACCGGACGGCCGATGAATACAGCCATCTGATCAAGGACCTTCTGCGTGGTGACGATGTGGACGAAAGTTCGCTAAGAGGCGTGTGCGTGAGCTCTGTTGTTCCGCCCGCGAGGCAGGCCCTCATAGACATGTCCATCTCCAGTTTTGACCTTGTACCCCTCATGGTGGGTCCAGGGATAAAAACCGGTATGCCGATCCTCTATGATAACCCCAGGGAGGTCGGTGCGGACAGAATAGCCAATGGTGTCGCGGCCTATGAGCGATTCCGAAAGGCCCTTATCGTGATCGATTTCGGTACTGCCATAACCTTTGATGTGATATCGGACGCTGGTGAATACATCGGCGGAGTTATTTTCCCCGGCGTTCAGATCAGTCTTGATGCCCTGTTTTTAAAGGCTGCCAAATTGCCGAGGGTGGAACTTGAAAAGCCCTCAAAAATAGTGGGAAGGGATACCATAAGCAGCATTCAGTCAGGGATAATATATGGCTACGCCGGTCTGGTGGACAACATCGTCGAGAGGATCGATCGCGAGATGAATGTCCATTCCATAGTGGTGGCTACAGGCGGGCTCGCCGGTGGAATATCGGATGAAGCCCGTTGCATCAGCGAGGTCATACCCGACCTGACCCTGGAGGGCCTGCGGATCCTGTGGGAAAGGAACCAGAAATGACTAAGTGTAGGGTGCAGAGTGTAGAGTTTAGAGCGTAAGGCGTGAAAATTTTGATCTCCTCTACACTCTACACCTTACACCCCAAAGGGTTTGCCGCAGAGGATTGAACTTAAGGCAAACCCTTTGGCCTTGTACCTTTTCGTTCCCAATGGTAACTTTACTAAATTTGAGTGAGCCCTGGTGATGGTCACTTTTCTGACATGGAATGATGTCTTCCCAAGGGCCGCTCCCGCTGCAAAGTCCCCTGCGCTCTGGATGTCTAGGGAGTCTTCAGGCAGGGTTCTCATATCAACGGCAACGGAGGAAGCATCACATGAAGGAAACCCAGACCGAGCAGATCCGAAACGTAGCTATTATTGCCCACGGCGGCGCTGGAAAAACTTCCCTGACGGAAGCGGTGCTTTTCAATGCAGGAGCTGTGAACAGACTGGGAAAGGTGGAGGAAGGAAACACCGTTATGGATTTCCTCCCCGAGGAGATCTCAAGGCAGATCAGTTCCAGCTCTGCAACCGCGACATTACCCTGGAAAGATCACCAGATCAACATCGTCGACACACCCGGCTACCAGGATTTTATCGCCGATTCCCTTTTTGCGCTGAGGGTTTCCGACGCAGTGGTGGCTGTTATAAGCGCTGTTTCCGGAGTACAGGTCAACACCGAGAGGTTGTGGAAGGAAGCCAGGGCGCAGAAACTTCCGGGTGCTGTTTTTATTAACAAGATGGACCGGGAGCGGGCGGATTTTAACAAGGCGATCCTGGAAGTGGAGAATACCCTTAAAACCAGACCTGTGCTCCTCCAAATCCCCATCGGCTCTGAAGCGGATTTCAAGGGCGTGGTGGATCTGATCTCCATGAAGGCATGTCTGTACGAGATGGACGGAAGTGGCAGGTTCACGGAGCACGACATCCCTGCCGATCTGAAGGATATGGCAGATGATTATCGGGAAAAACTGGTTGAGTTTGCCGCCGAAGGCGACGATGCTCTGGTTGAAAAGTACCTTGAGAGCGGCGAACTCACTGATAATGAGGTTTTTCAGGGGCTAAGGGCAGGTGTCATCGCCGGGGATATCGTTCCTGTTTTTTGCGGGTCAGCTACATTGAACATCGGAGTGAGGAAGCTGCTCGATGCTGTCGTAGCCCTGATGCCATCCCCCGTTGACAGGGGTCCAACGACCGGTACGGATGGTAAAGGGACCGATGTCGTGCGAAACCCTTCGGCTGCCGACCCCTTTTCTGCTTTTGTCTACAAAACGCTGGCCGATCCCTATGCGGGCAAACTCACTCTTTTCAAGGTCCTTTCAGGAACGCTCAAGGCGGATTCCGGTTTTTACAACGCGAGCCGGGGTGCCAAGGAGCGTTTTGGCAATCTGTTCCTCCTTCAGGGCAAGAAACAGATCAACGTACCCATGGTTTCTGCCGGGCAGCTGGCCGCCGTGGCAAAGCTCAAGGAAACGAACACGGGGGACACCCTGACCGCGGACGGCAAACCTTTTGTCCTCCTATCCGTCAGCCTCCCGGAACCGGCCCTGTC
>Ga0209536_100011451_pt1 | contig 12983 bp, 14 predicted proteins | sample DeeMarSeWOR28_12_FD_187461 | JGI IMG/M metagenome (GOLD analysis project Ga0209536, IMG submission 187461) | Marine sediment microbial communities from White Oak River estuary, North Carolina - WOR-2-8_12 (SPAdes) (version 2) | ecosystem: Environmental > Aquatic > Marine > Intertidal zone >...
GGCGGTTCGCCGGGAGCATCTCCGTCAGCGGGCGGCCAGATCCCCGCAGGCGACGCGGGAGTCGTCGGTCGCGCTGGCGCGCACTTCCACGTGATAGGACTCTTCGAGCGAGAGCCGGGACCCCAGATGGGTCTCGGCCTCGGCGCTTCCGGCAGCCCCGATCGCCAACTCCGGGTAGTCCGTAGCGGGGCCGATCCGCGTGCCGGGGGACGCGCACGTGCCCAGCCGGAGGCCCCACACGTGCGCCGCGCCCGGCTCGGCTCCGGTGACCAGGATCCCCACGCTCGTTCCCGACGGCTCTGACACGGCGGCCGCCTGGCCTCCGAAGTCCGGATACTCCAGCGCGGCGTTCAAGGTGGTTTCCCAAACGCTCACGGCCGGCACGTCCGTGTTGCTGACGCACGCGGCGGATCCGAGAATCGGCAGACAGAGCAAGGCGAGGCGGTTTCGGGTCATGGGACTCCTTCCAACGATCGTCGGGTCCAGATCGCGATGACTCCGCATCGCGCGTAGACGTTCAGAAACTCCGGCGGGACGCTCCCCAGGCCCTTGAAGACCTCGATCGCCTCCACGTCCAGCGGCGAGACGAGGTCGTCGACGGAAACGTCCCCCCCGGCGCCGGGCCGGGTGGCGAGCATGCCGTCGAGGAAGATCTGCACCGGACAGGGTCCGCCGCCGGGTCCCGAGAGGGCGCGCCCCATCCGGATGCTCCGGGCGCTCGCGCCGGTTCCCGTGCGGTCCGCGTACACCCCGGGGATCTCCATCAGCATGTCCGTCACCCGCATCGGCTGGCGCTGTTCGATGGCCTCGCGCGTGATCTGGATCCCGAATCCTCTCGTGCGCCGGAACTCCATGGCCTCGAGCACCGGGCTCGTGCGCGGCGGCGAAAGGGCCACGATCTCGAGCGGCGCGAGCAGCACGGCGTTGGGCAGGAGCCGCACCTCGATCGCCGCGAACTCACGATCGCCCGTCCAAATGTCCGGGGTGATCGTCTCGCGATAGCCAACGGCCCGCACCTCGAGGCGATATCGTTCGTTGCGGGACCGCTCGAACCGGAACCGGCCCTGCGCGTCGGTGACGGCGTAGTCCGCAGTCCGATTGAAACGGTTGAGGAGCAGCACCCGCGCGCCGGCCAGCACCTCCTCGGTCATGTCGTCCAAGACCCTGCCCTCGATCACGATCTGGGCGGGGGCAGGGCGGGCCAGGCACAGCAGGGCGGCGATGCACGCGGCCAGCGCAGGAGGAACACGGCTGAGTGCGGTCATGTCATCGCTCGGGCGGGACTCCGTTCCCGGACACTCTCGTGTGTGAAGGCTAGGCTTTCCCGGGTTGGGGCGCAAGGTCGAAACGGCCTTCCCGCACAGGGCTGCGCGCGGTCTTGTTACCGTCTGCGGCGGGCGATAGACTAGGAACACCGACCGGCGAGGCGAGGTTCCCGTTGGGCACCTCGCCGGGAGGATTCCCTTGCGACGGAGAGGTGCACGGTGGTCAGGATTCTGCGTGCGTCCATTGCCCTGTTGGCGCTTGGCTGCCTTTCGCTCGTGGGAGGCCCCCTCGCGGCCCAGGGGGCACCCAGTCTGCGCAATTCGTCCCGCATCGGGGTGGGGTACGTCGCCAACATCCCCAACACGTTTCTCGGCTTCTCCGCCCTCGCCATGACGTACAAGCTGTTCGGCGGGGCGGGCCTGTACGTCGACTTCAAGACGACGACGAAGGATCATCGGAGCGACCCTGACTACTACCCGGGCATCTCGGTGGACAGCGCCGCGCTCGGGCTGGCGGACTTGCTCTACGCCGAGGAAAGCGAGTGGCTTTCGGTGAACGCCGCGCTGGTGTACGCGGTCACGCCGGATCTCGCGCTCTACGGCGGTGCGGGCTACTCCAGAGAGCGGCATTACCAGCAGTACTACGACGACCGGGTGCCACCCCTGCATGGGGAGTTCGGGTTCTACTGGATCGACGATCCGGAGGGCTCCGGCGACCGTGTCAACGTGTTGGGGGGCGTGCTCTTCCGTCTCACGAAGTACGCCCTCTTCCAGCTCGGTGGGGAGATGCAACCGCCGGGGGTGACGGTGGGCGTCATCCTGGCGCTTCCGCTCTGACGCCGGGGGCCTCCACGGCCCCGGACCGAGCCCGCAGCGCCCGACGGCGCCGCGGGCTTGTCCAACTCCTTGCCATCAATGAAGTTTCACCCACCCGACCGGGTAGCTCAGTTGGCAGAGCAACGGACTTTTAATCCGTAGGTCCTGGGTTCGAGCCCCAGCCCGGTCACTGACGGACGGTAGGACGGTAGGGCGGTAGGACGGTACGGACTCGTGCCGGCGTCGTGCGATCTTCGCGCGCCGGACGGCACGCTCGATCCGCCTGGCTTCGCCGGCGCGTCCGGATCCAGCTCGGTCGTTCATACGATGTCCGAGCCAGTGGGGCTGCCCCGGGCTCACGTCGGCCGCAGGAGCAGCTCCACGTCCGTCATACCTGCCATCAGGCGGTCGATGGCGTCTCCCACGTCAGCGGCCGCCGCGAGATCGGTGGTGAGGCTCTCGACGTTTCCCGTTCCGGCGGTCAAGCGCAACAATCCGAGACGCACGGTTTCCAACGAGGCGACCGCCTCCGCCAAGTGCTTCTCCGTGGTCTCCCGGGCGTCCTGCAGATCGGTGGGAATCTCGCCGCCGGTGGCCCGTGCCGCCGCGTGTGCGTCGTTCAACCGCTCGAGCGTCTGTCGGAGCGTCTGCGCGTCGGCTTCCAGTTGCCGCACGACCGATGACACGTCACCCAGTCCGGAGCGGATCTCCTTCGGGAGTTGCTCGTACAAGGCGTCGATGGCAAAGCCGATTTGCAGTTCGGTGGGGCGATGCGTCGGCCGCATCGGTAACGCCTTCTGCCTGAGCCCGATGCCGGCAACCTTGAAGAGCCACTTGGCCAACGTGCCTTTCCAGAACTTGAAGCGGCGCTCTGCCTTCGGATCGATGCGCCCCGCCCTGAAGTGGGTGCCCACGGCCAAGGAGATGGACCCGGCCACAACGGAGCCTGCGGCAATCCACTGCAACGCATCTCCATTGGGAAGCAATCCGAAGAAGGCCGCGAAACTCACCAACAGGCCGCCTCCAGCGATCGCCGCCACTCGAAAAGCCGCCTTCTCCGTCGAGGAGGCCTCGCCGCCGTGGCCGTAGGCCAGTTCCTCGCGGCGACGTTCGACGTCGGTCCGCAAGGCGGCTTGGAGATCTGCTTGCGTATGTCCCGAGGCCAACAACCGACGGACGCGGTGCGTCGCAAGCGCCAGCGGTGGTGCGAGGATCAACGCGCCGTAGGCCGCCGCGAAGGCCGCGATGAAGTTCAAGGCTCCTTCTTCCAGCGCAATGCCCAGCGCCGGCGTGGCCATCGCGATCGAAAACACGAAATACGCGACGCCGTCACCGGGCAGGTCGATCGGATCATTGATGAAATTCCGCACCGGTACCGGCACGTCGCGTCGCTCACGCATGGCGACGTCGACCGCATCGGAGAAGGCCGCGGCCGTCTCGAATCGCGCGCTTGGTTCCTTCGCCAGGCACCGGTCCACGCACCGCGCCAAGCGACTGGGCACGTGGGGAGCGACGGTCTTCAAGGGCGGTGCCGCGTCTTCTCGATGCTGCCGCAGCACCTCGACGACGCGTTCGTCCTGGAAGGGGAGTGTCCCGGAGAGCGCGTAGAATCCCACCACCCCCATCGAGTACGTATCGCTGCGTGCATCCACGCCTTGGCCGCCGGCTTGCTCGGGACTCATGAACTCGGCCGTGCCGATGATCTCGCCGACGCCGGTCGCCGCTGCTCCCTCCAGCAAACCGGCGATACCGAAATCGGCTACCAGTGCGCGTCCGGTCCCCTCCTCCAGCAGGATGTTGTCGGGCTTCACATCACGGTGCACGACGCCCTGCGAATGGGCGTACGCCAGCGCCCACCCGACTTCCCTGAGCACACGGGCGCACTCCGACGCCGGCAGCGGCCCGCGACTGCGCACCCGCTGGCCGAGGGTTTCTCCGGCAACGTACGCCATCGCGAAATAGACGAAGTCTCCGACTTCATCGACGGCGAAGATCGGAATGATGTTGGGGTGCGACAGCCTGGCGGCGGTGCGCGCCTCGCGCAGGAAACGCTCGCGTAGGTCGGGCTTGTTCGCAAATGCCTCCGGCAGAACCTTCAGCGCCACCGGTCGGTCCAGCCGCACTTCCTGGGCGAGGTAGACGACGCCCATGCCGCCCCGGCCAAGCTCAGCCTCCAAGGAGTACTTCCCGGCGAGTGCCTCTTGAAGCGCGAAGAACTGTGGATCGAGTGGCGGTCGCGGGGACGTCATGTGGCTGGCAGGCGGTCAAGCGGATTGGGCACGGCGACCGGACCTCCGTCGGAGGCGTCAAAGGTACGGGTCGGGCCGCCGTGATGCCAGCCGGCTCGCTCAGGACGGTAGGACGGCAGGACGGTAGGGCGGTAGGACGATGGGCTCGACCGCCGCGGCCAGGTGACTCAGCGCGCGTGGTACGCCGCCAGCAGCTCCGCCTCCCGCTCCGGCGTGAGCCCCGAGCGCATCCGCGCTCGGCGCGGGTAGTCGAGCGACCCGAACCACTCCAGCGTGTCGCGCGCCGTGTCGGCCAGGGGCCGCGCCCTGAGGCCCGCCGCGAAGGCCTTCCGGGCATCGATGCACATCATGCCCAGCGTCTTCCCGCGCGCCGGCTCCCAGAACGTCAGGTCCGCGATCCCGTGCTCCGCGAGGAAGTCGGCGTCGACCCAGGTGAACCGCACGACCGACGTGGTGACCGCACGGATGCCGTGCATCAGCTCGGCCATCGACAGCGCGCCTTCCGGCCCCGCGACGTTGTAGGTGCCCACCGCGCGGCGCTCGACCAGGTCGAGCATGAACGCCGTCAGGTCCCGCACGTCGATGTACTGCATCGGGTCTTCGGGTGCACCCGGTACCAGCACCTCGCCGCCACGGTCGATCCTGACCGGCCAGTAGGTGAAGCGGTCCGACCGGTCGCCGGGCCCCACGATGTAGGTGGGCCGGATGACGAGGTGGCGGTCAGGGAACGCGGTGCGGGCCTCCTCCTCCGAGAGCGCCTTCAGCGCCCCGTACGTGTCGTTGTCGATCACCTCGGTGGCCGGGTCGGGGATCGTGCCGATCGGCCCGTCCTCCGGGATGCCGGTGGTGAGGTAGGGGTAGAACACGCCCGTGGAGGACACATACACGTACTGCCCCACCGAGCCGGCGAGCACCGCGGTGCTCGAGCGCACCCAGCGCGGGAGGGTGGCGGAGTTGTCGATCGCCACGTCCCACTCGCGACCGCCCAGCGCCTCGAGATCGCCGTCGCGGTCGCCCAGCAGCGTCTCGACGTTCGGGAAGAGGTCGGGCGCGGTGCGTCCGCGATTGAACAGGGTGACCTCATGTCCGCGCGCGAGCGCCTGCCGCACCTGGTGCGGGCCGACGAACCCGGTGCCGCCGAGGATCAGGATGCGCAGCCGCCGAGGTGCCGGAGTCGGCGATCCGGCGCGAGGATTCCCGTGCGTTGCGAGCAGCATCGCGCCGACCGCCGGCGCGGACGCGTGAATGAAGTCCCGGCGAGAGATGGTCATGGCAGGTGTCCCGTCCTGCTTTCGCATGAGGATCCGGGCCGTCTCCGAACGTCCGATTCCCCACGGTAGCGGGCAGGGCGGCAGGCGTCCAGCCGCCACGGGGCACCCGGACGGCCCCGCGCCGCCGCCGCGGGCGCTGTCCGCAGGTTAGGTTCCGCTCTCCGGAACCTCGCTGCGTGCGAGCACGTTCTCCCTGGCGTCATGAAACGATACGACCTCATCGCGATCGGCGGCGGCACCGCCGGACTCGTCACCGCGGCGGGCGGCGCGGCGCTCGGACTGCACGTGGCGCTCGTCGAGCGCGAGGCGCTCGGCGGCGACTGCCTGTGGACGGGATGCGTGCCCAGCAAGGCGCTGATCGCGGCGGGGAAGCTCGCCCATCACATGCGGCATGCCGAGCGTCTGGGGCTCGTCGGTGCGTCGCCGGCCCACGCCTTCGAGCGGGTGATGCGTCGCGTCCACGAGGCCCGCGCCCGCGTCGCGCAGCACGACGATCCGGAGCGATTTCGCCGGATGGGGATCGACGTCGTCTTTGGCGCGGCCGAGTTCCGGAGCCGGGACGTGGTCGCGGTGGACGGACGGGAGCTGCAGGCGAGGCGCGTCGTGGTGGCGACCGGTGCAGAGCCGGCCATTCCGCCGATCCCCGGTCTGGCCGACGTTCCGTACCTGACGTACGCCTCGGCGTTCGTGCAGACCAGCCTGCCGCGCGCGCTCGTCGTCCTCGGTGGCGGACCGATCGGGCTCGAATTTGCCCAGGTCTACCGCCGGCTCGGAGCCGACGTGACCGTGATCGAGATGCTCCCGCAGCTCCTCCCCCGGGAGGACGAACGGGCCGCCGCCGTCGTGCGGACCGCGCTCGAGCGGGAGGGGGTCGCCGTGCACGTCGGGGCGCGCGTCGAGCGGGTCGAGCCCGAGGCCGGCGGGCCCACGGTGGTGCGGGCGCGGGCCGCGTCGGGCGAGTCGATCGCCGTATCGTGCGACGCCGTCTTCGTCGCGACCGGACGGAAGGCCAGCACGGCCGGCCTCGGTCTCGAGGCCATCGGGGTGGCGACGGAGCACGGATCGGTCGTGGTCGATCCCGCGCTGCGTTCCTCCGTGCCGGGTGTCTGGGCGGCCGGCGACGTCACCGGCGGGCCGCAGTTCACGCACGTCGCCGAGTACCAGGCGAAGCTCGTGCTGCGCAATGCCCTCTTCCCGCTCACGGCGAAGACGGACTACGCGGCGGTCCCCGCGGTGACGTACACGGATCCGGAGGTGGCCCGGGTCGGGCTCACCGAGCGCGGGGCGCGGGAGCGGCACGCCGGCGTGCAGGTGTACCGCTACCCGTTCGCCGATCTCGATCGCGCGATCGTGGACGGACACGACGACGGGTTCGTGGAGATCGTCGCCCGCCGCGGTGGGAGGATCGTCGGCGCGACGATCGTCGGGTCGGGCGCCGGCGACCTGCTTGCGCCGCTCGTGCTCGCGATGCGGCGCCGGATCCCACTCCCGAAACTGTCGCAGATGGTGTATCCCTATCCGACCATGTCCGAAGGCATCAAGCGGACCGCCGACGCGTACTACCGCGCGAAGCTCGCCGGCCGGAGCGGTGCCTGGCTGCGACGGGTGGTGCGGTGGCTGGCGTGAGCCGGGGTGGCGCGGTGGCGAAGCTGGCGCTGCTGGTGGCACTGCTGGCGGGGGCGGCCGTCGTCGTGCGCGTGACTCCGCTCGGGCAGCACCTCTCGCGGGAGGGCATGCTCGCGCTCCTCGATGGCATCCGGAGCAGCCCGTGGGCGCCCGCCGCCTACGTGGTCGTCTACGCCGTGGCGACGGCCCTCGCGCTGCCGGGTTCGATCCTCACCGTTGTCGGCGGCGCGGTGTTCGGCTTCACGTGGGGGGTGGTGCTCGTCACCGTCGCGGCGAACATCGGCGCGAACGCGGCGTTCGGGCTCGCGCGCGGGCTGGGACGCGAGGGGATCGCGCGGCTCGTCGGGCCGCGGCTGCGGGGTCTCGACCGGGCGACGGCGGCGCATGGCTTCTGGGGCCTCCTGGTGCTGCGACTCATCCCGCTCGTGCCCTTCAACGCGCTGAATTTCGGCTCCGGACTCACCGCCATGCGCTGGCGCGACTACGCCCTCGCGACGGTGATCGGGATCGTGCCCGGCACCCTGGTCTACGTGTTCTTTGCGGACGCCCTGGTGCAGGGTTCGACGGAGGCGGGCGCCGCCGCGCGGACGCGGCTCTTCATCGCCGGCGGGCTGTTGCTCCTGCTGTCGCTCGTGCCCCTGCTGGCGAGGCGTCTCGGCTTCCGGCTGCCGTCGAAGTCGGCGTGACGTCGACGTCGGTCGGCGGCACGGGTGCCCCGCGGCCGGGCGATCCCGGAAGGCGAACGCTCGGTGTGGTCATCCCGACGCTGAACGAGGCGGACGCGGTGCCCGGCATTCTCTCCGACCTCGCGATGCTCACGCTGCCGGCCACGGTCGTGATCGCCGACGGCGGCTCGACCGACGCCACGCCCGCGATTGCCGAACGACACGGCGCGTGCGTCGTGTCCGCCCCGCGGGGCCGCGGGCCGCAGCTGAACGCCGGTGCGGCCGTGCTCGACACCGACTGGCTGCTGTTTCTCCACGCGGACGTGCGGTTGCCGGCAGCGGCCCGCCTCGCGCTCGAGGGAGCGGTGGCGGAGCCGCTCGACGCCGCGGTCTTCTCGCTCGCGATCGACGCCACCGGATTTTGGCCCCGGCTGATGGAGCTCGGCGCGCGGGTGCGTGATCGGCTCGGTGGGCTGCCCTACGGGGATCAGGGTCTGCTGGTGCGGCGCCGGCAGTTCGATCGGGCCGGCGGGTACCCCGACATCCCGATCATGGAGGACGTGGCGATGGTACGGGCGCTGCGCCGCCTGGGGCAGATCCACCGACTCCCCGCGTCCCTGCGAGTTTCACCGCGCCGCTGGCTCCGCGAAGGGCCCTATCGCGCGTGGGCGCGAAACGCCGCCTTGCTGACCGCGTGGCTCGCGGGCGTTTCGCCGCACCGACTGGCGCGCTGGTACCGTCCGGAGCCGAAGTGACGGCGGTCGCGCTGCTCGCCAAGGCCCCGCGGCCGGGCGCCGTCAAGACGCGTCTGGCCCGCGACATCGGGGATCTCGCGGCGGCGGACGTGTATCGCCGGATCGGCCGTCAGGTCGTGGAGGCCGTCGGCTCGGATTTTGCTGTAACGATATGGTACGACCCTCCGGACGCGGAGGGTGAGATGCGCGCCTGGCTCGGCGAGCACGAGTACCTGGTGCAGCGCGGGGCCGATCTCGGTGAACGGATGCGGGTGGCCTGCGACGGGCACTTCTCGCGGGGGGACGCGCCGGTGATCGTGATCGGCGCCGACTGCCCCGCCGTGACCGCTGGGACGATTCGGGAGGCCGAGCGACTCCTGGCGAGTGTGGACGTGGCGATCGGGCCCAGCGTGGATGGCGGGTATTACTTGCTCGGTCTCAACCGGAGGGAACCCGAGATCTTCACCGGGATCCCGTGGGGCACCGGGCGTGTGCTGGGGATCACTGAGGCCTACTGCCGCGAGCGCGAGCTTGCGGTAGGGCTGCTGCCGGCCCAGCGGGACGTCGACACGGTCGCGGATCTCGCGGCGCTTGGGATGGAGCGCTCTTGACCCACTCCTTCGGTGCGCGGATATTGTGCGGACCGCTAAGGGGCACAAGAGCTTACGAGGTGAGAAGCAATGGCCTGGAGAATCATCGAGACGGGTGAAGAAGTCTGGCACGTGCATCCGGCCGCCGAGATGCGCCCCGACGCGAAGATCTGGCAGCTCACGCTGTCGTTCCGGGCAGCCAAGAGCGAACGGGAGCCCCGGTCCTTCTGGGCGTCGTATCCCATCGAGTCCAACTCCAAGTCCTCCCTGTTTCAGGCGGCCGAACGGCTCACGAACGACACGCTGAAGGAAGTGCTCTCTCAGCATCTCTCGTAGAACTTCGGGGTTGCCATGTCGCTCACGCCGGTCCAGGAGCTCCGCCGCATTGCCGAAGCTGTCGGTCAGCTGCGCGGGCACCTGGTGCGCGACGTCGAGATCCGATCCGACTGCCGGCAGCTGCGGGTGACGCTCGATGACGGGCAGTTGCTCCTCGTGTCCGTGCTGCTCGACGATTCCGGGAAGCCCCGACTCGATGTCGATCTACTGCGCACCGAGGACTTGACGCTCCATCGGCAGCTCGAGGTGCGGTTCGAGCCCGAGGTGCAGGTTGCGAGGTAGCACGTGACGGCGCCGCACGGACGCGAACGCCTCAAGTTCCTCGAGTTCGAGTTCGAGAGGCTCGCCGACGGGCGGTGCCACGCGCGCGTGGTGCTCGAGCGGGACCCCGGGAGGCGTTACACCGGCGAGGCCGAGGGACTGGGCTCGCCCACCGGGGAACTGCGGTGCGCCGCGCAGGCGACCACGGAGGCGCTGCAGACCGCCGTGGGCGAGAAGCTGACGTTCGAGCTGCTCGGTGTGAAGGCGGTTCGTGCCTTCGACGCGACCGTCGTGATCGTGTCGCTCGCCTGTCACAACGGCGTGCCCTCCACGCGTCTCGTCGGGTCGTGCCTCTCGGAGGTGGATTTCCAGCGCTGCGCGGCACTCGCGGTGCTCAACGCCACCAACCGGCTGCTCGGCAACGTGGTGTTCGTCCGATGAGGGCGCGCGTGCCTTGGCCGCGTCTCGCTGCCGCCGGCGTCGTCGCCGCGCTCGCTGCCGCATGTGCCCCGGCGCCATCGATCACGGCCGGCCTTCCCGCGCCCGCCGCGGACGTCCGGGTGCCCGATGCCGCTCCCGTGGCCGTCGAACCGCGCCCCATGACCCCGGAGGATTCCGTCGCGGACCTCGTCGCGCTCGAGGCACTGCACGAGGCGGAGTTCAAGAGCCTCGGCAAAGGCGCCGAGCACGTGCGCGGCGTGGTCGCCGGCCTCAATCTCGCGCCGTATGCGTCCCCCGTTGCCGATGCGGCGTACGGACCCGGGCCCCGCGGCGGGCCGGCGAGCAGCGCCGGGCCGACGTACGACATCGACGTGGCGTCGTTCGCGGACCGGGACCGTGTGCGGTACTACCAGAACTACTTCCTCGGTGTCGCGCGCGAGCGCTTCGGCATCTGGCTGGGCCGGTTGCCGCGGTACGAAGGGATGATCCGCGAGCGCTTCCGCGCGACGGGCGTGCCGGAGGACCTCGTCTACCTGGCCCTGATCGAGAGCGGCTACTCCAACACGGCGGTCTCGCGGGCGAACGCGGTCGGGATGTGGCAGTTCATCGCCGCGACCGCGCGCCGCTACGGCCTCACGGTCGACACGTGGGTCGACGAGCGTCGGGATCCGTTCAAGGCGACGGACGCCGCGGCCCGGCACCTGGCCGACCTCTACGAGCAGTTCGGCTCCTGGTACCTCGCGGCCGCGGCGTACAATGGCGGGGCCGGCCGGGTGACTCGGGGCATCCAGCGCCTGCGCTCGAATCCGGATTCCATCAGCGACGAGACGTTCTTCGATCTCTCCGCCCGCCGGTACCTGCGGCTCGAAACGCGGGACTACGTGCCGAAACTGATCGCGGCGGCCCTCGTCGCGAAGGACCCGCTCCGCTCGGGCTTCGACAGCATCCCCGCGATGTCACCGCTCGCCTTCGACGAGATCACGGTGCCGGACCAGACGGGCCTCGACGTGCTCGCGGAACTCGCCGACACGACGGGGCGGGCCTTGATGGAGCTCAACCCCCATTACATCCGGGGCGTCACCCCGCCGGGCCGGACGTCCATCGTCCGCGTGCCTCGCGGGACCGGCTCCGTCGTCGCGCAGCGGTACGCCGAGCTTCCGCCGAACGAGCGGGTGAACTTTCTGGAACACGTCGTGAAGCAGGGGGAGACGCTGTCCGAGATCGCCCAGCGCTATCACGTCAGCGTGAGTCTCATCCGGGCGGCGAACAACAACGTCGACCCGAAGCGGCTGAAGATCGGCCGGCGGCTCGTGATCCCGGTGAGCGCGGCGGCACGGACGCGCGCGGCCAGCGGCCGGGCCCCGGCGCCCACACCGCCGGTGCCGGGTGCCCGCTCGCACACGGTGCGCTCGGGCGAGTCGCTCTGGAGCATCGCACAGCGCTACGGCGTGCGGCTGGACGACCTGCTGCGGTGGAACGGGATCGACCGCAGCGATGTCCTCAAGGTCGGGCAACGAATCGCGGTCGCCCCGCCGCCCGGATCGGGCGACTGAACGACCGCAGATCCCCGGAGTGGGGTCTCCCCCTCCTACCGGGTCCCTTGATACCCCTGCATGATCGATGACGCGTACCCGTTGCGCGGATCCCGCCCTTCGGCGAGCAGCTGCTTCAGGCGCGACGGGCCCCAGTTGTAGGCGAGGAGCGCCAGCTCGACGTCGTCGTACTGGTCGAGCAGGTCACGGAGGAATCGCAGTCCGATCCGCACGTTCGTGGCGGGATCGTACAGCCGATCCGGGGTGATTCCCGGGTCGTAGTACTTCGCCGTCGCCAACTGCACCTGGGCCAGGCCGATCGCGCCGGCCCGGCTCTCCGCGCGCGGCTGGAATCGGCTCTCGAGGTGTACCAGTCGGAACGCCAGCTCGGGGTCGATCCCCTGCTGCAGCGCCGTCTCGTAGATCACCTCGGCCAGGTCGGCCGCGACCTGGTAGCGGGACGAGAACTGCATGATGCGCTCGACACGCTCCAACTCCATGCGCGTGATCTCGAGCTCGCCTTGGGACGCGTCCAGCGACTGCCGGAGCTGCCGGTACTGCGATCGGATCGCCGTTCCGGTGTAGCCCAGACCGTCCTCGGCAGCCGCCCTGGCCCGGGGACCCCACGCGCCCGCCATCCCGCCGAGCAGCAGGACCCCGGCCACGATTCCCGCCCCGTGCAGCGTCAGCCGCTGGGTCGCCGAGAGGCGCTCCCAGGCCGCGTGCATCTGGCCGGCTGTGGCGCGTAACGCCCGTCGCAAATCGATCATGCCCTCACTCTTCCGTTATGGTCCAGTCGCCCGAGGCGCCCCCCGACTTCTCGAGGAGCCGCAGCGGTCCGACTTCCATGTCATGTCCCGATGCCTTCACCATGTCGTACACGGTCAGCAGCGCGACGCTGACGGCCGTCAGGGCCTCCATCTCGACCCCGGTGCGGCCGGTCGTCTCCACCGATGCCTCCACCCTCACGCCGGGCAGTCCCGGCTCCAGCGAGGCGGCGACCCCCACGTGGTCCAGCGCGAGGGGGTGGCACAGAGGGATCAACTCCCCCGCGCGCTTCGCGGCCATCACCCCGGCCAGCTCCGCCGTGGACAGGACGTCGCCTTTCGGTCCGGAGTTTCGTTCGACCAGCGCGAACGCCTCCGGCGACATGCGAATCGTGCCCGCGGCGCGCGCCCGCCGCTTCGTCACCGGCTT
>Ga0209536_100011452_pt1 | contig 12982 bp, 11 predicted proteins | sample DeeMarSeWOR28_12_FD_187461 | JGI IMG/M metagenome (GOLD analysis project Ga0209536, IMG submission 187461) | Marine sediment microbial communities from White Oak River estuary, North Carolina - WOR-2-8_12 (SPAdes) (version 2) | ecosystem: Environmental > Aquatic > Marine > Intertidal zone >...
GATGTGGTGCGTCACTACATGCACCTGAGCACCTTCAACTACAGTGTGGACAGCGGCTTCTATCCGCTTGGTTCTTGTACGATGAAGTACAACCCCAAGATCAACGAGGACACCTGCCGCCTGCCAGGCTTCCTGTTCACCCATCCGTTACAGCCCATCGAAACCGTCCAGGGTAACCTGGCGCTCATGTACACCCTACAAGAGTGGCTGAAAGAAATCAGTGGCTTTGCCGGGATGACCTTGCAGCCCGCGGCGGGCGCGCACGGTGAGTTCACCGGTGTGCTCATCATGCGCGCTTATCACAAATCGCGCGGCGATGACAAGCGCGTCAAGATGCTCATCCCCGACTCCGCGCATGGGACCAACCCAGCCTCCGCTGGCATGATGGGGTTGAAGGTTGTCCAAATCCCCTCCGATGCGCGCGGCAATGTGGACATCGAATCCCTGAAAGCCGAATGTGACGATACCGTGCTCGGACTGATGTTGACCAACCCCAACACGCTTGGCCTGTTCGACGAGAACGTGGAAGAAGTCTGCAAAATTGTTCACGAAGCTGGCGGGCTGGTCTATGGCGATGGCGCCAACCTGAACGCACTGCTCGGCATCGTCAAACCCGGCGACCTGGGTATCGATGTGATGCACTTCAACTTGCATAAGACCTTTGCGGTTCCGCACGGCGGCGGCGGACCTGGTTCTGGCCCGGTCGGCGTGGCCGCCCACTTGGCAGATTTCCTGCCCGCGCCGTTGGTCGGCATTCTGGAAGAAGGCAATGACGAACTAGCCCCGCTGTTCGGCCTGGTTACGCCCGAAAAAACAATCGGTCGGATGAAAGCCTTCCACGGACATTTCGGCGGCGGACTGGTTCGTGCCTTCACCTACATCGCCATGCACGGCCCTGATGGTTTGCGTCAGGTTTCTGAATATGCAGTGCTGAATGCGAACTACCTGCAAGCACGCTTGCGTGAGACCTACAATATTCCCTTCGACCGCATCTGCATGCATGAATTTGTGGCTGAAGGCCGTTTCAAGGATACGGATGTCAAAGCACTCGACATCTCCAAGCGCCTGATGGATTACGGTTTCCATCCCCCAACAAACTACTTCCCGTTAATTGTGCACGAAGCGCTGATGATCGAACCTACTGAAACCGAGAACAAGGACACCCTCGACCGCTTCGCTGATACGCTGATCAAAATCGCTGAGGAAGCCAAAACCGATCCTGACCTGCTCCACAACGCGCCACACACCACCAGGTTCGGCCGCATGGACGAGGTCAAGGCTGCCCGTGAGTTGGTGCTGTGCTGCTGGCTTCCGGAAGATTACGAGAACCAGTAATCAAAACCTGACATGTCTCTGTGATGGGTGGTTTCATCGGTATTGCTGTCCTCACGAGAATCATAAATGACGAGCGTTGCCACGAGATATGTCAGGTTAAATCGATAAATCAACAAGCCCGGCGCTCTCTGGTTCATCAAAAAACATCCTTTGGTAGAGGGTCCTGAAAACCGAAAACCGCCGGGCTAGCCTATTTCAAAGAGCCTGGCGGTCTCTGGTAGTGCGTTAAGTAGCCTTTAGCGGACCTGCTCCGAACAACTTTTTACCCTATACAGGGGAAAATATAGTTTCATAGTATTACATTATTCGGAATAATGGTTGGCAGAAACAGGATTATCAAGAAAATCCATTGTTTCGATGGTTTCTTTTAGTAGTTGCTCTCCGTTCCAAACAGACATCCCAACGAGTAAACCAACGACCGATGCCATACCAGATACATGCCCAACCTGCATGGCAGTTTCAGCTTTATAAAATAGATTAACAGAATTTTCTCCCTTACAAATAGATTCAGCTAAAGAAAAAAGCAAGCTCGAAACTTGTCCATGTGTTGCATGGAGAAGATAAGTGCGACTTATATCATTTGTGCGTGAAGAATACTGGCGTACTCCATCCCCCAATTCTGATAGAAAGTGTACGCGCTCACGTCTACCCTGTGCTGTACTCCAAAGTCCCGCCAAATAGCCTACTAGAAAATCGTCATAGCTGGGAGTTAGACCAGTGCCTAGACCGATTAATGTTTCGATCACTGTGGTATTCGTCAAGTCAAATCGCTGGGTGGATTCAATAAGATTATGTATTGCTTCATCTACTTTTTGGAGTCTACCAGGTTGTGCCATTTCGTATGAGAAGATCAGATCTTTAGTAATAAACTCCCCTCCCATACTTTGCTGTCGCTTGCCCAACACCTTCCAAACTTTTTTCCAAGCAGTTGCCGTAAGTGGGTTTGTTATATCCCCTATTAAGCTTGGCAGGTTGCACTTCCAGATTCGTGCATTGCGCAGATCAATTGCCAATTCAGAACTTTCAAAACGCAATATTCTTCCTCGACAAGCAACCAATTCTCCTGCATGCATTTCTTCAAACGAGAAAGTCTTAGGAGTACTGATTCGAATTCCCTGGGGGAGGTCCGCTCGTCCACTTGAAACAACTGTAAGCAGCTCACCATCATTTTCCAGTTGCAGATTCACTGCAGATTGGAAAACGCTGTGAACAGTAGCGTTGAAATCGTTATGCGGTACTGAATAACCTACAGATACGGCATTGAAATACATGTTTTACTCTAGGAGATTGATATGGCCTGGGAAGCTCACTCCCAAGCCATATCAATCAATCTCTGCTATGCAACCTTTCTACATTGGCTCAAATTTCAGTCCATATACATCTTCGCCATACTGTTCCCGAACAGGTTCCCAGCTGGGTTTAACCTTCATACCGACCTTTAGCTGGTCAACAGATTCGACTTTGATCTGTCCCATGGCTTTAATTTGATTTTCGAACTCAGCTACGCCGATAATGAGATATCGTTGATCAAAACCCCAGGGCAAGTTGAATATCGCTGTGTATGTCAGAAGCTTGGCATTTCCAGAGGGTTTCAACTCCTCGAACTCTCGATGCTTGCAATTCAGACACCGATCATGATATGGATAATGGATCTTGCCGCAGCTCTTGCACTTGAAAGCCGTGATGGCTATCTCCTTTTTCATTGTTCTACCCTCCTCAGCACGAAGGCGAGTACATTGTTTCCAAAGCCGCCGAAGTTGACTGTCAGTCCGTTCTGAGCTTTCTTAACTTGCCGGTCCTTGGGCAGTTCGTGACGTAGTTGGAATACGATATCTACCACTTGAGCTACACCGGTTGCACCTACCGGATGGCCGCGTGCCTTCAGTCCGCCAGATAGGTTAATCGGAATCTTGCCACCCAGTCGCGTTTCACCTGCAACTGCTGCTTTTCCTCCTTCACCTTTCTTGAAGAAGCCAACATGCTCGCTCTCGGCAATTTCCAGAATGGTGAAGGCATCATGTAATTCAGCTACGTGGATATCACTCGGTTTGAGCTTAGCCATCTCGTAAGCTTGTTGGGACGCTAAGGATACAGCTTTCAAATCCGTCGGATCATCGCGCTCTTGAAGAGCATGTGTGTCGGTAGCCTGCCCGAAACCAGCGATATGGATAGGGGGTTTGGTCATTTTCTTTGCCATATCTAACGGGCACAAGACGAGCGCCGCTGCACCATCACTCACCGGGCATAGATCATATAGGTGAAGTGGGTCGGCCGATACCGGGTTGTTGACAACAGCGTGTGGGCTTTCGTAGATACCCTCTCGGTCAAGGGCCATTTCAACATGTGCGTATGGATTTAGTCCACCCATTTCTTGATTTTTAATTGAAATCGCTAACAGGTGTTCACGTGTGACTCCATACTTTTCCATGTAAAGTCGTGTAAACATGCCGGCCATGCCGGGTAAGGTGATTCCATAAGGGTATTCAGCCTCCGGGTGAGTCATCGTGGCGATGAAATCAGTGGCACGCCAGCCAGTCACATCACGCATTTTCTCCCCGCCTACTACCAGCACATAGTCATAATAGCCCGAAGCAACAGCTAACAGACCATTCTTGACGGCTGAACCTCCAGAAGCCGGACCGTTTTCTACTGTCTCGGCCGCAGCGGGCAGCAAACTTAGTCTATCCACCAATGAACTGGCAATTGCAGATTGGTTTGCTAATACACCAGCACCCATGTTGCCTACGTAAACCGCATCCACTGATTTATCGCCTAATCCGGCATCGTCCAATGCTTTCAAGGAGGCGTAGGCCAGCATATCCATCAGGGTATCTTCATCGCGCCGACCAAATGGAATCATGCCAACGCCGATTATCGCAACATCTCTCATGATTTACCTTCCCTTCAGGCCTGCGATCCGCTCACGGATCGTATCCTCGTCAGCGAATTTAATCTCAGCCACAGCTTCATCAAGCAGTTCCTGCGGTACAGGACGATCACCAACCACCAAGCGTGGTTTGGCTGCGAAGTAGATTTCTCTTGTCAGGCGATACGAGTCGCCACCGCCCAGTTCATGCGGAATATTGGTTTCTTCAAGGGGGTATTCGATCATCCAACGGCGAAATCCAATGGGGCTTTCGGCAACGATCAGGACGGAGTCCTGTTCGAGGTATTCCATATGATATTCCATTTTGGCAGCGAACAGGTGTGAGCCGATGCGCAGACCGCGGTCAATTGCCAGAGTGTGATAGCTCATTCCGACTTTCTCATTCTCCATCCTCCCATTTACGATTCCCACCAGGTAACCCTCAACTTGCCCAATCAGGCAATATTCGCTTTTCACACGATAGCGATACCAGGCCAGCAATTCTCCATACAACCGGGCGCTGACAACGTCGTAATAGTCACGCTCGATGAACAAGCAAGGGTGAACAGATTTGAGAATTACTGGCACATCTTCACGGGCAGCCTGTCGCACTACCAGTTTCTTGCCATTCGCCAAGGTGATAACTTTTGACGGGTACGGCACCATAGGATATTGTTTTGGCCGTAAGACGACCTCAAGCTCCATATCAATTGGCATAGAGTGTACTCCTTTATTCCAAATTCACTTTGCTAAACGCATTAATCTGTTCCACGTGTTTTGGATCATACGCATCACCAAATTTCGATTTGGACATTGCGGCTTTCTTTTCCATAAGCGTTTCGTACTCGTCATCATCCACGATTGCAACACAGCGGCCAATGCTTGACTCGCCGTCCACGAACCGCCAGGGGAAGAAGCCTACAGTCACACGTTTGTTGAGCAAAAGGTCAATATCACCACCGAGACATTCAGCATGGATGATTCCATGTGGGAACATCTCCAGATGCATGAGCTGGTACTTGGTGTCGTCGAAGAAATCCGCTAACGGCATGCCATATTTCTTCTTGAATACCTTCTCTGCCTGGCGAGCCTGACGAGGCATCCAGTCGCGGATGATGGTGTTCATCGGATGGTCTGCGCTACCGCAATCAACGCCAATCCAACGCAGTTTTTTGGACTTTGCCCACTGGGAAAACTCGCGATCTGGCCCGGGATGCATAACCATGTAGCGGATTTCGTCAGCGGTGGGCATATCCCAGCCGAAGTGATGGTATCCGGTATGGATTATTAGAATATCCCCTTCACGAACTTCTACGCGTTCCTCGACCATCTTGCTGGTGTATACATCGTAATCACCACAAACGTCACTTAGGTCGACAACGGCTGCTTCGTTCACTAGAAAATCCATCTCAAGCGAGGCAATGTCCTTACCGGGCGTATGGAAGTGGATTTCACCATCCAAGTGGGTGCCAAGATGGTTGGAGTGAGTGAGCACCTGCCCATTGGCTCCATTGGGTGCCAGGCGTTTGAAATACTTCAACTGCAGCGGCTCGTAGGTAGGCCAGGGGGGAGTGGCGACACCCAAAGGGATTGTCAGGTCAATGAATTTCATGAATTGTTCTCCTTTCTCAATCGTTGAATAGGGAAATTTCTTTATAGAAAATACAATTACACTTTTTGTAGAGCTTCAAAGGCATCTCTAAAACACTTCTCTGGTGCGCGTAAAATTCCTGCCCCGACCATGCCTACACCGGGATCCTTATGAGCAATGCCGGTGTTAATTTGCGGAAGGATTCCGGTTTCCATCACTCTGCGCACGTCAATACCAAGCGGCGTACCTCGAAAATTGAGAGCAGGGATGGTAAGGTTATCGTGTTCGCTAAAGGTAATCTCATACATTTCAAGGGTGGTTTCAAGCGCCAACTGCGGTGTGCCACCAACAAACTGGGTGATAGCAGGCGCAGCAGCCATTGCTACACCACCATACCCAGCAGTTTCAGTAACGGTGCTATCGCCGATATCGGGGTTGGCATCTTCTTTTGTGTATTGTGGAAAATACAGCCCTTCGACTTCTCCGGCAGGTGCTGTGAACCAACGCTCAGGCATGGACGAAAGGCGGATACCGAAATCGGTGCCATTACGAGCCATAACAGTGACAATCGTGCTACCTTCTATTCCTTCAGCCGCTTCAAGCATTGCCTTCCCGGCGGGCATGCTCAGGTTTAAGAAGAAGTGATCGTTGCGGTCGATGAACTCGATCACCTTAGCCAGCAACTCATTGTCTGTACCGGTGCGGGCTAGGGCAGGTCCGATAGCCCGCAGGAACAGAGATGTAGCTGCCCGATTACGGTTATGGCACTCATCGCCCATGTGCAAGGCTTGAGCAATCAAGCTTTTGATGTCGATGCCATTTGGAAGGGTTTGTAGAGCTCGATCCAAAGCAGGATATAGGTCAGTCTCCATCCATTTCAGGCGTTCATACACTTCAGGCCCCATACCTCCATAGCGCAAGACCTTGCCCAACCCTTCATTCTGGGTGCAATATGCACGGTTTCCAAAGCTCTTATTTTCGATGATAAAAACCGGCATACTGGGAGAGACAATACCGGCCATTGGGCCGACAGTGTGATGATGATGACAGGGTGAGAACTCAATTGTTCCAGATTTGGCGAGGGCTCCAGCTTCTTTTTCGTCTTCTGCCAGCCTCTCGTAAATCAACGCACCCATTACCGCGCCGCGTGTTGGGCCACACATACGTTCCCACTCGATCGGAGGACCTGCATGTAAAATCATGTGGTCGTGCATGCCGGGGATAACTTCACGGGCTATCCCCATCCCAACCAAGACTGCCTGCCCGCGCTTGATGCGATTCACAACTTCTTGATTTGCCTCATCTATATTGACTCCAGATTTCGTTCTCCGTAGCCGAGAAATCCCATTTTTTGGAGGCTGCCAATCTAGATCGATTACTTTCACATCCTGGTCGCTGATTGATTCTGCCATGCTTGCCAACCCAACATTGATAACAGTCAGGTCTTTTCCAAACAAGTCGTTGATTTTTGTCATTGCGTTTCCCTAACCCGAAACAAGCAGACCGGTCAAGCGGGCTGCGGCCGCATTACTATCGCAAACAACCACATCCGCAGCTTCCAAAGTAGATTTAGATTGACTGAAACCTTGTGAATCATCCTCTGTGCCGGTCACAGATGCGACCACCAGAAGTTCCCGCTTCTCGCTATACCTGATCCTGCGAGCTTCCTCGACAGCTTTTCCTAGCTCCGAAGCAGGATCCGAGTGAGCGCCATATCCCAGGACAACATCCAAAAGAATCACCCTCACTTCATGATCTTGGGCTTCTTGCAGTAATCGGCGAACGCGCAGAGCATTGTCGATCATCGGATGTGGCCGGCCAACTGTGAATTCTTCTTCACCAAGGTCAACTGCAGTATGTTGGTTGCTTTTCATGGAATTTTCCAGAACTTCCCCGCCTGGCAATGGTGCATTGGAATAGACCGGTTGAATACCCATATCTCTCCAGATCACCTGCGCCTCGTAGCACAGCGTACCGCCGGAATATAGACCCCGCAGATAGCGTTGAGCAGGTTTGAGCTTGGGTTTGAGGAGGTTGGCCTTTTCTTGAAGTTCCGCATTTTCTTCTTCGATGAAGGTCGAAATATCCCCGATCTCAGGTCGAGCCGTCTGTGCAGCTAACAAAGCGCACTCAAATAAGGTTCGCGTGGGCAATAGATTGCGGATTCCTTTTTTTAATGTAGTATCCCCGCCCAAAAAGCAGACAACGGTTGGCTTGTCGCTTGCAGCAACCTGTTCAAGAATTTTTTTCGTCACTTCATCAGCAGGGGGTTTGCTGATTAGGACAAGAACTTCTGTGGCAGTATCTTGTTGAAGGGCCTTAAGCCCTTCCAACATCATTATGCCGCCGACTTCTTTTTTCAGGTCGCGGCCTCCTGTGCCAATACATTGACTGATGCCCACACCACGGCGGGCAAGTAAAGTGCAAACCTCCTGAAGCCCAGTGCCAGCTGCTGAGACAATCCCGACCGGCCCAGAGGGAACCACATTTGCGAATCCGAGGGCAACATGGTTGATAATGGCCGTGCCAGCGCCGGGTCCCATCAGAAGTAGACCTTGTTCGCTGGCATATTTTTTCAGCTCGATTTCATCCTGTATGGAAACATTGTCGCTGAAAAGCAACACATGTATACCATGTTGCAGCGCATCCCAGGCTTCATCGGTTGCGTAGCGCCCGGCCACTGATATGACAGCCACATTTGCATCTGGTTGCTGAGATCGCGCCCCACGTATGGTCTTCGGCCTGAATTCGCCAGTTTTATAAACCGATGCTTTCCTTTTCAACAGCCCCTCGACCTTTTGCAATGCTGAATCTGCCAGAGAATCGTTCTCGGCATTCACAGCAATTAACAGGTCATTTGGAGTAGCTTCCCTGGCATCAGGGGTCAACATCCCTGCATCTGCAAGAATAGATTTGTTTGCCTCGGTGGCCATTACTACAGCGGCATCGCGTATTCCTTCCAATTGGGATAGTTCACGAGCCACCAGCATCAAACTGACCGAATCATGATATTCACTGGGCTTTAGAAGCGATTTGATTGTCATGACTTTTACTTCACAATTCCGGCATCGAGCATGGCCAGATACACTTTTTCTGCCGTGAAGGGTGGGCCTTCAAACCGAACGCCAATGGCGTCATAGATGGCATTGGCAATTGCCGGGATGGTGGGCACCATCGAATGTTCCCCTATGCCACGTGCTCCCCAAGGCCCATCTTCTTGTGGAACTTCAACGATGATGGATTGAACTTCATCAGGAATATCAGTTGATGTGGCAATGCGATAATCAACAAAGCTCGGATTTTGCACAACTCCATCCTTCAATTGAAGGCACTCGAACAGCGCCGAACTGATTCCTTGGACCAAACCGCCTTCCATCTGCGCTTTCACCATGTCGGGATTGATTGCCTTGCCAACATCGAAGGCTGCCACACCTTTGATGATATCAATTTTTCCTGTATCTAGATCCACTTCCAATTCCACTGCCTGGGCGCCCGTGGTGAAGTGTACAACGGCCTGCTCTCCTTGTCCGGTTTCTGGGTCCAAGCCTGTCACATTACTGGGCATGAAATTACCACGCCCAATAATTGGACCTCCCATCCAACCTTTGCCATCCGGCTTTGGTAGGCCGTAAACTACGAGATTCTTCAACGGGATTTCTTTTTCCGTTTTGTATGAAACCACTACTCCATCAACGATATTCAGGTCTTCGTAATTTTCCTCCCATGCTTCGGACACCAATTGCAAAACCTGTTGGCGAGCATCGTGGGCCGCATTGACAATCGCATTTCCTGTGCTCCAGGTTATCCGGCTTGCCACCGTTTGCCACTCGTATGGGCTGTACCGGGTATCCACCGGAGCCGCAAGCCGCACACTTTCATAAGGCACTCCAAACGCTGCTGCAGCCATCTGGGCGGCGACAGTAAATGCCCCCTGCCCAATTTCTTGGCAACCGATTCCCAAGGTGATCTTGCCGTCCTCAGCCAACTCGATCCAGGCGCTTGAGCCAGCATTTGGCGGCATGGCTGGAGCTTTCCACATCAGAGCTAATCCCTTGCCACGTCGCTTGTTTGGAGCGCTTGGAGGGGCTTTGTGCCCCCAACCAATTGCCTTAGCAGACTCCTCGAGACATTGGGACAACCCTGTGGGGTGCATCTTGCCGCCTGTCGCCAGGATGCTGCCCTCTTTCAGGCAATTTCGCCTGCGAAACTCAATGGAGTCCATTCCAATTTGAAGCGCCAACTCTTCAATGCACTGTTCCAGTCCTGCATGCATTTCGGGCATCCCAAATCCCCGCATCGGTCCGCCAACAGGATGATTTGAATACACACAATAGCTGTCAGTTTTCACGTTGGGCACTTCGTAAGGACCTGTACAACTGTAACCAGCCGCGCGAGTGATGTTCACGCCGTATTCTGTATAAGCTCCGCCATCCCAATAAAATGTGTTCTCCATCGCCAGGAGTTTTCCGTTTTTATCGCAACCAATCTTGAAGTAGGCAACCAGTCCCTGGCGCACGAAGGCCGTGTAAAATTCTTCTTCACGCGTAAGGAGTAACTTCACTGGGCGCCCCTTCACTTTTGTAGCAATGGCAACTGCTAGAGACTCCATGCTCACACCAGCTTTGCCACCGAAGCCACCGCCCACACTTGGTGCGATCACTCGCATCTCACTCTGGGAAATACCCAGCGCGTCTGCAATGAGACTGCGCTGCGCAAATGGCGACTGCGAACTATCCCAGAGCGTAACCTCCCCTGCTTCGTCAACTTTGGCAATAGCCACATGCGGTTCGAGGGGCACATGTTGAATGTGCGGAATCCGATACTTGCGCTCGATAACAGCAGCACACTTCTCCCAGGTGCTACCCACATCGCCTTTGCGGATTTTGAAGTGGTTGGAGACATTTGTGTCTGGCTTAGGAAGAATGAAATCAGCGACTACATATTTGCCAAGATCAGGGTGGAGTATCGGGGCTTCGGGGCTGATTCCAAATTCAGGGTCTAGAACTGGATAAAGTACCTCATATTCAACATCGATCAAATCGAGAGCTTTTTGAGCAATCTCTTCGCTGATGGCAGCCACGCCTGCTACCGGATCCCCAACGTAACGCACACGATCACGACAAAATATATGTCTGTCTTGCAGGTAGAGTCCGATGAAACCGGGGAAATCCTCACCGGTGACAATAGCTTTTACGCCGTGCAGTTCCCGTGCTTTCGTGATGTCGATATTCTTGATCAACGCATGCGGGTGTGGGCTGCGCTTGATGCGAGCGTATAATAGTGCATTTCCAAATTGTATATCATCTGCATAAACAGCAGCACCTGTTACTTTTTCGCGGGAATCGATGCGAGGCGTATTCTCACCGACAGGGCTGGGAACAGTTTTCAAATCGGCCTTTGTCATGAGTTTCTCCTTTATCAGGCCATTTCCAATTTCATTTTGGCCGCCTTTTTCACGCTTTCAATGATCCTCGTGTAACCAGTACAACGGCACAAATTTCCAACCAATGCTTCACGAATTTCCTCTTCGCTGGGGTTGGGATTACGATCAAGCAGCGCCCGCGCAGAGATTAAAATACCAGGGGTACAAAAGCCACATTGAACTCCCCCTGCCTCGATAATGGTTTCCTGAACGGGGTCAAGCCGCTTATCGTATGCAAGTCCCTCTACTGTGATAATTTCAACTCCATCACATTCGACAGCCAGCACCATGCAACTGTTTACCGGTTCCCCGTTCATCAGCACAGTGCAGGTGCCACACTCGCCTGCAGAGCAACCATTTTTTGTGCCGGTCAGTGCCAAGCTTTCACGAAGCATGCGCATGAGTGTCATATTGGACGGAACCGCAACTTGTTCGATCTCGCCGTTGACACTGACATTAATTTTGTGAAATGCCATACAGCCCTCCGAGAAATGATCGTGAACAGTATCGAATCAACTTTTCTGGTTCACTATTTACTATTCAATTTTTCCCAAACTTTGGTAAGTGCTTTTACGGATAAACTTTTAACCATCTGTTTGCGATATTTCGCGCCACCACGCACATCGTCAATCGGGGAACAAGCATCAGCAGCCATTTGAGCCGCTTCCAGAATAATCTGGGGAGTAATCGAGTGACTCGCCAAATGCGTTTCAGCCTTTTTCGGTACGAGGGGCACGGGGGCAACTGATGCCAGAGCGATGCGGAAGTGAAAACCTGATGCAGTGTCGGAATCCCGGTAGCCTAAGACTGTCACACCGACAATGGACAGATCGCTCAATTTGTTGCGCCCCAGTTTAAGATAGATGCCCTCACAATCTTTGGGAGGGAGGGACAGTTGAATCGCCATGACGATATCACCTGCATTCAAAGTTGTTTCTCCGGGACCTAAGAAAAAATCTGACAGTGCTTCTTGGCGCGATCCATCTATCCCATGAATGTGCAGCCTCCCATCAAAGACGAGGCACGCTCCAATGGTGTCGCCGGCAGGGGATGCATTACAAATATTGCCAATCACAGTGGCACGATTGCGTAGCTGGTAACTGGCAACTGAACGACACGCCTCCGCTAATAAGGGATAATGGTTCTGGACATCTGGAGTTGCAACCACTTGGTTCATATTGACCGCTGCCCCCACTATCAAGCCTTTTTCCGGATGAAAGAGCAAATCATTCATACCATCCAGAGATTTTACATCAACCAGAAATTTTGGCGTTAGAAAGCCATCCCTCATTCGAACAAATACGTCCGTTCCTCCAAGGAACGGACGCGCGTCACCAGGGTAGCGGGCTAGGAATGCGCTGGCTTCGCCTAGTGTTTCTGGCCTAATATATTCGAATTCAGGAAGTGTCGGATGAGTGTCTGTGATCATAACAGCTCCCTTCTGAATATAGTATACGGAAAAACGATAGCAGATTCAAGCTTGATGGAAAATTTCGCACCATCACTTATTGTAAAGACGGGTACTTTTTATCAAAGTGTTATTTGAAAGGTAGAGATGGAATAAAACATTGTAACCAAGGGAATGGGCTTGAACCAACTTAACAATCAGGTTCACATTTTTACCAGTGAAATATGTGTTGGGTATTTCTTCTTATACCTTCCAAAATAAAAATTTTCTACCGTACATTAACAATTGACTCAAGAGGTTGAAACCAGAAAATAGGCTCAAACTTGAGATTTTTCTTCAAGGCATATTTGAGCCAATCTA
>Ga0209536_100011453_pt1 | contig 12982 bp, 13 predicted proteins | sample DeeMarSeWOR28_12_FD_187461 | JGI IMG/M metagenome (GOLD analysis project Ga0209536, IMG submission 187461) | Marine sediment microbial communities from White Oak River estuary, North Carolina - WOR-2-8_12 (SPAdes) (version 2) | ecosystem: Environmental > Aquatic > Marine > Intertidal zone >...
AGTTTGGTGGCCGGATCGGCGTTAGCGCTGCGGACGACGGCTTCAATGGCAAACTCTGGTGGCGCCAGGATGGCCTCGCTTTCCGGGCGCGGGTCAGCGGACCGCTCGGTGTCGGCACGATTTTTATCAACGGCGATCGCGGCGAAGTGACCCTGACAGACCGTGACGGCGTGGTCACCGAGCTGCGCGACGCGGAGGCCGAGTTGCGGCAGCGATACGGCTGGACGATACCGGTCACCAGCCTGCGCTTCTGGGCGCTCGGAATTCCTGACCCGGCCGCGCCGGCAGAGGTGCGACTCGATGCCGGCGGCTTGTTGCAACACCTGGAGCAGCGCGGTTGGGTCGTGACCGTCGACCAGTACACGCAGGGCGGCGGACAGGACATGCCGCGGCGCGTGACAGCCGTCGATGACGACATCCGGGTCCGGTTGGCAGAAGGCTCCCGGGATCGGGTGTCGGAGCTGGGCGACCTCCAGATCCGGACCCGAGCCGAGCCACTCGCCGCCGAATCCGCCGGGATTGGTATCCGCGATGCCGAGCCTCTTGAGAACGTCGTATTCGACTACCGTTGTCATGGTATACCTGCCGCGTTTCACCAGGATTGAGCCGTCCCTCGCCGGGGGGAGAGGCGTACCACGCCATCCGCCACGTCCGACGGATTGTACCACGAGTTCCCGCGAGCGGCTACCGACGGAACGGCGACCGACGCATCGTTGTTGTGGGTGAGAGACGATGAGCCACGAACTCCCATGGGAGCGCCTCGGAGCGCTTTCCCCCTGGCAACCCGCGGGCGGCGCGCCGCCCTGGCGGCGAGCGCTCCGTCTACGAGGCGGCGATCACCTCGCCGGCCGCCGCTTTGCCGGCAGCACGATGAACGACGCGTTGTCGGGCGCGCCGAGGCCACCCAGCGTCGCCGACTCGTCGAGCACCAGTGCGCCGCGGAACTTCACCTCGTAGGCCTCGCCGTTGGGCGCCCGGCCGGTGGCTTGCCGCAGCGCCTCGGCCTTGAGGCGCTCGACGGTCCACTCGGCGCCCGCCTCCAGGCGCACGACGTCCCACACCTCCGGCACCCACACCCGCACGGTCATGTGTGATCGCCTCCCGCCGCAGGCAGCGTCGTGAAGAAGCGGCCGATGGTCTGGTCGAACAGCAGCGTCGACGCTCGCACGCGCGTTGCGGACCCGGCCTCGAACACCGCCACCGTCAGCTCCTCACCGCCCTGCCCCCGAAACGTGGCGTAGCTCGGGCCCTCGTGCTCCACGAACGCCGCCCGATTGGGATCACGCTCCGCGAAGAACGCCTTGGCGCGATCGAGCACCTCGGTCGGGGACAGGGACGTGCTGGTTTCATGCATCATTGCCACACCCTCACGCGCGGATCGCTCCGCCGCCTTCGAATTCGCCACACAAGATAACTCCCGGACGAGGCGGACGCGCGCCACGGCACAGGCGGTGCCGTGCGTCCCGCCCGCGCCTCATCGTGCTTCGAGCATCGCGCGTACGGCGGCCTCCACCCGCGAGTTGGGGACGGCCTCCGCCCCCGCCTGGCGCGCTTCGCGAAGCTCCTCTGCCCCCACGTGCGAGCCGAACGCCACTACCCGCGTGCCAGCAGCGACCAGCTCGCGCACCTGCTCCAGCGCGCCGGGACCCAGCTCCAGGACGGCGTGCCGGGCGGGACCGGACCGGACGGCGGCGTAGCCGCACAGTTCCACCAACGCCTCCAGCTTGGCCCGGAAGAACAGATCGCGGGTGACGAGCAGCACCGCTCGCTCACTCGGCGGATTCGACACGGGCGTGCTCCTGCGTGACAGGTGGAGCGCCGCGGAACAGGTCCCGCAGGCGCGGCTTGCGACGGAGCACGAGCACGACGTCGCCGGACGTCGGGTGATCGAGACCGTCGAGCAGCAGATAGAGCGGAAGCGGCCGCGACGGTACGGCGACGCGGTACGCCCCCCCGTGCCACACGAATTCCGCTACGGCGGGCCGCTCCCGCACCACTTGCTCGATGAAGACATCGTCGTCCAGCCGAAAGACACCCTCGGCAACGCGCTCGCCCGACTGGTAGAACACCGGATCGAAGGGGCGCCCGGCCGCCCGCGCGAAGTTGTGCTCCACCGCCCAGTCGTACGCCTCGAGCTCCTCGGAACGCGCACGCCACTCCACATGGTGCCGCAACTCGTGCAGCAGCGTGTCCCACGCCTCGTGCCGCCAGTCGAAGCCGGCGCGCTCTGCCGCTAGCTCGCGAAACGAGCCGTGGTACAGCACGACATGGGACTGGATCTCGTCGGTTCCGGTGTCGATGGGAATGCACTCCCCCAGGGTGTAGACGTGCGCGTCCAATGGATGTGGGATGGTCTTGGGGCTCACGTCGATGGCGGCGACCCCCGCGAGGTACTGCTCCGGGATATCGGCCGCGAGTCGCTCGACCATCGAACGGAAGTGCTCGAACCGCATGCGCAGGTCACTCGTGGCGCCCGTCGACGCCGCGGTTATCCCTCGACACGTCCCTGTGGCGTGGCGGTCTCTCCCTGCTGTGTCGCGATCCCGTGCGTGTGCCGTGCCAGCCAGCGGTTGGCGAGCAGCAGCGCCGCCAGCACGACCCCCCACTGGAGGAACAGCGTTCCCAGGTTCGCCTCGCGCAGCGGGTCGAGCCAGCCCGCGAGATCCTCGCCCCGCACCTGGTAGACCCACCATCCCAAGAGCGCCAGCGCCTCGAGCGGCACCACGGTCGTGATCACCAACTCCCACCCGCGCCCCACCCTGATGTCGGAATGCTCGTGGTTCAGCTGCTCCTCGCGGAAGCGGCGCGCGCCGTACACCAGAACGGCGATCGCGAAGAACAGGCCCGAGAGCATGAGCGCGACGCCCCAGACGAAATCCTGGTTGTGGAGGAACCGCAGCGAGAGCGCCGACGGTAGCCCGAGCAGGAACCCGACGACCCCGACCACGCGAATGGCGCGGTGGCGCTGCATGCCGGCATCGCGCAGCACCCGCGTCGCGAGCTCGATCATCGCGATGAGGCTGGTGAACGCGGCAAACGTGAGCGCCAGGAAGAACAGGATCATGAAGAACTGACCGAACGGCACCCGGGCAAACAGCTGCGGCATCCAGATGAACGTCAGCCCCTCGTTCCCCGTGCTGAAGATGGTGCGCTGGATGAGATCGGCCGAGAGCGCCTCGCCGCTCCGCACCGCCTCGGCCAGCGCCGGGTACGCGGACAGCGCCGCAGGGTCGGCGGCCAGGTTGGCAACCAGTTGCGGCACCACCGCGAACACGGTACACAGCACCATGATCCCCGCCAGCAGCGAGACCGTGTTGTTCGCGGTGGGGAGCAGGAAGGCGTTCAGGGCGGTGTCCTCCTTCGTGCGGAGGTACGCGGCGTACGCCAGGATCAGCCCCCAGCCCGCACCGGTGTCCCACGCGTTCTGGGTGAGCGCCTCGATCCAGATGCGAGCGTCGCCCAAAGCCTCCCAGTCGACCGTGAAGAGGTAGGCCAGGCCGTCGGAGGAGCCCGGGAGCGTGACCGCCCGAATCGCGAGCGCGATGACCAGAATGATGAGCGTGGGCATCAGCACCTTGGCGACCCGCTCGATCGCCCGCACCCCCCGCGCCACGACGAGGGTGCCGGTCCCGATGGCCAGCCCGTGGAACAGCACCGGCCACCACGAACCGGTGAAGCTCTCCCAGAACGCACCCGGCTCCTGACGCGGTACCTCACCGAGGAGCGAGGCCACCACGTAGCGGATCGTCCAGCCGGCCACCACTGAGTAGTAGAACATGATCGCCGTCGCGACGAAGGCGATGAACGCACCCATCCAGGCCCACCGCGGCCCCATCATCTGGATGAAGGCGCCCACCGGCCCCGTGCGTGTCAGTCGCCCGCTGCCGAACTCCACGAGGATCAGGGGAATCGACCAGAGGAACAGGAACGCGAGCCAGGCGACGATGAACTCGCCCCCGCCGTTCTGTGCGGCGATTCGGGGAAACCGCCAGATGTTGCCGGTGCCCACGGCCATGCCGAGCATGGCCAGCATCATCACCCAGCGGGAGGAGAAGGCTTCGCGCTTGTGGCTCACAGGTATCCTCAGGTCAGTCGGGCCTCGAGACGCGTGACGACGGGATCGAACGTGAGCTGCTGTCCGGTGGCCTCGCTCACGAGACGATCGGCCGGATCAGCCTGGCCCCGGCCCATCAACTCGTGGACCGCCACCCCCGCCCGGGGGTTGCGGTACCAGTCCTCATCGAACTGCTCCACGAACCTTGTGGCCAGGACCGCCTCGAACTGCCACGCCCGCAGGTAGCGGGCCGAGTAGAAGCCTGGGTCCACATCGAGCAGGCAATCGTCCTCCAGGTAGCGGCACCCGGTCGCCTCGCTCAGCAGCTCCACGTAGCGAGCGCCTGTGCCCGTGAAGTCACTCCGGTGCAGCTCCAGCTCGTAGAGCAGCTTGGCGGCGTAGCGTCGCACCATGAACAGCTCGGCCACCGCCAGCTCGAAGGTGAGACTGCGGGCGTCACCTGCGTTGATGCCGCAGTAGCGGACGAGCCATGCGGGATCGATGGTCAGGTGATCCCACAGCATGGCATAGCCCTCGGTGACGGAGTTGTCGCCCAACCAGCGCGCGGCAAACGGGAGCTCGGGCGCCACCGACGCGAAGTGCATGGCGTGTCCCAGCTCGTGCCAGAACGTGCGGTAGTCGTTGTGGCCGCCCCGCGGCCGCAGCACCAGGTAGACCTCCTCAGGCACACGGACCGGGACGCAGAAGGCGCGCGGCTGCTTGCCCTCGCGCTCCTGGGTGTCGAACCGGACGCGACGTTCCTGCGTCGCATCCAATCCCATCTCGCGCATCTGCCTGACCGCAGTGTCGATGAGGGTCTCGGCCGGGAATGCCGCGTCGAACTGGTCGGCCCGGAAGAGCCGCACCGAGTCCGCCCGGGTCAGCTCCGCCGGCGGCACGCCGAGCCTCCGCTTAGCGAGTTGCGCCAGCACGTCCCCGTACATGGCCTGGGTGCGGTCGAGGAACCCCCGTGCCTCCCGTCCCAATGCCTCGAGATCGATGTCGGCCAGGGCACTCACCGCCGCCACGTACTCGCCCATCGACAGCGACCGCACCGCGTTGTGCTCCGTGAGAAAGCGCTCCCGTCGCAGGTCGGCCAACCCCTGCGCGGCGAGCCGGGCGCGCGCCTCGTCGAGGGCGTTGCGCACCCCTCGATCGGCGCAGTTCGCGAGCTCGATCGGGACGCGCAGATACGGGAGGCTGTACCCCTCCACCTCGACGACCGCCTCCTGTTCCCAGACGAGCTGCTGCTCCTCGTAGGGGGCGACCAGGCGTCCCACGCGCGTGTCGACCGCCCATTCCGCCAGCGAGCGGGATCCGCTCGCCCGCGCCGCGGCAAGCGCCGCGTCGCTCACCAGCTCGGCGTACTTGCGGTAGATGTTCTGGAATTCGGGGTCGCCCTTCAGGCCGGCTCCGGTGAGATAGTACTCCCGACCCAGCTCCTGGTGCATCGCCTCGGCCTGGGCCAGGAGCGTCTCGAGCCTCACGACGTGAGCCGTTCCTCGAGGTACCCGACGAGCCGATCGGCGCTGACGCGCTCTTGCACCAGCGAGTCCCGGTCGCGCACGGTCACCGTCTGGTCCTCCAGCGTCTGCCCATCAACCGTGATCCCGAAGGGCGTGCCCGCCTCGTCCTGCCGCCGGTAGCGCCGCCCGATGGAGCCGCCGTCGTCGTAGAAGATCGGGAACCGGCTGCGGAGATCGTCGCAAATGCGTTGCGCCACCTCCGGCATCCCGTCCTTCTTGACCAGCGGGAAGACCCCCGCCTTGATCGGCGCGATGGCCGGCTTGAGACCCAGCACGACCCGCTGCTCCCCCTCGACCTCCTCCTCCCGGTATGCATCCACCAGCACCACCAGGGCAAGACGGTCGGCTCCGAGCGAGGTTTCGATGATGTAGGGGACGTAGCGCTCCTTCGTCGCCGTGTCGACGTATTCGAGCTTCTTCCCCGAGTACTCCATGTGCCGCTTGAGATCGAAGTCGGTGCGGTTGTGGATCCCCTCGAATTCCTGCCACCCGAAGGGGAACTCGTACTCGATGTCGAACGCCTTCTTGGCGTAGTGTGCCAGCTCCTCCGACGCGTGCTCGTGGAACCGCAGCTTGTCCGGGGTGATCCCCACGTCGCGGTGCCACTGCATGCGGCGCTCCTTCCACTCCTCGAACCAGCGCTCGTCTTCGCCCGGCTTCACGAAGAACTGCATCTCCATCTGCTCGAACTCGCGGGTCCGGAAGATGAAGTTCCCCGGGGTGATCTCGTTGCGAAACGCCTTCCCGATCTGTGCGATGCCGAAGGGCGGCTTTTGCCGGGCCGCCTGCATCACGTTGAGGTAGTTGACGTAGATGCCCTGCGCGGTTTCAGGTCGCAGGTACACGACGGAGGCGTCGTCCTCGACCGGCCCCATGAAGGTGCGGAACATCAGGTTGAACATGCGCGGCTCGGTGAGGTTGCACTGCTCCGCCTCGCCCGGCTTCTTGCTGGGCTTCTGCGGGCACTGTCCCTGGTCGAGCTGGTCCGCACGGAAGCGCGCCTTGCAGGTACGGCAGTCGACGAGGGGATCCGTGAACCCCTCGACGTGGCCCGAGGCCTCCCACACGCGCGGGTGCATCAGGATCGCGGCATCCAGGCCCTCGATGTCGTCGCGCTCGTACACCATGGAGCGCCACCACCGCTCCTTGAGGTTCTTCTTGAGCTCGACACCGAGGGGGCCGTAGTCCCACACGGAGCCCACGCCCCCGTAGATCTCGGAGGATTGGAAGATGAAGCCCCTGCGCTTGGCGAGGGACACGAGCTTATCCATCAGTTGGGTGTCAGGCATTGTCGCCGGGGTCGGTGTCCAGACGGATCGAGTCGCGAAGTATAGACCTGCCTCATGACGCCATCAAGCGAAGCGCGCGGTCTATCGCCTCGCCCGCTCGGCGCTCGAGGTCAGCCGCGGACCAGGTGCCGCCGCCCGACTCCACCACCACCCCGTCCGGGACAGCGGCGGCTCGGGGCGCCAGGAGCAACGTCGGTACGCGCACCTCGGCGGCGCGCCGGATCACCTCGCCCGTGAGCTTCCCCTCCAATGACGTGTGGTCAAAGGTACCCTCACCGACCACCACGAGCGCTGCCTGTGCGAGCGCCTCGGCCAACCCCACCGTGCGGAGCACCCATTCGGCTCCCGGGCGGAGCGTGCCCCCCCCGAACAGCAGGAGCCCGACCCCGAGCCCACCCGCCGCGCCCGCCCCCGGCGTGTCGGCCAGCGTCCCCTGGCCCCCGGCCACGGCCGCGAGCCGCTCGAGACCGCGCGCCAGACGGTCGGTTTCCCCGGGCGAGGCCCCCTTCTGGGCGGCGTAGACCCGGGCCCCTCCGTCACCCGTGAGCGGGTTTCGCACGTCGCACAGCCCCACCAGCTCGACGCCGGGCCGCGTGCCGGGCACGAGCACCGCCAGGTCCTCGAGCGCGCCGCCCCCCTCCGCCAGCTCCCTGCCGACCGCGTCCTGCGGGATCCAGCCCCAGGCGCGCGCCATTCCGACGCCGCCATCCATGGTCGCGCTGCCGCCGAGCCCCACGTACACGCGTCCCGCCCCGGCCGCCGCCGCCGCCTCGATAAGCCGCCCCACGCCCCGGGTGGTGGTCACCCCGGGGCTCCGCTCGTCGACCGCCAGCAGGCTCAGACCGCAGGCGAGGCGCGATTCCACGACCGCCGTATCGGGGTCGAGCCACCCGATTTCGGCCGAAATTGGCCGCCGCAGGGGATCCTCCGCGGGGTGGGACGTCCGGCGCAGGAGGCGTGAATCCAGGGCGTCCAACAACCCGTCCCCGCCGTCGCTCCCTTCCAGCACGACCGGGTCTCCCCCGGCCGCCCGCACGCCGGCAGCGAGCGCGTTGGCCACCTGCGCCATCGTCAGGGTTCCCTTGAACGCCTGGGCCACCACCACGACCCGCCGGCTTCGTGGAGCAGGATCATTCATTGCATGCGTCACAGGATCGGGGTGCAGGCGTCACAGATTGTGACCGCACGCCGTGTAAGATTATGAAAGAGTTTCACTTGTGCAATTTTCTGGAGCTTCTTACCTTGCGCCGGAGCGAGGTGTGCCGGCACCGGGGAGGCCAATGATCGACAGCAGCGGCAACGGCAGCAGCGGCGTGGCCCGGGTGGCCGCGGCGCCGAAGGAGGTCCACCTCAGGGACCTCTGGGCCGTCGTCGTTCGCCACTGGCGCGTCGTGGTCCTGCTGACCGTCCTCGTCTCCGGCGGCGCCTGGATCTCCGGCCGCGGCGCCGTCCCGCGCTACCAGTCGAGTCTCACCGTCCAGGTCAGCTCCCCGAAGCAGGTCTTCGCCCGCTCCGACGACATCGACGTCGACGAGCTGGCGTTGCGCACCGACCCCATTCTGTCTGAGGCACTCGTCCTCACCACGCAGGCGCTGGCGCGGCGTGTGGCGGAGACCGTCGAGCTGCAGCTCGAGGTGAGCGATCCGGACATATTCCGGGGCACCGTGTTCAGCGAGGTCGCCGTGGACGACGGCGCGCTGCTGGGCAGCTACCAGGTCGTTCAGCGGGGGCCGGCCGACGGCTGGGAGCTGCGCTACCCCGACGGCACGCGCATCGCCTCCGGGCCCTACGGCGAGCGAGCCGAAGGACCGGGATTCTCGTTCCAGGTGCCGCCGCGCGACGACGGCGCGCGGACGGTGCCCTTCGCCGTGGTGAGCGCCGACGAGGCGGCCGCCTGGGTGCGGGCGGGCATCAGCTATCGGGTTCGGCAGGGCACCAACGCGGTCGACATCCTGTTCACCGGCAACGACCCCACGCTCGTGCCGCGTGTGCTGAACCAGGCCGCCGTGGAGCTGCGAGAGGACGGCGCCGATCGCGCCCGCATCGCGGCGGCGCGCAAGCGGGAGTACATCGCCGAGCAACTGGACCGTGCGGAGCAGGCCTCGCAGGCCAAACTGGCCGAGGTGCAGCAGTTCAAGGAGCGGCAACGGATCACGAACCTCACCTCCGAAGAGCAGGCCGTCGTCACGTCCATCAGCGACGCCGAGCAGGAGAAGCAGGACATCCGGGTGCGGCTCTCGACGCTGGAGGATGCGGTGGGCACGAGCGACTCCTTCGGCATCGAGGAGCTGAACCGGCTCGCCGCGGTCGAGGGCACCGAGCGCAACACGGTCCTCTCGTTTCAGATCAACCGCCTGCTGGAGCTGTACGACGAGCGGCGCCAGCTCACGGCGGGCGCCCTGGGCCTGCGCGAGAACAATCCCCAGATCGAGGCCATCGACCAACGCATCGCGGACTCCCATGTCGGCCTGCGCGCGGCGGTGGACGCCGCCAAGGGGGCGTTGCGCGACCGGGATGCGGCGATTGACGACCGCATCGCCGCGCTGCGCGGACAGCTCATGTCGTTCCCCGGCAAGGAGACGCGGATCGCGCAGCTCGAGCTGGAGAGCAGCATCCTCGAGGACACCTACCGCTATCTCCTGGGCCAGTATCAGCAGGCACGCATGCAGGAGATGACGATCGCGCCGTATGTCACGATTCTCGACGGCGCCTCCCCGGCGTCCCGCATCGGGACCAACCTGCGGCAGAAGATCATCCTCGGCTTCCTGGTAGGACTGCTCCTCGGCCTGGGAGGAGCGTTCTTCTTGGAGTACCTCGACCAGACCGTCAAGGACGCGGCCGACGTCGAGCGGATCGTGGGCACGCCGGTGCTGGGACGGATCCCGCTCGAGACCCGGTTGTCCTCCGGCTCGAACGGCCGACGTCAGCGCGTGGTCATCCTGAGCGAGCTCAGCCCTGACGACCCCGCAGTGGAGGCCTTTCGGGCCCTGCGCACCAACGTCACGTTCGTGGGGGCCGAGAAGCCGCTGCAGCTGATCGCCGTCACCAGCCCGGGGCCAAGCGAGGGCAAGTCGACCACGGCGGTGAACCTCGCGCTCGTGCTTGCCCAGGGTGGAAGCCCGACGCTCCTGGTGGACGCGGACCTCAGGCGCTCCCAGGTGCACCGGGCCTTCGGACTGGTCCAGGAACCGGGGCTGACCGACGTGCTCATCCATGAGGTCCAATTGCGCGAGGCGGTGCGTCCCCACATCGTCGAGAATCTCGATGTGCTCCCCGCCGGCAAGTCCCCACCCAACCCGGCGGAGCTCCTCGGTTCATCCCGAATGCGAGCTGTCATGGAGCGACTCGAGTCATCAGCGGACGTGGTCGTGATCGACAGCCCTCCGCTCCAGGCCGTAACCGATGCTGCCATCGTGAGTTCGTTCGTTGGCGGAACGATCCTCGTGGTAGATGCGAAGCGCAGCCGGCGAAGAGCGGTGCGTCTCAGCCGGGATAAGCTCGAGGGCAAAACCCTGACTGCGGTCACTACTGCGGCGCATGAAGTTGCTCATGCGAAATATCGTCATCTGCTCTTTTATCTGCTGCTTTTCTTGCATCCAGATCTCCCACTTTGGCCTTGCCATAAGATAATTTACCGGAATTTGCCCAATTATAATTTGCCTGGTCATTTATAAACTTTGCCTTCAGGTCTGTCTGCCAGGCCCAAGAGCTTTCGCCACCTTGTGACCAGTTATCAAATGAATTTTGTGTAAAATTAAAGTTGAAAACAATATTATTATTCCAACCATATTCGGGTTCTTTTTTTTCTTCCGTCTCCCCATCCTGGCCAAAAAGCACTCCAGAAAATAGCAGGAACGACAAAATGATTTTACTCATTTTGAACATAGTAATACCTCCACGATCATTGTATTAATTGTTTATTTAGATAAGTTCATTTTTTCAGATCAATATTACCTGATTTATCAAATGGAAGAGAATGTTTTCCTAAAACAGACCAAATTTTGATTCTATAACTCAGATAAATTAAAATAAGTCTTGGGACTGTAACATAAAACCTTGAGGGTTCTGGCATGACCGAGGATAGACCCATGATATTAATGATATTCGAGAAACTGTTGGGGTTAATACTCATAATCATAGGTGCACTGGTTGCATTCGACTCCACTAATCCCCCACCAGGAGACATAAGCCAATTCTCAGGAATATTTACACTCGTTGGCATCGGTATCTTAGCAGTAGGAGTCATTCTCCTAATAGCCAAAACCAAATAACTGGCCCTGCCACCCTATTAGGAGCCCAATAGCAGCAGAATGTTCAAAATAGTCTTTTTCATGACAAAAAACTAAACGGAAAAAGTCAGTTCAGCAAAGATTGAAGGAGTTAATTTCTTACCTTAAACCCAATCTGTATGTTAACCTGAAAGCGCATGCATAACTAAAGATTGGTTTTTTCTTCAAATGGGATGATTTCGGTGTATTCTTTTCTAAGTGGGTAAATGCTTTCTTTAGATAATGCAATTTCAACTTTTTCTACACATGGCACTGCTTTAATTTCATTAACAATTTTTATGATGCTTTTAATGTCTCTAAAAACAGCCAGAGCTAACAGGTCAAAGGAGCCAACAATTTCTACAATAAGGAATAGGTTTGGAACTTGACGAAAAGTTTCAATCATTTCCGGCATCTTAGAATTTTTTGAAGTTTTAATAAACAAGAACGCTTTTCCTTTAAATCCGATTTTCGAAAGATCAAGCATTACTGTAGTCCCAAAAATTGCGTCCTTTTTTTCCATTTCTTTATATCTTTTTTGCACTGTTATTGATGAAATGCCTAATTTTTTTGCTATTTCTAGGAATGACATTTTCGGATTTTCTTTTAGCAATTTTAGAATTTTTTTATCAATTTTGTCCATGAACTTCAATCTCCATTGTTTTTTAAGAAATGAATATTGTCGAAATTGAAGTGGTTTTTACTCCAGATGAGAACTTCGATATCCTTTACGCCTTTTTGTTTCCTAAGTTGATACTTTAACTCATTCAATTCGTTGATGTTCTTGGCAAAAACGACTAAACACAAATCATACTTTCCGATGGTTTTATCAATTCCCGCAACTTTCACTTTCCTCTTAATAAATTGGGTAATATTGTCTTCTTGGTATGGCTGCAAATTAACTCCAATTGTGAGTCCAATGTTATAGTCATAAAAAGCCATGTTAAATTTTAAGACGTTTTTTACTATTAAACCGCTTTTTTTCATCTTATCGATTCTGTTTTTTATTGCAGTGGATGATAATCTGCATTCATTTGCTATGTCCTTTAATTTCGTGCGAGCGTCCTTAATTAATGCTTGAAGAATTTTAACGTCTGTCTCATCTATCTCAAGAATTGAATTCATGTTGATTACCAAAATTCCTAGTTACTATAATGACTATCAAACTTAGTTATATTACGTAATATAAAAAATTAACCAAATTCACCGTTATGCCTGTTTTATTATGTTTTTTCTCCTGTTTTTTTCTAAAAAAATAAATACTAGTTAGAATAAATCCCGAAGGGTTATTAAAGGAGAAAAAATTATGAAAAATACCGAAATAAAAACAAAAATTTCTACAATTTCAGTAATTCTACTGTTAGCAATATCCTCTATTCTCGTTGCTTTACCAGCAGTTAACGCGCAGGTACCGAATTTAATTATGAACCCTGGCAGCAACTCCGGCATTTATGGTGGTTACATAGACATCGACCTGAACGGTCCCAACTATCAGTTGGTAGGTCTAAAATTTGCGTATAAGCCTCCAGGTGCAACAGAATTCATCATTACCACTGATCCTCCTATCGATAATGAGCCGGGACTTCCTGGAGAACGCTACGTTACCGATGCAGGTGGCGATTGTGACATTGACTGGACGCCTGTTGATGGGATGGGTGACTACGAAGTCAAGTGGGTCCACCCTGCAACGGGTGCGGAGAGCAATGTTGTAACAGTAACTGTTGCGGAGGTTGTCTATAGGACATCCTATCCATATCTTGGTGTAATACCTAACCCAGTAGGCGTAGGTCAGACCGTGCTGCTCCACGTAGGAGAGATGCACCCATTGGCACGTGTGGATTATGG
>Ga0209536_100011454_pt1 | contig 12980 bp, 12 predicted proteins | sample DeeMarSeWOR28_12_FD_187461 | JGI IMG/M metagenome (GOLD analysis project Ga0209536, IMG submission 187461) | Marine sediment microbial communities from White Oak River estuary, North Carolina - WOR-2-8_12 (SPAdes) (version 2) | ecosystem: Environmental > Aquatic > Marine > Intertidal zone >...
AATATCAGGAATTAGTCACGACTGTAAAGAAATAGCAGGAATTCGCAGTCCATCCCAAAAAAGGCAGGGTCGAAAAGACTCTGCCTCAAATTTTAAACCAAACCTGAACTGTTGTATAATTTTGCTGTTACTGCAATTTTACTAAGGCATACGAGTAAATAAGCCAAAGTCGGCTCCTCCCATAGAGCCAGAAACAATAATTGTAAACATATTTTGATTTTCCAAGACACCCAAACCCGTATAAGTATCATTCATAAAAGCAGCATCACAATCTGACTTTGTAATTGTGATATTGGTAATTGACAATTCAGGATCAATAATAGAAATTTGTCCAGACACATTACATCCATAAGGGACATATGTACCTGTGAATGATCCATTAGCAGAAATAGTAATTTCAGAAAAATCCCCTTCTCCTTCTGCCACAACCCAGGTTCCTTCCAAGTCGGCAAGAGCTAGAGGAGTTTCTACTTGAAGATCATAGGTAAGATTGAAAGTGCCTGTAGAGTCTGGGGATATATATGTCCCGGTTAATATGTCCCCATTTACTGTAAATTCGACTGTACCACTGATATCCTCTAAATTAGAAAATGAGCACAACCCACCTCCATAACCTGTAAAATCTCCAGAACCAGTATTTCCATCCATTGAGAATGTGCCTTCAAACTGTGTTCCCATACAAGGCCATTCATCAATTATAAAACGAAATTGTCCATCTGTAGATGTGATGCCCATAAACGAAGAATTATTGACCGGTTGACCAATGAATGCCTCAATTATTGTTCCATCATTAGTCAATGTTCCATGCCATAAACCTGCTGCAGCAGTAGTGTCAGGAGGAGGTGTGTTATCTCCTCCATGCCCACTTCCACCATCATTTGAAGCTATGATGGAAACCATTCCAAGCATAACGATTGCAGCCAACCCGAATAATTTAATGATTACACGAAATTTGCTTTTCATTTTGTCCCCTCCTTTTGTCTCCAGTTATTATTAGAAAAAAATACGCAGCTATTGAACCAACTACTATTGAAAACAAATCAAGGTAGTCGAAGCGTCCGTGCAGAAAATAATCTTTCGTATTTTCAAGTAAAAAAATGCCTGAAAACCAGTTCGGTATAATTGGGATCAATATGTTATCAAGCCCTTGGCCAATCTCAAAAAAAACATCAATGGTAAACCAGGTAAGACAAACAATTAAATATCCCCTTTTTTGACAGGCAGCGAATGCTGCGGTCATTAAAATAAAGGCAAAGACATGTATGAATGTCGGTAGGCTGTTTGCCAGTGTGAAAAGTACCGGTGACAGAAACTTATGATTGTGGAGATTTATAGATAAAAATTTAAGGAAGTAGGTATGCTCAGCAGGACGGCAGAAATAGTAGAATAGTGTTCCAAGGACTAGGACACCCAGACCTGCAAGCAGTTGTTGAATGTTGACCCCAGCTTGCAATATAGTTCCCTGAGTCCGTGAAACCCTTATTGATGTACTGCTGTTTTGAAAAACCTCTCTCATTGGAGTCGCCTCCTATAGAGGTTTAAAAAATGGTCACTATGTATAAATAAAATAAGAACCTTGGGGATGATAAATCAAGTGCCACAATGTGTTAGGAGTGGGGATTTATTTTAACTGCACATAGCTTGCCACAATCTTTAATCACTTAGAGTTCTTTTACCATTCAAGATATCCACTGGCAATGTGAACTTGAATAAAAAACCCCCTCGCATGGAGAGACTTTATCGTGGACATCTTGGTATTTCAGAAATCTTTCACACCCATCAAAGAATAGCAGCAATCGTTAGTCGATAAATCTGAATTTAATGTTGATAGATAGACATACAGGAAAAGAGGGTCAAAATACCAAGCCTGACCACCTTGCTCCTTGGCAAATAACCAGTTCTGCCCTTTCAGCAGGAACATTTTCCAATGACCTCATGTATGTTATAGGTAAAACGTATTTCTCCTTTCCGTATTATCCTGCCTGTTGCCGTATCAGTTGCAATTACTGTCAGATAGTGAGTCCCCGCTAGGATAGCCTTGGGAGAAAATTGAATAATCACCTTTGAAACCGCTTTACCCTTGACCACAGGAACAGTGTGGTTGGGTATTTCAAACCCGGCCATATGGCTGTGTACACCGGATAATGACAGGCTGACTTCTTCAATTCCCTGGTCGATGTCAAAAAATATCGGTACCTCGACTCTTTTATCGTCAATTACATGAACTACCTCGTTGCCGCTACCGTAGGTTCCATAGCTGAAAAACGGATTATTTTTGTTAGGCGTTACGGCCCAGTTGGAGAAAGTGAGGATTGCCAGCGAGAGTCCGATACCGATGCCAATGAACACAACTGATTTAATCGCAGATTTAGTCATATCCTCAGGAGAGTTGTCTCAAAATTCTTTGTTTCATGGCCTCTCTCCCCAAAAAACTTATTTGGGGTCAGTTGTCGAGTTATGATGTAGTAGTGACAATGTTCAGCTTTTAGAAAACTAAGTTCATATCCGCCAACATGACTGTATCCTTATAATAGGTTTCAGGGTTGGCCAGTGTCTGTCACACCTTCTACAAAATCCACTTCTGAAAACTCAAAAATATTCTTATTTAATGGACATGCAAGTAGATTTGCTCCTTCCATGTGCAGCATGAGCAGCATGTCCTCCGGCATAGGCAGATTCAACTCTTCCATGCGGGCCAGTACCTTATCCTGCGTTTCTTGAGGTTGATCAGGCAGACATTTTAGATCATTAATCATGTCCTTATGTACTGCGTATATACCTCTAGAACTAAAAAAATACTGTCACCTCAGCTCCAGCTCTTTGGAGGCTCAAGGCAGTCATTAGGCCGTTGAAAACTTGGCAAAGTTCATCATGGAAAATCATAATGGAGACTTTTTTCTTGTCAGACATATTACACCTTCACACGTAAGAATAAATCCCTTTATATAGAAATTAGGGAAGATAACGGTGAGAGTCAAGTTAATACAAGAAGTGTGAGTGTGTGGTTTTTAGGCAACAAACGGCATATTTCTCGCCACAATCTTGAGTTTTATCAAACAAAATTTGACTCAATATATCCACTGGCAATATGAACTAAAAAAAATCACGGCCGATCTGGGCAGGGTTGATGAATAGTTTTTGCTGAACTGGAACATTATGTGCTATAGGAAATCATTGTTAACCTTCAAAGTGAGGCTGTCATGAAAAAACTGATACTGCTGAATTTTGTTATATTTCTTTTTGTTTTTCCTGCCGCAAATGTTTTCGGTGCTACTATCAAAACTCTCGAAACAAAAAGAGATGAAGGATATGCAACCTCTGTTGTTTACGAACAAGACTGGGAAACTGTCTATGCCGCTGTCAAATATGTCTGGCGTCACAGCGAGAATACTGGCATTTCACAACAATATCTAGTTTCCGTGATAGATTATGCAACTGAAGATAAAGCAATTTATGTGAATTACCCCGCGAATGGCTCCACTGGAATGGGGGTTTTTTTTATACCGTTACGCAACAATCGAACCAGAGTTGATTATGTATCAGCTGGTTTTTCTGGAAGTTTATATCATCAAGGTATAATAGACAGCACTGTTGATGAAGTGGCTTATTTTCTAGGACATGGTCAGCAAGCATACCGTGAATACACTCACACATTAAAAGAACAATGGCATAAAAAGCTAGAAGAAGAGAGCAGAAGTAAACATCGTTCTGCCTTTGAATAGAGCATCTATCACCCTCCTCTTTTACAAAATAAATTTGGGTGCAGCGAGGGTGCGGATTCATCTTACAATAAGTTAAATTTGATACACTTTGCACCCTGAAAGCCGCAATTGCCTGGTATTATTACCAAACATTTCCTACTCTTGCATAGCTATCAAATTGAAAGTCGCTTTCTCAACTCCTTCCCGCCTAAACAGATTTAGGCAATAATTCCTTGCAACTATTTTCTACATTGTGGTATATTGATAACGCAAAAAGCCCCGGCGCTCCAGTAATAAAAACCCAAGTAATAATCATAATTGAAGCGGAGCCACCCGGGGCTTTTCATTAGATGCAGCTTGTATAGAAATACTCTGCCTGGCTAAGATTTTTATAGTAATTGAAACTTCAATCAGCCGCTGACTTAATCAAACCCTATCTGTATGATTCCACAGGCATTATGAACCCATTTCTTCATGCTTTCGTATCTGACCTTTAATGCCCCCGGTCTAAACTTATTACCCTTTTCCACGATAACGTCATTACAACAGCAATAAAAAAATACTCGACCCTGTTTTTTTTCTTTGTATATTTTCTACATTGTGGTATATAAAAATTGAGGAACATCCTCTTAATTATGCCTCACTGCATGCCCTCCATCGCCCATGACGCCTGAGCATCGTATCATGCAGTGAGGTTTTCTTTTATGAAATCACTATTTCTATTTTTTGCTCTTTTGCTACAATTTAACAGTACCGCAGATCTTTCAACCCTACCACCAGCCAGCATCCTGTGTTACCTGTTTCACGATAAACTGTTTTTCTAACTGCCATTTTATCACGCTTAAACAACCTTCATCTTGCCTAAGAGAGCTTCAGGAGGTATTGTTTCACGTGCATCCCAGTTTTAAATACACTCTCAATTATTTCGGCAGATATTTGTGGAAAATACTAGTACCTATACCGGCATACAAGTACTCCGTTCCTTTTTTGCATTTTTTCTGCCCGGTGGACTTGTTCTTCTGGCTGCATTTCTGGCAGTTCAATTCAATGCTACAGATCCTTGGCTTGAGAAAATTGAGAAAGTGGCTCCCTATGTGATCCTTGGAATCGGGGTAATTCTTGGGTGGAGATTTCACCGGAGCCGTCTGGCATTGGTTATATTTATTCTTTTTATTTCTGAAAGAACATTATTTTATTTTGGCGCTGGCGGTTCCTTTGCCTTTGGCCATGACGCCAGCGTCCTTTTAACCAATGGAATTTTACTCCCAGTTAATATTGCTCTCTTCTACCTCGTCAGGGAAAAAGGCCTTTTAAATACGGGTGGTATTGCGAAAATTATTTTTATACTTTTGCAGCCCTTGGCAGTTTTTCTCTTACTTCGCATGCAGCCTGACCTTTTCCAGCATCTCTCGCAACAGTTTATTAACAACATACCACTGGAGAACTTTCCACTACCTCAACCTGTTTTGCTGGTGTATGGGCTTATTCTTTTTGTATTTTTCATAGGCTCACTAGTGAGTCGAGGTCCTATTGTCCGCGGTTTTTTCTGGGCTCTGGTTGCAACTCTTTTAGCCATCATTGCGAAAAGTCACGGGCAAAGTCCAACTATATATTATTGTACGGCAGGTTTGATCATCATAGGGTCAGTCATTGAAGCAGCCTATGCTATGGCTTTTCAGGATGAACTAACAGGCCTTCCTGGGAGGCGAGCATTGAATACCGCGTTGCACGGATCTAGCAGAAATTTTGCCATTGCCATGCTTGATATAGATTTTTTTAAAAAATTTAATGACAGATATGGTCATGATGTCGGTGACCAGGTGCTCTGCATGGTTGCCTCACATCTCAGGCGTGTCGGTGGTGGAGGAAAGCCTTATCGTTATGGCGGCGAAGAATTCACCATCCTTTTCCCAGGAAAATCCAGGGAGGAAGCAATTCCGCATTTGGAGAGATTGCGGCAATCCATAGAAGCTTCTCAATTTGGATTGCGCAGTAAAAAACGACCCAGGAAACCACCCAAGAAATTCAAAAAGGTCAAAACGCAGCATAAAACAGTATCCGTGACAATCAGCATAGGCATTGCTGAATCGGGAAGCAACTACTCCAAGCCAACTGCTGCAATGAAGGCAGCTGATCAGGCCCTGTACCGGGCCAAGAAAAGAGGGCGCAACTGCATAGTTAGCTGATTATCCATGAAGGAAAACTTGAGTTTTCTGCACTGTACTGGACCTCGCAGCGATTCAGATCCAATCCATTTTCGCTAACAAGAGAATCAGGCTTCCTGCCAGACAAATCATATAGATATAAAACAGAGACCGAAGTCCCTGACACAAGCGTATTACATCTGGCGCAACCTTAGCCCCATCGGCATCTTTGAGTATAAATCTTATAACCTTAAGATTTGTGGCAAGGCTTTTTTTCATGAAAAGCTTAGGGCTTCCAAGCGTCTTGTAAAGCCAGGGATAGTTAAGACGGAGTTCAGTATAAAGTCGGTTGCTTACAATAAGCCAGGCAATTGCCGCAACAACCATTAAGGCCAGAAACACCGGCATCATTTCCTGGTTGAGGTTTACTCCCACAAATTGCATGCTCTCATTGCCAAAAAAATGTTATGCATCACTGAGGATATATCCCAACAACCTTATGACGCAGATTATTATCTGCTGCAAAAGACACCTCTGCATCCCATAACAGTCAGATATGAGCTTATTACCGGAAGATTTCTGGAGGTAAAAGGATTGTCAGGAACGCTACTGATCTGTTATGCATCTATGCGTCAGCATCCTGGGAATGAGCCATCAACAATTCATCAAGATTCTGTATTGATACATTCCGCACCAGCTCTTTATGGGAGGTAATACCCTTTATTGCTTTTTGCAAACCATCATACGCCAGCATATGAAATCCTTCACTTTCAGCAACCTTTCTTACAGAAGTCATGGTTGTCCTGGAAACAAGAACCTCCTGAATAGCCCTCGTAATTTTCAAGACTTCATACACCCCTACCCTGCCCTTGTATCCTATTGAGTGACACTCGTCGCAGCCTCGACTTATCCAGAAAATGGGTTTTACTTCTTTGGGTAGATATGAATTATAGCGTTTGATCAGTTCAGATGATTTCGGATCAGGGATCCTGCATTTGGAACAGAGTTTTCGCACAAGTCTCTGGCCAAGAACACAGCTTAAGCCTGCAGAAACGATATACGGCTCAATGCCCATATCAACCAATCGAGTCACTGCAGAAGGCGCATCATTGGTATGCAGGGTAGAAAAGACAAGGTGGCCTGTCTGGCTTGCCTGGAACGCAATGGAGGCTGTTTCCTTGTCCCGTATCTCACCAACCATTACAATATCAGGATCCTGTCTCAGTATGGAGCGAAGGCCGGAGGCAAAAGTAATACCTGCTTTGGGGTTGATTTGTATCTGGTTCACACCGGCAATGTCATATTCCACGGGGTCTTCCACTGTGACAATATTGACCTCAGGTGTGTTCAACCCATTGAGACAGGCATAGAGGGTAGTTGATTTGCCGCTGCCCGTGGGCCCGGTGACCAGAATAGTGCCCTGGGGCCTGTGTACCATCTCCTTGAATGTTTGCAAATCAGGTTCGAGAAAACCCAGGTCATCAAGATGCAACCGAGCGCCATCCGGATCAAGAATCCGTATGGAGACTTTCTCTCCATAAGATGTGGGAATAGTTGAAAGGCGCAGGTCATATTCCTTGCTGCCGAATTTGATCCTGCTCCTGCCGTCCTGAGGTTTCCGGCGTATCGAGATATCCATATTGGATATTATCTTCAGGCGGGCTACCACAGAAAAATGGCTTTTCTTTGAGGCCTGCAGTATTTCCCGCATAATTCCATCAATGCGATAGCGGATCATGGTGTCCGAATACCGCGGCTCAATATGAATGTCACTTGCCTTATACTTTATAGCATTGGCTATGATGTGATTAGTGAATTTGACAACGGGCGCCTGCGCCGTGAGGCCGATGAGGTTCTCGATATCTTCATCATCTCCCGTATCAAGACTTCTGTCGTCCTCAATGACCTCCAGAAAGGCGTCAATATCTTTTTCGTCAGCCAAATTGCCATCAACGTTGTTGATATAAAATTTCTCAATGGCATGACGGACTTCATTCTCCGGCGCTACTGCAATATCAACATCGAGCTGTGTAATAAAACGCAGGTCATCTATGACATACTGCTCAAGAGGATTTGCCATGGCAACTCTCAGCTTCTTGCCCTTGCGGCTGATAGGAATAATCATGGAGCTGGTTGCAATACTTTCCGGAATAATGTTTAAAACTTCTCTTGGTATCTTCAAATCTTTAAGATGTATGAAATCAATATTCAACTGACTTGCCAAAGTTTTGGCAATATTGAGATCATCAGCCATACCCATCTCGATAAGCAATTTACCTATCCTGGTTTTTGGATGCGACTGGTTTCTCTGGATCTCCAGAGCCTTGGAAAGAGTTTCCTCATCTACAAGTCCGGCTGCAAGGAGATAAGCGCCAAGCCTCTTATGCCAACGCATGGGTTTTTTCTGCACAGTTCCGTTCGACATTTTTATTATTTAACTGCCCTATGGATATTGGTCCTTCGTGGGGTTTAATATCCATAAAAATAGAATTTCAAATTATTGCAATCTAAAAAAATACTAGTTTTATACAATCTTATTGTCCGGTTTATATTTCATTGCGCCACATAAAATTCATATCCGTGATTCTATCAGATAGAATTGAGGCGAGATTCCGCATGATCAGATAACCGAGTCTTGGATTATACACAAATAGCTCAAAGAATTTTTTCTGATTGACTTTTCTGACTATGAGATCACTGTATGCAGAAACCTGGGCTGAACGGCGCTTACTCCTCAGGAGTCCCATTTCACCGAACACATCTCCGCTTTTCAAAACAGCAAGTCTCTTGCTTATCTTTCCTTCCGTCTGTAATTGACTTGCCGCTAACTCAACCTTGACGTTTCCCTGCAAAATAATATAAAAATCAGAATCGGCCCCAAAACTAGACTCCTCAAGGATTACATCCCCTGACAGAAATGAAACCTCTTGGCTTATGGCAAGAACTGCCTCAAGTTCTTCAATGCTTAAACCATCAAAAATCTTAAATTGCAGGATATCCTCTTTTGTCAACATTATTTAGCACCTTTCCATAAAAAGTAATCAATTTCACTGTTCGTAATTTAATAAATGACTTTTTATTATATACCCATTTTTACCATTTATGTAATTTTTTTCGTCAGCGTATCCATTGATTTTTCTAATTATCTATAATTCCTTCAAAAAAACAAACGGATATCAGCGAGTAATTAGTATACACATTACCAACCCATTCATTCCTTGACTTAATTTTCCACAACAGATGAAATACTAAAAAGTTGGTTAGCCTGATTGAAATTAATGCACAGTTTTTCCTCAAGAAGAAATCACATAATTACAAAAAATTTGGCATCAGGATAAGAGGGCAATCCGGCATTAACTATAAAGTTTGTAAGATTACAAGGAGAATTTGCTTCCTTCTGTTCCCCATGCCTGTCATCATTTTACAAATTTATTGTGAATGATTAAAATTAAGATAATTGATGAGGTAACCGTCTTTTTTGCATAGCAGATTGTTTATTACATTAATATGTATAGCCTTATATAAAAGCGAACCTGGCCCGAAAAAAAAAACGTAAAAAACCTGTAAACCTTTTATTTTACATAATCGTCCATATATTATAGAAATATTGCTATCTGTTGCGAGATTGATTTGTTTTCTATGTCAGGACAATTCCCTTGAAAACTATTGGAGCAGCCATATGAAAAAACACAGAATAAACTTCATGCTTCTTTTTATCATGTTTCTTTCTGTCTCTTGTGCCACCGTACCGGAAGACCGTTACAATACTCAAAAGGGCGCGGCCATAGGCGCTGGGATAGGTGCCCTTCTGGGGCAGGCCATAGGAAGAGATACCGAAGGCACCCTGCTTGGAGCTGGTATTGGGACTGTCGTTGGGGCAATTGCAGGTAATGCGGTTGACCAGGATTATCAAGCTGCCCGGGATGCGGCGATACTCAATAAGAGAGTGGTCTATGTGGATCAGCAGGGGCGTGCTGTTGAAGCTATTCCCCGTCAGGAAACGCAGCAGACAAATTGCCGCAAAGTAACTAAAAGACATTGGGATAATGGCCAGCTGATCAGTGAAACAGTTGAAGAGATTTGCGAAGGAGAAAAAACAAGCAGCGATTATTAACTGTAATAACCAAGGTACAACCGATCAGCGCGAAGCCTGATTCCTCCCCAGTTCAATATACCTAGGACAAATTAAAGAATATTCTCCACCCAATTGTTTTGTCTGGATAAAAAATATCCAGACATCCATTGTCATATTAGAAGCACCTTGAACATCACAATTCCCATTACCCCGCGTTTTTACAATATAAAAAGAGCAAGACACCTGACTTTCTGCTTTTTGGCACGATTATTGATATATCTAATTACAATCAATTTTTGACATAATAACTCATACTTGGATTCTGAATAGATGAATAGGCAGCGTATAAAAATAAATGAAGTAACCAATTCGATACATGATCAAAAAAAATACATGCAATCGCAGAACCAGATGGTCTTATTCAGATATATGCAGGATGTTAATTCCTACAAGCTTCTGAATACTGAAGAAACAGAGGAATTGGTACTCAGATACCAAAATAATAATGACCTGCAGGCTGGCAACGACGTTATTACAGCTAACTTACGTCTTGTAGTCAAAATTGCCGGTGACTTCCAGAAATACTGGACCAACAACTTCCTTGATCTCGTCCAGGAAGGCAATATTGGCCTTATCAAAGCAATCAACAAATTTGAACCGGACCGGGGCATCAAATTCTCCTACTATGCCACCTTCTGGATTCGTGCCTATATACTGAAATTTATCATGGACAACTGGCGGCTGGTAAAACTGGGCACCACCCAGGCCCAGCGAAAACTTTTTTATAAACTGAATAAAGAGAAAAAACTTCTTGAAGCCCAAGGGATAAAACCGGAAAGCAGTCTCTTGGCAAGCCGCCTCGACGTCAGAGAAAAAGATATCGTTGAGATGGAACAGCGTTTCAATGGTCCTGATATTTCCATTGAAAGCCCAGTCAGCCCTGACTCAACGACGGAACATAAGGATCTTCTGGTTCAGAGTGGTCCATCGGTTGAAGAAATTGCGGCCAAAAGGGAAATTATTGAAAAAATCAAGAGTCTTCTGGATAAACAAAAAGACTCTTTTTGTGAAAGAGAAAAAGTAATTTTGAAAGACAGGTTGCTGCAGGATGACTCCCGTTCCTTAAAGAACATTGCCGAACAGTTTGATATATCCAGGGAACGTATCCGCCAGATTGAGGCACGACTGTTAAAAAAGATCGGCAAAACCCTCCAGCAGGAGATGCCTGATATCTCAGCCAGTCTCACAGCAGCATAAATTCTGACTTCTCACCTGCGCCAATTATCAGAATCCAAAATTCCAAAATGCCGGGCAGAAAATAACCTGTCCGGCATTTTTAAATCAATACAGACCATCCTGATTTTCTTCGCCAATTTTACAATTCCTTCCATTTCCACCTTGATACTAAAGAAGAGCCGCCTCTTGCTTAGTGCTAATAATTTTTTTGTTTTAATGCAGCTTCTTAATAAATAAAGGTGCTGTTATTGTTTCTGCAACCCAATGTTCTTCCCCCAGCTCTACAGTATGCACTATCTGTTCTCATAACATGGTCATTTCAAACTTTGATTTTTCTTTTCTCGTTTCTACAAAGCTAAATTACTGCCAGGATAAACATCTCCGTATATTTCTATTTTTTTGCTATAATGCATTAAAAATGCAGCATGAATCGAGTTCTTCATAACTTATTAAATTATATGACATTTTTCCTAAAAATTTATTTAGTACCAAGGTACAATAGATTTTTATACATATATATATTTATAGTAAAAATTACGGATTAATATTAATTCGCACACTATCTTTAATGAGTATATAGGGAGAAATAATAATGGCTATGGTAGAAACAGCGGCAGGAACAGAGGCAGGCACCCAGATAGTAGGTAAGGTTATCATTCTCTATGGTGATGTAAAAGCTATCTCAATTGATGGTGTTGAACGCGTTCTTGGTCCTAATAGTCCTATCTTCTCATATGACAGGATTATTACCGAAAGCAATGGCATGGCTTCGATAACAATTGATGATCCCGCGCAGTCCCAGCTTGATATAGGCAGAATGAGCCATATTATTGTTGATGAAGATATCTTTGCCGGAGTAACAGCTGAAGATGTTGCGGCAGCCTCAGCCGAGATCGAACAGATCCAGGAAGCGCTTCTTGCTGAAGGTTTTGACCCGACTGTCGAGTTGGAAGCTCCTGCTGCCGGTGCCTCTCCCGCAGCCGGTGGAGGGCATCCAGTTCCCGATTTTGCCCGGGTTACCCATGAGGGTGAAATTACCAGCGGTGCCGAAACCACAGGTATAACAACTGATACAGTTGATCCTATTGATGGTATGGCAGAACCTGAAAACGATCCGCCGCAGGCTGTTGACGATAACGTAATTACTCAGGAAGACACTACGATCAACATTGATTTAACCAGCAACGATACTGATCTGGACGGCACCATTAACCCGACCACGGTCAGCATTGTCACGGGTCCGTCACAAGGTTCCCTGGTGAACAACCATGACGGCACAGTAACCTATACTCCTAATACAGATTTTTCTGGACCGGACAGTTTCACCTATACGGTCCAGGATGATGACGGTACAATTTCTAATGAGGCGACTGTTAATATCGATGTTGAAGATGTTAATGACGCTCCTGAGTTTCTGTCCGGAGAAGATACACCTGACACCCCTGCAAATGAAGACACTTACAGCTTCAACGCATCTGAAGGAACAATTGCAGGTACCCTGATCGGCACAACGCCAGCATTTGATATCGACGGCGATACTCTCACTTATACTATTGAAAGTGGTAATGAGGATGGTTTATTTGCCATTAACTCAAGCACAGGTGAAATCACTCTTACCAAGACAGTAGATGACGCGGATTTAGGTACATACAATCTTGGCATCAAGGTAGTAGACGGTCAGGGTGGCGAGGATACAGCTACCGTTGATATCAATCTCGATAATTTCAACGATCCTCCGGTGATCAATGAGGATCCGGAAGTTTCTGATCTTGGTGTTCGAGTTTCTGAGGAGGGTTTAGGCGATGGCATTGCAGATACTGCTCC
>Ga0209536_100011455_pt1 | contig 12979 bp, 9 predicted proteins | sample DeeMarSeWOR28_12_FD_187461 | JGI IMG/M metagenome (GOLD analysis project Ga0209536, IMG submission 187461) | Marine sediment microbial communities from White Oak River estuary, North Carolina - WOR-2-8_12 (SPAdes) (version 2) | ecosystem: Environmental > Aquatic > Marine > Intertidal zone >...
CTGAAGGCGCTCGCCTGCTAAGCGAGTGTACGGTGAAAGCTGTACCGAGGGTTCGAATCCCTCTCTCTCCGCCATCTGCCATAAAGCCCGAGATCATTCCCGGGCTTTTTATTAAGACCCATCTCAAAAATGCATCTAACACGCAATCGCCCGCCGGAGTGGATTACCGACCTCCTCAAAATGCTGGTATTTAACAGGCTGAGCCCGTTACCCGTTGTTCCGTTTGCCGGTTAAACAATATAAAAAGACATTTTTCCTTTTTTACGGGCTCAACCGGCCAATTTTAAAAGGTGATCTACTATTTTTGAGATGGGTTCTTACTGAATCTTGTAAAAATATTAAGAGGATACAACTTTTTCACTGCTTTGCGCCATTTGTAAACAAAATCTTTCCATCGCCAGTCTAATATGGGTATTGACCGGCACCTATGCCTTTAGCTTGACACCGAATTGGCAAAATCTTATTTTAAACACTGCAATTATTTGGTCTTAATGGCAATTTGAACCGATTTTTTTCTTGAAAATGTTGATAAACAAAATCAAATATTTTACGTGGATGTCAATTTTCCTGGCGGGTATGTGGTTTTCGGCCTGTAAAACCACACCGGCCCCGAGCACACCGGTACCGCCACAGCCGGAAAACAGCCAAACGGAAGATAGCGCTCAATCGACTTCTTCGGCGCAGGCGGAAAAACAGGAAGAATCGAGAACCAGCCAGACGACTTCCTCAGAGGCCACTGCTGCGGAAATGCCGCAGTCGAAACAGCAATCGCAGGACCGCCAAACCGTTGCTAAGGGTTCAGCCGGAGCCCAACCACCCGAAACCGCACAACAGGCGCCGCAAAGCCGCAAAACGACGACGCAAACCGCTGACGCTAAACTCGCAAAGGCCCGGGACGACCTGCGCCTCAGTCAAGCCACCGAAAAACGGATTGCTGAAGAATTTGAACAGCTCAAAAAATCCGGCAATGCCTCTGATGAGGATATTCGCGACTATGAAGCCTACCTTGAAAGCGTTCGGGCCATGGTCGCTGAAAACCGTAAAACGGTCGAAAAAATGGAAGGCGCTTACCGCCAGCATTCTCCGAATAAAAAAACATCCAACGCGGCGGAATCCGGCGAGCTAGGAAAACTATCGGATCAAACAATACCCGAGGAACAAACCCAGGACCGGGTGACGGAACTGGACCGCCAATTAAGCGCGTCACTGGCTGAATTTGATACGATGCTGCTAAAGGAAATGGAAACCATTGAAACCGAATCGGCGGCTAAGATGCGTGACCTGGCCCAGGAAGCAGCTGAAGCCGCCAGCAGACTGAAGGAAAAAGGCGTGGAATTGGACGGCGATGAATCTAAATCTTCTGATGACGCGTCCCAACAGGGCGAAGATGACCGGCAGAGCAAAGCGGGACAGAAAGATGCAACCCACGAAGAAAAAGGCTCTGAGAGAGAAAAGGGCGAAGTTGACGATGCGGTCGCCTCCAAAGATGAGACCAAAGACCAGGGCTCAGGCTCAAGGGACGATCCGGGTAGCCGCTACAACAAAGAAGACGACGATATCGTTGCCCGTCAGCTTCGGGAAGCTGCAGAAAACGAGACGGATCCGGAGCTTAAAAAAAAGCTTTGGAAAGAATATGAAGAATATAGAAAAAACACCCAATAATCTAAATTGCGCGTTTCAAATTAAAAATATAGCGTAAAATTTTAATATTCATGAAATCCGGTATTTACAACGTTCTATTGTTTTTGACTGCCATCCTCATCTTCACAGGCTGTGCCACCCATGTCTCTCAAAAGGTGCGCCCCACGGCTATCGACCAGGCCCAGCTTGAAATTCCGGAAGAACAGTTGCTGGATGTCGGCATCATTGTTTTCGAAAGCAAAGAGTTGACCCCGGAAGAAGCCAAGGATGAGGGTACCAATACAGAAATCCGTAAAGCGGAAACCCATTTTATTCCATATCACCTAAAAAACACTTTACATCAGAGCGGTCATTGGGGCGCCATAGAGGTGATTCCGGCTGAAACCAACAGTGTCGACCTTCTGGTCAAAGGCAAAATTCTCGAGTCAAATGGCCAGAAGTTGGTTTTAGAGATCGATGTGGCGGATGCGACCGGCAACGAGTGGTTTAAAAAGAAATACAGCGCCACGGCGACAGAATCATATTATTCCGGCAACAAAGTGGGTGAAAAAGATCCCTATCAGGACATCTACAATACCATCGCCAATGACATGGCCAAATACAAAATGAAGCTAAGTGCGGTGGAAATTAAAACGATTCGTACCGTTTCCAAGCTTAAATTTGCCCAGGAGTTTGCACCGGATGCATTTAATGGTTATCTCACCAAAGACAAAGAGGGCCGCCTCAGTCTAAACCGCCTACCGGCAGACAATGACCCCATGATGAATCGCCTGCTTCAAATCAGAGAGCGTGAATACATGTATGTGGACACCCTGAATCGAAAATATGATGGGTTTTACAATGAAATGTGGCCGCCCTATGAAAATTGGCGCAATCTGAACCTGACCGAGCGCAAGGCCATGCAAAAGATCAAACGCGAAGCATTGACAAAGCAACTGCTGGGCGCCCTGATAATCGCAGGTGCGATTGCGGCGGGCTCGCGTGACTCCAATATCGGGCGGACATTGGCGCCGGCCATGGTTATCGTCGGGGGACAGGTATTCATCAGCGGCTGGAATGTATCCAAAGAAGCCGAAATGCATTCAGCGGCAATCGAGGAGCTCAGCGATTCATTTGGCAATGAAATGCAGCCTGTTACAATGGAATTCGAGGGTCAGAAGTATGAATTAACCGGGTCCGCTGAGGAGCAGTTTAAACGCTGGAAACAGCTGCTGCGTCAAATTTATTTTGCCGAGACCGGCTTTGAGCCGACCCCATCACTTGAAGACCAGGATATGGATCAAGGCCCTAAACTTTAATCAAACGACCGCCGAATTCACCCATACGGACACGGATCGTCGATGAATCGTACAATTGAGATGAGTTCCAAGTAGCACGGCTGCAATAAGATTTAACTCCTAAAATCACGAAAATGGCCTGCTCAGAGGCCTCGGCCTTTCATATTTTCATGATTTTTCATATAATACCCCGACAAAAAAGAACGATCTAGAGTTCACCATTAGGATCTATATGCCGCATTTAAAAAAAGACCAGACACTGCTTTCCCGGTTTTCGATGCTCGAGATGATCGGTGAAGGCGGTATGGGGCAGGTATGGCGTGTTTGGGATCTTGAACTGGAAACACAGGTCGCTTTAAAAATTTTAAATCCCCAACTGACCTCTGATTCAGACGGGGTCAAATTGCTAAAAAATGAATGCCGCAACACCCGGCGTCTTGCCCATCCCAATATCGTGCGCGTCTTTGATTTTCATCGGTCTGAAGATCTGGTTTTCATCTCCATGGAATATATAGACGGGCAAAACCTGGCCCTTTACCGCAGCCACCGCGAAACCATCAATTCGGCTATGGCGATCACGCTCATAAAGCCGGTGATCAATGCTTTAGAATACGCGCATGAACTGGGGCTGGTCCACAGAGACGTCAAAGCCGCCAATATTTTACTTGACGGGCAGAGAACACCCCGGCTGACAGATTTCGGGATTGCCGGCGTTTTCAAATCCGGTCACTACGCTCTGGAAATTGCATCCGGCGGTTCGTTATTTTGCATGAGCCCGCAACAACTTGAAGGTCGTCCGCCTCATCCATCTGATGATATTTATGCGCTCGGCATCTTGCTATATGAGCTTTTCACCGGATATCCGCCGTTTTATCCGGATATTACCCGTGAAAAAATCTTACGTGAAACCCCTGCTCCCGTTAACCGTCGGCTAAAGCAGCTGGCCATCGATGCCCGCATCCCCGGCCCGGTGGAAGATCTAATTGACAGCATGCTCGCAAAAACACCGGCTGATCGCCCGGCCAGCATGGCAGCGATCGAAAACCGCTTTGACCGCATGTTCGCCAGGGGCGCCGAGAATCGCCGGTTGCCGGAGGGGCCTGAGGCCGGTCTTGCTGAACCAAATTCGGCGCCGGACCGCCCGGAAATTATCACCCCGCTGAGGGTAACGCCAAAGGCCCCCGCCAAAGGGCTGCCGCCAGCCGAGCGCAATAACCTGATCAAAGGGGTGACCCTTATTATTGCGTTTGTCGCACTGGTGGCCGGCGGTTTATGGCTGTGGCAATATCTACCCCAGAAACCTCCGGAACAAAGCCCGGCGGCAATTCTGACTCGCGAAAAACATCAGCCTGCAACTGAAAAGACCGTGGAGAAACCTGAGGTTTACCCCGAAGCCGCGCCGGATCCCGCCAAGATTGCCGCTGCAAAAAAAGAAGCGGAAAATAAGCTGGCCGAATTTATGCAACTCAATCAGGAATTGGAAGCAAAAGGTGTTTCGCACTGGGGAAATCAGGCATATGTTGAAATGATCCAGCTTTCAGAAGAAGCGGATCGACTTTTAGTTGAAAGCAATTATGCCGCCGCCGCCGAAAAATATGCGGCCGCCGCCGAAAGCGCACGAGCCCTGGTCGACCAAACCGAACCGGTCCTCAAACAACTGCTTGCTGAGGGACAGATAGCACTGGGTGAAGGAAACGGTGAGCTATCCCAGCAAAAATTTTCCATCGTCTTAATGATTGATCCAGAGAACCGGTTAGCCCAACACAGCCTCCAGCGTGCCAAAAATTTAGATGCTGTCATGCAGCTGTTGGAATCGGGGAACCGCCATGAAAAAGCGGGTAAAATCGCTTTTGCGCATGCTGATTATCAGGCGGCGCTGCGCCTTGACCCCGAATCAAAAGAAGCGCAGCAGGCTGTGACCCGGGTTAAAGGCCAAATCCGTGATGCAGAATTTCAGCTGCTGATGTCTGAGGGGCTGACGGCGCTCCATCGGAATGATCTTCAAGTTGCCCGGACAAAACTGCTGAAGGCGAAATCGTTCAGGCCCGATTCCCGGGAAGTCGAAGACGCACTGACCCAGGTGGATCAGGCCATTCGCCTGGCCCGCATTGAAACCTATCGCCAAAAAGCGACGGTGGCAGAACGGGCAGAAAACTGGCCGGAGGCTTTGGATGCCTATTCGCAAGCCCTTAAGATCGACGCCAATGTCCAATTTGCCGCCCAGGGGAAAAAACACGTCGAGGACCGCATCCGGATCGACAGGCGGATTAATTTTTTTCTGCAACAGCCGGCAGTATTGGAATCAGATGCGCAGCTTGAAAACGCCATTGCCCTCATTGAGGAAATTGAAGGAATTGAACCCAAAGGTCCGCAACTTACACAGCGATTGGAAAAGCTTGTGCGAATTGTGCGCGCTGCTCAAACTCCGATAAGAATTATTATTGAATCCGATACGTTTACGGAAGTCGCCGTTTATAAAGTGGGAAAATTGGGCCGCTTTGAGAGCCGGGAACTGAATCTGCGACCCGGCACATATACGATTGTGGGAACGCGGGACGGCTATCAGGATGTCCGCAAGAAAGTCATCATTAAACCGGAGCAACGTGTGCTGCGGGTGACCATTCGATGTGAGGTTAAAATTTGAATATCCGCTATAAAATTCGAGATGCCGGAGGCGAACGCAGTGTCGCTGAAGACGGATTTCCGGTTATTATTGGCGCCGGGGCGACGGCGGACATTCAGGTCAGCGATCTCAAAACCGACGTGGAAGTGGCATATATCGGTTTGTCGCAGGGGCGGCCTTTTGTGCAAGCCGGCCAATCTGATATTGCAATGCGATATAATCAGCGGAATTTGGATCACTCCACCTGGTTGATGCATGCAGATCTGCTTGAAATCGGCTCATGCAAAATAAGTTTTAAAGTCGAAGGCAACGAATTTATCATCGAAGTGGCCTCCCCGCAGACAACTGCCGAACCCGATTGGCCACCAACTGCCGCCGACACGGATGCGGGGTTAAAAATCAAACCCCTTCCTTTTCGGCCACAGCGGCGGGGACCTGCTACGGGTTCAGTCCGCCATTATCGACGATTCATCGGCCTGGCGCTTGGCCTTTGTTTCCTATGGCTGATCATTGCCGCCTGGTTTGTCTTTACCGCCAGGCAAATCGTCATCCAGATTGAACCCCCTCCGGATGAAATTTCAATTGACGGCAGCCTGATTGCTCCCAGATTTGGCGGGCATTATCTCCTGCGGCCCGGAACGTATACGCTACATGCCACAAAAGAATGCTATTTTGCGCTGCAGCAGCCCTTTGAGGTGGGAGCGGACAAAAGCCAGGCGATTCGATTTGAAATGGAAAGACTTCCCGGACGCATATCTTTACAGGCGCATAAATCCGGTGATCCCATGAGCCTGGTCAACGGCGCCCGGGTCATCATTGATGGATTGGAAGTTGGTATCACGCCTGTTTCAGACCTTGAAGTAAAGCCCGGTTCGCGGGTTTTAGAAATTCAAATGGATAATTATCAGGACATCAAAACAGAAGTGCAAATCGCCGGCTGTCCGGAATCGCAGTCCTTTGATTTTGCACTTATCCCGGGCTGGTCTGATGTATTTATCAGTTCGATTCCAGAAGGGGCGGATGTATCCGTGGGTGGTAAACTGGCCGGCAATACGCCACTAAAAATTGAATTGCCGGAAGGAAACCACCAGGTGCAAATAAGTGCCGAGGGATATAAAAGCTGGCAAACTCAACTGGCGGTAAAGCCGAATCAACCCCAATCCATAAAAGATATCCGGCTGCAGACTGCCGACGGCACATTGGCTCTGCAAACACAACCTTCCGGCGCGAATATTACTATCGATGAAAAATTTATCGGCAAAACGCCTTTAACGGTCAAAATATCCGCAAATAGCGAGCATGAAATTCGAATTTCTAAATCCGGTTATGAAAACGCAACTCGCCGGGTTAAGGTGGCTTCCGGGAAGTTGGAAAAAATGACTGTGGATTTGAAACCAATGATGGGGATCATTCGCTTCGCAGTTGAGCCAGCCGATGCCCAGCTGGTTTTGGACGGAAAAAATAAGGGAAAAGTTCCGCAGCAACTAGAGCTGGTGGCGGTCAGTCACCAGGTAGAGATAATTAAAAAAGGATATAAACCCTATCAAACCCGTATCACCCCGCGCCCCGGATTTCCGCAAGAAATCAAAATTACTTTAAGCAGTCTTGAACCGAAATCCATCGGCCCGGCTGGCGTCATCACCGCCAAAAATGGATATCGGCTGAAACTTGTGCAACCCGCTCCGTTTACCATGGGCGCTTCGCGCCGGGAACAGGGCCGTCGCGCCAACGAAACCCTTCGAAAAATAAATTTGCAAAAACCATTCTATATCGGCACAAGGGAAGTAACCAATAAGGAGTTTAAACAATTTTTAGCCAGGCACAACTCCGGCGCCTTCAAAGGACAGCGTCTGTCACAGGATGATCATCCTGTCGTTCAGATAACCTGGGAGCAGGCGGCTCTATTTTGTAACTGGCTAAGCGCTAAAGAGTCGTTGCCGCCCGCCTATGTTAAAAAGGGCAATCAAATGGTCCCTGCCGAGCCCGTTGGCACTGGATATCGCTTGCCCACCGAAGCCGAATGGGAATATTGCGCCCGCTTCGCAAATAATCAAGCCGTACTCAAATACCCATGGGGAGATCAGTTTCCACCGACGACACCATCCGGCAATTATGCCGATAATTCCGCCAAGAATCTTTTACCGGCATATATCCAGGGGTACAATGACGGCTACCCCGGTCCAGCCCCGACCGGAAAATTCAAGGCCAACGATCTGGGGTTATATGACCTGGGCGGCAACGTCGCGGAATGGTGCCATGACTTTTACACAATTTATACCTATAATATCAATAAAGCCGATATCGATCCCTCCGGGCCTCCCGAGGGAAAGCATCATGTGGTTAAAGGCTCAAGCTGGAAACATGCCAGCATGAGCAAGCTGAGACTGGCGTATCGGGATTACAGTGACGCCAAACGCCCGGACCTTGGGTTTCGTGTATGTCGCTACGTTAAATGAGAGCGGACTTCGGTCAGCCCGCTCTCATTTGGAATGATGGAAAAATGGAACAGTGGAATATTGGGCCTGTATTACAAACCCTGAAGATGAGCGTTTTTGACTTTCATTACATTATTCCAACGCTCCATTATTCCATTTTGCCGGACCAAAAACGCTGTCGTTAAAAGCGATATTCTTTAAACAAGTTATATATTCCAGGACATAGTAATGGTCGTTAAAAGATTGGCCGGTTTCAAAAGTTTGGCAATCATCGCTTTTGCAATGCTGGGCTTTCTGGTTATTGTAAAATGTCATGGCCAGGCAGATGCATCAAATCTATATCGGGTAACCGTCGCGCAGAACGAGACCCAGACAGCCACCAATGAAAAAAACGCATCGTCGCCTGCAAGCAAAGAACCCGAATCCAAAGCCGATGAAAAGAAAGAATCAACCAGCGCCAAAGAGAAACCGCTAAAAGATTTTAAACCCTCAGAAAGAATTGAGGCGGAGCAGGCTGTTGACTTTCCATACGATATTTAGTTTTTGAATAAAACAGGACAGCACCCTTAACTTTAGAGGCTGTCCAGCAACTCCCTCTCCCTTGAGGGAGAGGAATAATTGGCCATTGGGCAGCCTCTTTAGTCACTTTAGATCATTTTAGACATTTTAGGCATTTGTCTTTACAATCCGCAAAGGACATTTTGCCATGTAAAAAACTGAAAATATGAGGTCCTAATGAAAAAATCCTTCCCTTTTTCGGTTGAGTTCCTTTACCAAGTATTTTCGTTGGTTATCATCGTAATTATTGTACATGCCATTTATGTGGCAATGATTCGGCCCAGGGCTGATGCGATTTTGGCTCAGCAGGCCATTCAAATGGCAGAAAACAAATCTCAGGTGATGGAACGCTCAGTTTTTGTGTTAATCCGTGATTATGAACAGGAATCCTGTTTTATTCTGATGTTCTGGGCGATTGCCATCATGGGGTATAAAGCGTTTAAAACGTCGCGGCAAAGAGCATTGCTGCAAATGGGCTTGATCCCATTGGACGAAGGTATGCGCATTCTTCCGGAGGACACCCGCGACGTATCGCGGCAGATTCAAGCACTGCCAGCGCAACAACGCGAGGCGCTGTTGCCCAGGGCGTTGCTGGCCGGTTTACAGCGATTCAGTACCACCCGAAACATTCAGGACGTCGCCAGCGCCACACATGACTATTGCGATTCAGAATCCGAAAGACTGGAATCCGAATTATCCATGATCCGTTATATCGCCTGGGCCATTCCATCAATCGGATTTATTGGCACGGTTCGCGGGATTGGCGACGCGCTGGGCCAGGCGCATAAAGCTATTGAAGGCGATATCTTTGACGTCACCCGCAGCCTGGGCGTCGCATTTAATTCAACTTTAATTGCACTGTTAATCAGCATTGGACTGATGTTTCTTTTGCATCAATTACAGCAGTTACAGGAGCGCTATGTGCTGGATGCAAAAACCTACTGTGATGAAAACTTCATCAGTCATCTTTACACAAAATAAAAGGTTCAGAGGTTCTCAGTTACCGTCATTGGCTATTGGCTAGTGACTGCTGGTTTCTGGCAGCCCATCGCAACTTCTGGCCAGCGGCCATCGCCTTAACCTTTGAACGCTGAACCCCTGAACCTTGAGAACGAAGGTAAGCATATGAGCTTATTAGGCCTCGAACTCAGTGATGCCGGTATTCTGGTGGCTGCAAGCAAACCGGTCGGGTTGCTGGAAATTGACGGGAACAGTGTTGAGAGCCCCGGATTTGCCCTGGCGGAAAAACGGGGATTAACCGTCGGTGTCGCTGCTGAAAGAAAGGCGCATCTTTATCCCCGGCAAATTCTAAATCAATTCTGGGACCAATTAAATATCGAACCCCTGGAACAACCGAATCCATTTGCCCGGAATCACGCTGAAATCGCATTCGCGCATTTTGCTCACATCTGGCAGCGCGTCAAACAGCATGGCAAGGAAATGATTATAGCTGTTCCGAGTTTTTATAATAAGGAGCACTTGGGCTTTATTTTAGGGATCACCCAGGAACTGGGCATCCCGGTCAAAGGGTTTATTCCTAAGGCTGTCGCTGCGGCTCCGGAACAACTGCCCGAAGGACTGTTGCTGCACCTGGATTTGCATTTACATCGCTTTGAAGTTACCCGCCTCGAACGGGGGGCACAATTAAGCCAGAAAGATTCGGTCGGGGCAGAAGGAAATGGTCTCAGCAAATTATATCGAAGATGGGTGGATGCGATTGCAGAGGAATTTGTGCGCAGCACCCGGTTTGACCCGCTGCACCATGCCGCCTCCGAACAGGAGTTATATGACCGCCTGCCCGGAATTTTGAGACAGCTTTACCGCAATCCGGATGTCTATTTTGAAATGACCGGAGGATCCAAAACATATCGCGTAACGCTGACGCGCGATCTTTTTAACCGATCCGCGGCGCCCGTGTTTGAGAAAATGCATCGTCTGGTTAGCCGTTTTGATGAGCGTTATGGAAAGTCAGGCGCCGGAACGGTTTTGTTGATTTCTGATCGGATTGCCCGTTTGCCCGGTGTGAAAAACAAGATGGGGGAAATCAAAAATTGCAAAATCATCGAACTGGAAGCCGGTGCCGGCGCACTGGGGCTCGTAAGATTCGCCAGCCCGCTGTTTGAACAGCAGAGCGGAGGCAGCTCGCCTTACTTGACTTCGCGCCCATTACCAGCGCAAGGCCTTATATCACATGAAGAACCCGGACAAGCGTCCGAGGGACAAACACGCCCCACCCATATCCTTTATCGCAATCTGGCCTATCCCATAACAGAAAAACCCTTAATCATCGGGCTGCAGCCGGTTGCAGAGGAATCGGGCATTCAAATCGAGGGACAAATTGCCGGCGTGTCCCGAAAACATTGCACGGTTCAATTGCAGGGAAAAAGCGTTGTCCTTAATGATTACAGCACCTACGGTACGTTTGTGGATGAAAACCCGGTAAACGGAAAAACGATTTTATTGCTGGGTCAGACGGTGCGGGTGGGAACACCGGGTGAAACACTTAACCTAATTGCGTGTCTGGATAAAGAAACCAATGAAACGTAGATCCGTCAATGTATTCAGCCTATCTTTCCTGGATATCATTACCTGTGGGTTGGGGGCCATTATCCTTTTGTTTGTGCTGGTAAATGCCAAGAGCGCCGCCCAACGGGATTCGATTACCTCGGATTATCGCGCTGAGGTGGATCGCATGGAACGAGAAGTCCTTGAAGGAAAAAAAGATTTAATCCTGGCCCGCAATGCCATCGAACAAACAGAAACAGCTCTGGTCCGCACCCAGGGCCTCTCCCGCAGAATCATAGAGATTCTTGAGCAAAAGAAAATCGAGCTGGCCGACAGAGAGAATGACACCCTGGCGAGCAAAGCACATGCAAACAAATTAAAGGCCGATCTGAAATCTTTAGAAGAAGAACTCAAGCGACTGAGAGCCGGAGCCAAGACCGAAGATGACATGGGCACCCGGCTGCGAAAATTTCCCGGACACGGAGACCGTCAGTATCTAACCGATTTAAAGATGGGCGGCCGGCGCATATTTATTCTGGTGGATGCTTCAGCCAGCATGCTCGATGACACGGTTGTTGGAATCATCCGACGCCGCAACCTCAGCTCCAAAGAAAAAATCAAATCCACCAAATGGCAGCAGGTCATTGCCACCGTTAACTGGTTGACCTCCCAGCTTCCACTAACAAGCCAATTTCAGATATATGCTTTTAACGAAACCGCCGCCCCTTTACTCAAGGACACCCTGGGAACCTGGTTGGATGCCGGTAATGTGGATCAACTCAACCAGGCAGCAGATCAAATTCGCAGCGTCGTTCCGGAAAAAGGCACCAGTCTTTTAAATGCAATTACAGCTATGCGTACGATGAAACCCGCTCCGGACAACATTTTTTTGCTGACGGATGGTCTGCCGACCATGGGGTCAAGCAAGCCCTGGCGCAAACGGGTGTCCGAAAAACAACGTCTAAGCCTGTTTACAGAAGCCATTGAAAAGCTCCCCCAGGCTCCGGTCAATATTATTTTATACCCCATGGAGGGCGACCCGCTGGCAGCCGATTCATACTGGCGCCTGGCAAAAGACACCCGCGGTTCTTTTTTTGCGCCTTCGGGGGATTGGCCCTAAATCAGGCGCAGGGCGCAAGGCTCACGGTCAAAAATACAAACATATCTAACCGCGTGCCGCATGCCGTGCGCCGTGTGCCAGCAACAATATTTGTTAAAAGTATATTAAGGTCACCAAGCCAATATCATGAAAAAGCAACGACGTGACATTCAGATATTCAGCCTGTCTTTTCTGGATTGCATTTGCTGCGGATTCGGAGCCGTGATTCTGCTGTTTGTATTATCCAAATTCGCCGAACCGTTGATCATTGAAGAAGTTAAGATAGATCTGGAAGCCAAAATTATCCGGTTTGAAGAGGAACTGGTGCAAATCAGGGGTGAAACCGCCATACTGAATCGTGACCTGACGACCAAAAGGGAGCAACTGTCGCAAGAAAAGATCCGGCTGGCAAGGCTGCAGGGCGATCTGTCAAAGATCGAGGGCCAGTTTGCGGGTTCAAAAGACACTGCCCAGGTGCAAAATATTATTGAGGGTAAACTGGCCCGTGCCATGCAGGAATTAACCGAAGAGATGCGGCGCCTGCTGAAAACTCAACCGCAAAAAATGGATCGCTCCGTCGGCGGCATTCCAGTAGACAGCGAATATATTATATTTATCATCGATACCTCAGGAAGTATGCAGCGTAATGCCTGGTCTCTGGTGCAGAGAAAATTAAGAGAAACCCTGGATGTATATCCGAAAGTCAAAGGCATTCAAATCATGAACGATATGGGCGAATATATGTTTTCGCAATATCGGGGAAAATGGATTCCGGACACACCGGCCCGCCGCCGGGCCATTATTTCCAGGCTGTCCTCCTGGCGCGCGTTCAGCAACAGCA
>Ga0209536_100011456_pt1 | contig 12979 bp, 9 predicted proteins | sample DeeMarSeWOR28_12_FD_187461 | JGI IMG/M metagenome (GOLD analysis project Ga0209536, IMG submission 187461) | Marine sediment microbial communities from White Oak River estuary, North Carolina - WOR-2-8_12 (SPAdes) (version 2) | ecosystem: Environmental > Aquatic > Marine > Intertidal zone >...
TCTATTATTCCTGTAACCATTGTTAGCCTGTTCTTGGGTTATGTTTGGCAAAAAACTGATGGAAACACAACCGCTTCTGCATGGATGCATGGACTTTATGATGCAGTAATCATTGCTTTAGCCTATTTTAGTACAATATAGGCCTCGAATATGGTTAGGTTAACTATAATAGTCTCGTTTTAAGACTGAAGAGAGTATGCGAGGCTTTCGAGACCGAGATTTTCTTCAAACTCAAGAAGGACTCTTTTTTTGTGTAGTTGGTCCATTGCATCCAACCAAATGCGTCATTTCATACATAAAATATGTTCCATCTGACTCTGGAGTTTGGGGAAATGACAAAAAAAAGTTTAGCAGAATATTTCAGAAATATACTATTCCAAATCTGTTAGAAACCTTCAATTATGTTAAGAAAAAATATCCCCATTACCTGTTTCATTCATCAGTGGATAATATTACAATTACTGCAGTTCCTCATAAAAGAATAAAAAAACACTTCATACCCGAAAAAAAGTTAGCTCAACTCAGTCAATCTAAAAATTTGGATAGCTTGCAGGATAAGTTGATCAGATTCATTAATTTTCTAGAGAATTTCAGTGACATTTCCAATCAATCTTTTGGAGTAACTGGATCGCTTCTTCTCGATATTCATAACCCCGAATTTTCAGATATTGACATAATCGTTTATGGTGTAAAGGAAAGTTGGAAACTAAAAAATATCTTAAATGATAATCGGGACTCTGAAATATGCATAAAAAGGCTTGAAGGAAAAGCTCTAGCAGATTGGTGTATCAAAAAAGCTGAACAATATCCTTTGACAACTAAAGACGCTTTAAAGATTTATGAAAGAAAGTGGAATCTTGGATTTTTTGAAGACAAATGGGTCTCTATACATCCTGTAAAAATTGAAAATGAAATTACTGAAAAATATGGTGACCAGCTATACAGTCCAATTGGTCAAGTGACTATAGAAGCTGAGGTATCAGAAAATATTAATTCCCTTTTTCTTCCCGCATCATATCAAATTGATAAAGTGAAATATCTTGAAGATATTCCATTATGTGATGTTACTGAAGTAGTCACATATGAGAGTCTCTATTGCAGTATAGCTGAAAAAGGAGAAAAAATCCAAGCTAAAGGAAAATTGGAAAAAATTAAGGAAACAAAAACTGGACGTGAACATTATCGTGTCATAGTAGGTTCTGAATTGGGTAAGGGTAAAGAATACATTAAGTTGTTGGAATAGAATCAAAAAAAGAATTATTCCAAATTTAATACTTCTTTTAGAATTCCTTTGTATGGACCAAGTTTGCCGCCATAGTTACCAGCAGTAATTTTCAAAACTCCTGGAACTTTAATTGCAGCCTTTATACCTTCAGCCATTGCCTCTTTAACAACTCTTTGGTTCAATCCGTTTATTACAATTTCATAGACACTGTTTACGTCTTCAGGAACTTTGGTGTCTGATACCAATGTCTTGATAGATGGACAGTATTGATGACTTGTAGACGCAGGAAGTTTGTAATTAACTGAACCTACTTTTGATCCCGCTCTACACAAACCACCTGGAAATGGCATAATCACTCCGCGAACATTTTTACTAATAGCCTCTTTTGCATCTTCTGATGCCTTTAGAGCTGCTTTCCAATCTGTAGCAAGAATAAGCATGTTTCCGCTAGCAACGGCTTTCATTATTCCAAAATCGTCTTCAACCACGAATTCTCCTTCCATTACTGGGATTCGCCAAACTTTTCTTCCTGCAACTTCACCGCTTTTTTGGTAGCCATCACCAAAAAGGCGCAAACTTCTTCCTACTTTTATTCTTCTTTTTGCTTTTGGAAGTGCGTCAAAAGCTGCTGTTGTTGGACAGGTCATGATACATTGTCCGATTCTTAGACCCATTTGATGTTTTAGATCGCCTCGTGAACTATGGTATATTTGTATGATCGCTCCTGGGCGTCCATCTGGGGTTTCTTTAGCTGATACTAAACCCTCTACTGAGGCTTCTGCTGGTGACATTATGATTGAAGATGCAAATCCTGATGCTGTTCTAGCTGCTATTAATGCCCATTTTTCGTTTGCGGCAGTTATCAGTATTCTTCCTGCCCACATGGGAAACATTTCAGCGAAAGTGTCTTCAATTTTTACAGGATCTTGTTTTCCTGGTACTTTTACAACAAAATCATTATCTTCTTTTCTTAATACTTCAAGAGATTCCATTATTTTTTCGCGCTCCGAGGATTGAATGAGCTTGATTTGAGAAGTTCTCATCTTTATTTATACTTTTAGATGTTGCGGTATGACCATTATCTTTGATCACATATTCCGTCTCTTTGTTTGTTGGTTTTTTTGGAATAATCCGTGTTTCAATTAGGAAAATTAGAGTCAAATAGATAAACATCCAGGCAATGAAAAAGAATTCTCCATAAAATTCGTGGAAAGTTGCTGCTAGTGAGGCTCCGCTGTTTACTCCAGCTAAGAGGATTGCTACTATTCTAAGGATGTTAACAAAAAAGGTACCTAATGCACCCGCAATAACATAGATTATTTTTCGATTTCGTGATATGCTCGAGCCTCTGAGAAATAGCATGATCATAAATGAGTAAAGGAAAAGGCTATGACTTCCTGCACAAGACCAAGAGACGATTGCAGAATAACTGCTATTTGCACTAGTTACTGTTAGTCCTAATCCATCGCTCCCGGAAGGGAACGTTCGGGTTCCGTATCCCAGTAAATTTAGGAGTGAACTAGCTCCGTAAACGGTAACAGGAACAAATGATTGTAAAGTTGTAAACGTACCATATGGATAAAATGTGTCAATCATGTAGAATATGCCTACGCCTCCAATAAAGAAGCATGAGACTGTGAAAATTTTCAGTCCCCGGAATCCATATAGGAGCCAAATTGAAGCTATAAAGAAAATAGCAAAAAGTATGTACTCTAAGGAGAATGGCCAAGAATGTGTCAAATACCATTCGCCATATTGTTCAGCAGGAACACCAACAATTCTTCCAAGTTCTATTATGCTGTTTCGCAAACCGAAGTGTAATCCAGTTGCATATAGCGTGGGTAATACCAAGGTTATTGTCGCTAAAACGGTTTTTTTAGTCCAACCTGTGAATGTTTCTTCTTTGAGTTTTTTCCAGCCAAGGATTGCCTCTAAGAAGAATAACCAAAGAAAGAGAAGATATGGTGCTCTACCTTTCCATAAGTAATCAAATGAGCCAGTATCTATTATGTAAAGAATTATTAATGGAATAATAAAAGCCAAAAAAACGAGGGAAGTCTGCAATAGAAAGGGATGACCCAGATCTGAAATAAGTTTTTGAATTTTTTCTTTAAAGGGGATTATCATGATATTTGATGCCTTACCTAACATTTGAGTATATTTCAGGTTGTTGGTAACTTTGTTCTATTCGACGTTAATAATGATTATTTTTTTAGATGAACTAATTATTCGTTCTTTTCTTTAAACTTAAGGGAGATCGAGTTTATACAGAAACGTTGACCTGTTGGTTTAGGTCCATCCTCAAAAACGTGCCCAAGATGTCCCCCACACTTTTTGCATACTACTTCTGTTCTATTCATTCCATAGCTGTTGTCACGGTTTTTTTCTATACTAGCATTAGAGTCTGGTGCCCAGAAACTTGGCCATCCTGTGCCTGAATCAAATTTTGTATCTGAACTAAATAATTCGTTTCCACATGCAGAGCATACATACTTTCCAGTTTTCTTGTTTTTTAGGTATTTTCCAGTAAATGCTGGCTCTGTACCTTTTTCTCTAAGAACATGATACTCTTCAGTGGAAAGATCCTTCTTCCAATCTTCTTCAGTTTTGGTTACTTTGGGTTTAATGTTTTTTCACCTCCTTTGGAGTCCATTTTTTTAATATTTGTGTTGTTATTAATAGAAATAGTAAAAATTTTAAGTTTAGCGTTACTTTAAAACATTATACTTTTTGTTATTATTATCTGTTGAAAAAATAATCAGCATTTAAAGTAAGCTAATCCGCATAATGGCTAAATTTGTGATTGATTTTTATTCCAGTAAAATATTAATCAATATGCCGGATGACGAAAAGGCATTAGTTTGACGCATTAGGATGAAATCTCAGAGTTACTCCGACGGCATATCATTTTTTAAATATCTCTGAATTGAGTAATGGTCCACATTAGAACTATACACGTTATTGCTTGTATTCCGATAAAACCAAAGTTTAATGGAAATTGAGTTGCTGCAAATATCCAACATGAAAAAACTACCCAAATTATTGACAACCATGAAAGTATTATTTTATTGGAAAATCTCATTATTGATCTTATTCAAGTTGTTTTTAATGGATACTAAAAGACTATGAATCAAAAATATTGACTATGAATCCAGAATTCAAAAAAATGATACAAAAATCGAGTTAGAATCACATAATCCCTAGTAGCTAATTTAGAAATCACAATACTATGGATCTTTTCTTTTAATTTACTTGCCAACTTTAGGAGATCTGAACATATATGTATGTTAATATAATATATACGATGTGCTAGGAAATGGTGAATTATGGATCAACGTAAAATCATGTCTTTAGGCCGATCATCATTGATTATATCTCTACCAAAACACTGGACTAAACTTAACGAATTGAAACAAGGTGATGTTGTTTCTCTAGTAATTCAACGTGACCGCTCGTTGGCTGTTTTCCCTGGTTCAGAAAGTAAAGAAGATTTCAAAGAGATATCAATACATATAGATCCAAAAGAAAAAGCCAGTTCCATTAAACGAAATATCATTTCATGTTATTTGAATGGATACACAAACATAAGACTTTTTTCAAAAGGGATTTTTCCTGTTTTCCAACAAAAAGCAATCCGCAAAATAGTACAGATACTTTATATGCGAATAATGGAATGCGACGCTAAGACTATGCATATAATAAGTCTTATGGATGAAACCAAAGCCTCTGTAATCTCAGGGATACAACGAATGCATATTCTTTCAGATTCATTGCTCCAAGATGTTTTATCATCCCTTGAAACTCAAGATCCTGATTTGGCGAAAACTACTTTTCAATTAGAAGATGACGTTAACCATTTCTCTTATCTTATCCTTAGAACCTTAAGAAGAGCAGCTTTAGATCCTGCATTTGCGAATAAATTGAATATCGAGATAAGTGACTGCTTTGATTATCAAATGCTTGTTTATCGTATCAAACAAGTTTCAAATTATGCCAATGATATTGCTCAACATATAGTACTATTAAATGAAAGACAGCTAAAAATTTCTGATCAGCTAATAACTTTAATGCAAGAAGCTGGCAAAAACTCTCAAAAACTCTATAATCAATCCCTAAAAGCTTACTTATCAAATACTGTAGATTTGGCTGAAGAATTGATTGAACGTTCAAAACTTGTAGATAAATCTGATCAAGAAATTGCCACTTGGTCTTTTTTGCACGAGAAAAAGAATCCGGTAATCATTTGTGCTACTTGTTCGATTCGCGAATCAATAAAGAGAATTGCGGAATATGGAATCAAGATTGCGGTTTCTACTATAGATCGTTCATTTAGTAAAAAATAAAATTTATTGCCCCCTAATGGGGGCTAATTTTTTTCTGAGGTTATTTCTTATTTGGGTAAGTGAGGACTAATTCCAAAGCACTGGATTTTATCGTTTTTTGTTGTAATTTTCTCGCTAGTTCTAGTGCGAAGTTGTAATTGTATGTTCCTTTTCCTGTTTTTCGAACCTCTTTTAGCATTTCAATTTCTGTTTCATGTTTGAGTTTTCCGATCGCAAGAGCACCGATTCCATAGATTCCTTGTGCAATTTCACTCATATCATCGTGTGGTTTTATTCCTTCGACTCCTAAGGGAGGAATAGCGTTTATGTCTGCAAGAACTTTTAGATTCTTGACTTTCTGTATCATGTCTTTTTCGATAATTTGAAGTCCACGTGTTCCTGCGCAGAATATTACTTCAGCTTTTTCGAATAGTTCAAATTTTTTCTCAGCATTGGAAGCGAAAAACCCTTTGACATTTACTCCATATTGAGTGTTAATGCCTGCTGCTAACTCTGATGCATATTCATCACCATTTTGTCTGTTCGGATTCAAGCTTGCAATTGTAACATCTGATCCCAGTTTTGCTAGTAAGACAGAAATTATTCGTCCTACAGAACCTGTTCCGAAAACTGCACATGTTTTGTCACCTATATTTCCAAGATTATTTGAAGATATTGCTTCTTCTACTTTGGCAACTGCGGCTGCGGCTGTGGTATATGCACCTGCTGGATCAATTACTACACTTGCATTGAAAGGAGGGAACATGGCTTTTGTAATTTTTTTTGCTGTTTCTTCTGCTTTGTTGATGTCTTTTCCTCCGACGAAAAATGTGGTCCGTTTTACTCCCTTTGGGCCTCTTGAAAAAACTGCATCTTCCACTATCGTTTTTGCGTCATCCGAGGTTACGTTATTGTAAGGTATTACTGCATCATATCCAGCATCATAGGCCATACAAACGTCGAAGGGACTGGCGATATTGTCTGAGTCTAAGAAAAATAATAGATACGGTAATTCTACTGATTCATTTTTAATAGTAGGTTTGACTTTTATTTGCATAGACTGTAACATATCATCAATGCTTTTTATGTTTGTTGAATCTTGGAATGGTAAATTTACCTCTTTTGAAATACCTATTATTTGAACTGGCACGTTTAATTTTTCGAGGAGTTTTGTTACACCTTTAGTGTGTTCAGGGCTGCTAATGTGAATACAAACGACTTCTTTGCCCGTTTTGATTTCTCTTGCAGTGTTCAAAATTTTCATAACAATCCAGTTTTCTCTTACAGAAAAATTAACATCTTTTTCTTGTTTTTCAAGTTCACTCTGTAGAAATTGACCATAAGCGATCATATAATCATCTTCAACATTAGATTCAGAGGTTTTTTCATAACTCTTGAAGCGATCACCTAAGGCCTGAATAATATGGTCTCTACGTTCCTTTTTTTCTTCTAATTGTTGAGCTATATACGCTTTAGCATTTTCTTCAATGTCAGCTGGATAATAAGAAATGTTATTTTTAGTAAAGATTTGTGCCAAGTTATTTTGTTCATTGAACTCTTCAAGTGACCTCATACCTAGTTCTTCTGTTGCGAAGTTTGGTTTAATGTTCTTAATTAATTTCTCTAGGACACTAGTAATAGCAATTGAAGGTTTTTGGAGTATGCTTAATTCGTTGTTCGGTTTGTTAGATTCTAATATCCAGAATGGTTCGTTATATTCTTTTTCGACGATTAGAACGGTTAATTTTTGGTTTTTTAATGGTTCTAGTTCTAATGGCTCCATTTTTTTCACCAATTTTTTTATTAACTTTTTGCTTAAATTCATACATTACTACTAAAAATATATACTTTATGCTCATACTATATGTAAATGTTAATACAATATATACTCTGTCTATAAATATTAAAGCAAATCTGCACTAAATTATATAAGTTGCCTAATTGCAAGACCATACGTATAATATCAGGTGATTACGCATGGAGGCACCGTTAAAAGAAATAAAAATCGGCGTTTTCAAATGTGGTAACGTCGGCACAGCTCCTATCTTTGAATTACTTTTGGATGAGCTAGCTCAAAGAAAAGATATTATTGTTCGTACTGTCACTACCGGTGCGAAAATGTCTTTAGAAGATGTTAAGGACGCTTTTCCTAAAATTCTCGAATTTTCCCCTGATCTTTTAATTTTAATTTCACCAAACCCTGCAGTGCCTGGACCTTCTGCAGCTAGACAGATGGCGATTGAAAACAATGTACCTACAATAATAATGTCAGATGCTGTTGCAAAAAGGATGGTGGACCACCTTGAAAAGCAAGGTGTAGGTTACATAATTGTTATGGGTGATCCTTTAATCGGCGCTAGAAGACAATTTTTAGATCCAGTAGAAATGGCGTTATTTAACTCCAACATAATGAAGGTACTAGCGGCTACGGGTGTTTTAAGATTAATACATCAAGAAATTGATCGAGTGATAGCAGTTTTTAAAGAAAATTTGGCTATTCGTCTTCCACGATTATTAGTTGATACCGAAACAGTTAGAGATAATTCAGATTTTACTAATCCATATGCTAAAGTAAAGGCAATGGCAGCTTATCATATTGCTTCTAAAATTCCTGAAATTAACACCAAAGCCTGCTTTATTGAAAAAAACAGTCAAAAATTCATTCCTCTTGTTGCTTGTGCACATGAAATGGCTCAAATAGCTGCAAAGTTAGCTGAAGAAGCAAGAGAAATTGAGAAATACACAGATACTCTTGTTAGGAAACCTCACTCCAAAAAGGGTGAACCATTAACAAAAACGAAATTGATGGAATCTCCTGAATTTGATGATCCATTATACAGAAAGTGGCTAAAAAGTTTACAAAAAGAATAAACAGCATTTGTATAGGGAGTGAACGTAATAATGTCTATGGAACAAATCGATAAAATCATCGATAAATATGATAATAAAAAGGGAGTTTTGATTCAATTACTCCTTAATGTTCAAAAAGAGCTCAAATGGATACCAAAAACAGCAATTAATCGAATAAGTCAAAGACTGAACATTCCTTGTAGTCAAATATTTCGGATTGCGAGTTTTTATGCTGCATTAAGTCTCAAACCAATTGGTCGACATGTCATACAGGTTTGTTTGGGTACAGCATGTCATGTTCGAGGCGGTTCTAAAATACTAGATACCGTGGAAGATACCCTTGAAATGAAGGCAGGAAATACTACAGATGATAATAAATTCACACTTAAAGGAGTGAATTGTCTTGGTTGTTGTGCCCAAGGACCGATGTTAATGGTTGATAATGATTATTATGGCGGAGTAACTGCAACTCAAGTGAAAGGGATTCTGGAAAAATATAAATAATTCAGAGGATTGAAAAATTGGCTAAATTAAAATCAGCAAAAGAATTTGAAGAACTGAAGAAAGAAATCTTATCAAAACGAAATAAAAATAAACTTGGGATTTCTATTTCCTCAGGAACTTGCGGTCGGGCGTATTCAAGTGATAAAATTGCGTCCGCTTTTATAGAAGAACTCAAAAAGCGAGAATTAACAGAAAAAATTGATTTTAGAGAGGTAGGTTGTTTAGGATTTTGTGAACGAGAACCATTAGTAATAATTTTTCCAAAAAAAGTTACTTATTGTAACGTAAGAATAGAAGATGTTCCTGAAATAGTAGACAAAACTAAAAAGGGGGAAATAATCGAAAGATTACTTTACAATGACCCAGTTACTGGAGAAAAAAAGACACATGAAGATGATATTCCTTTCTATAAACATCAAAAGAAAATAGTTTTCGGCAATATCGCTAGCATTGATCCTAAAAAAATTGAAGATTATATATCTCTTGATGGCTATTCAGCATTAAAAAAAGCCCTTTTTGTTATGACACCTATAGAAGTTTTGGAGGAAGTGAAAAGAGCGAAATTGAGGGGTAGAGGTGGAGGAGGTTTCCCAACAAGCATAAAATGGGAAAGTACAAGAAAAGCCTCTGGAGACCCTAAATATGTAATAGTGAATTGTGATGAGGGGGACCCTGGAGCCTATATGAACCGAGGATTAATGGAGGGAAATCCGCATAGTGTTCTTGAAGGTCTCATCATAGGTGCGTATGCAATAGGTTCACAGGAAGGCTTCTTTTACATTCGCCAAGAATATCCCTTGGCAGTAGAAAACACAAAATTGGCAATAAAACAAGCCAAAGATTTAGGGCTTCTTGGACATGATATACTTGGTTCTGGTTTCGATTTCAATGTAAAAGTACATGAAGGTGCTGGTGCTTTTGTATCTGGAGAATCTTCAGCATTAATGACAGCTATTGAAGGAAGTGTGGGAGAACCAAGACCAAAATATGTTCACACATCCGAAAAAGGAGTCTGGAATAAACCAAGCACATTAAACAATGTTGAGACTTGGGCCAATATTCCTTTGATCATAAATAAAGGTGCTAAATGGTTTAACTCCACTGGTACGGAAGATAGCAAAGGTACCAAAATATTTTCCCTTGTTGGAAAAGTAAACAATACTGGCTTAGTAGAAGTCCCTCTCGGAATTACTTTAGGCGATATCATCTACAAAATAGGTGGGGGTATTCGAAAGGGAAAAAAATTCAAGGCAGTTCAAACTGGTGGACCTTCAGGGGGTGTAATACCGCCACAACATCTAGATGTTCCAGTTGATTTTGATGAATTGGTTAAGCTGGGTTCAATGATGGGTTCTGGTGGAATGATCGTGATGGATGAAGATACCTGTATGGTAGATGTCGCCCGTTACTTTGTAAATTTCCTATGTGACGAATCTTGCGGAAAGTGTACGCCATGTCGGGAAGGATTAAGGCAAGCTAGTATTATTTTAAACCGTATAACAAAAGGTGAAGGAAAAGGTAACGATATTGAGAAACTCCAAAAAATCGCAGAAGTATCAAGAGATTCTTCTCTATGTGCTTTAGGACAAACTTCTGCTAATCCTATGTCGACTACTCTGCAATATTTCAAAGACGAGTATGAAGCGCATATAAAAGAAAAAAAGTGTCCTGCGTTAGTTTGTAAAGAACTAATATCTTACTATATTGATCCGGAAAAATGTGTAGCATGCATGATTTGCCATAGGAATTGTCCAGTGAATGCGGTAATCGGAGAGAAAAATAAGATTCACATAATTGATCAAGAAAAATGCATCAAGTGTGGGAGCTGCTATGATATGTGTCCTTCTCGGTTTAGTGCAGTGAAAAAGATATCTGGTGAATCAGTTCCTTCACCCGTCCCCGAAGAAGAGCGATTAGTCGAAAGATTAAGGAAAGAGAACACAAGCTGAAGTGATATTAATGGAAACGACTGAAAAAGAAATCACAATGAAAATTGATGGGATTGAAGTAACCACAATTGAGGGAAAAAGTATCCTTGAAGTTACAGAAAAAGTGGGTATTAAGATTCCTACTCTTTGTTATAATGCTGCTCTTGAACCATTTGGTGGTTGCCGTTTATGTTCAGTAGAAATAACTGACAAACGGGGAAGAAAAAAGGTTGTAACCGCATGCAATTACCCTGTTTTCGAAGGACTTGTGGTCGAGACTAAATCAAAAAAAATATTCAAAACGCGTCAAATGCTTCTGGAATTATTGCTTGCTCGATGTCCAAATGTCAAGAGGATACAAGATTTAGCAAGAGAATATAATGTTGAGGAACCGAGCTTTTTTGTTGAAGATTTAGAAGAGGATTGCATATTGTGTGGTTTGTGCGCTCGAGTTTGTGAAAAGGTTGGGGTATCAGCAATTAATTTTGCAAATCGAGGAATAGAAAGAGAAGTTACTGCACCTTATCATACAATTTCTGATGACTGTGTTGGATGTGGCGCGTGTGCAATTGTGTGTCCAACAGACTCGAAAAAAGTAAGAACAAACACCTACCCTATGTTAGAGGATGACATTCAAGAAGCTGAAACACAATTTTTGCAAGGAACAAGAGATGAACAATTAGGAGTTTATCAAGAAATTTTTGGAGCAAAAAGTTCAATCCATGGACAAGATGGTGGAATGGCGACAGCCCTGTTGCTATCAGGGTTTAAAAATGGTTTGTTTGAGGCCGCTATAGTGGTTAAGAGAACGTCGGGATATCGGGCGGAGGCGATTATTGCAGAGAGTGCTGATGATATACTTACTGCAAAAGGAACAAAATATTCTAGGGTTAAGATGCTATCAAAAATTGGGGAGATGGTGGAAAACGGCAAAAGAAAGATTGCTCTTGTTGGTACTCCATGTGAGATTCGGACAGGAAGAAGAATTCAACAACAATTATTGAGTAAATATCCTAACCTAGAGATTACGATTGTCGGTTTGTTCTGTTTTGAAGCTTTTGATTATGAAAAATTGAAGGAAGCAACTCAGCAGATATTGGGTATCGATTTGGATTGCGCAGAGAAAACTCAAATTCATAGTGGCAAGTTTATAGTACAAGTTGATGGAATTGAACATTCAGCCAAGATAAAGGAATTCCATGATGCTATTCAAGGTGGGTGTGGTTATTGTAATGATTTTGTTGGAAGAATTGCTGATATTTCTGTTGGTTCTGTTGGAAGTACTGAAGGATTTTCAACAGTGATTGTTCGATCAAATCGTGGAAAAAAGTTGCTTGAAGATGTTGATTTCATTCAAAGCGATGTTAACAAAGAAGAAATAATAAAACTAGTAACATTTAAAAAGAAAAGAGCAGACAAAAACTTCGCTCCAATAATAAATGGGAAACCTGAATAAACCAATCTACATTTATCTTATTCATTTATGTGAGTGAATGATTTAATAGCCCATTTTCAGGGGAGGTTCCAGAATGCTTATGTTTTGCGAAGAATCAATAACAATTCTCCATGAGAATGATTAGGGATTGGTTAAATAATGAACATAATATTATCTAAATGTGAATTATTAGCCGTAACCATTTAATCAGTAGATATGGGTGGCTTTTTTGCTTAGACTCTATAACACATTAACTAAAAAACTCGAAATTTTTAAACCTCTCGAAAAGGGAAACGTGAAATTGGTAACTTGTGGGCCATCAATTTATCAGTTGCCTCACATCGGTAATTATCGTACTTTCGTTTTTGAGGACATTCTTCAACGTTATCTAGAGTACCTCAGATACAAAGTAGAGCGATTAATAACCATCACTGATGTAGAAGACAAAGCTTTGGTCGAGGCTGGTAATCGAAATCTAACTCTTCAAAAATTAATCGAAAATAATTTCAATACTTTTATTGATGAATTAAAAAAGTTGAAAGTTAAAATTCCTGATCATATTCAACGCTCTTCTTTTGTTGTTGACGAAGCCGTTTATTTAATCGAAATTCTACTAGAAAAAGGGTATGCTTACTGGCACACTTATCGTGGACGAAGAAACATCTATTTTGATCCTCTGAAGTTTGATGGTTTCGGTAAATTATATGGACTTGAT
>Ga0209536_100011457_pt1 | contig 12979 bp, 9 predicted proteins | sample DeeMarSeWOR28_12_FD_187461 | JGI IMG/M metagenome (GOLD analysis project Ga0209536, IMG submission 187461) | Marine sediment microbial communities from White Oak River estuary, North Carolina - WOR-2-8_12 (SPAdes) (version 2) | ecosystem: Environmental > Aquatic > Marine > Intertidal zone >...
ACCAGGTCGGCATCCTGCTGATTGATCAGGTCGATGGCATTGCGGATGGGCTCCTTGAAGGTAAAACTGCCGGAATGGATATCCGAGATCTGCACGATTTTAATGCCGTTAAACGCTGCCGGCAATCCGGGGAACCGCAACTTGACCCGGCGGATCCTGTAGTCATGCGCACCGGAAACAATTCCAAAGGTCATGGCCACCATGGGAATGGCTCCGACCAGGGCGGCTGTCCGGGCCAGAAATTGAGACCTGGTAATTTTTGCACCCTCTGAATCGTCGATAGGCTTCCGCTTCCTGAATAATTCAAATATTTTTCTGGTCAATCGGATGAGGTCATCAAACATCAGAATAACCACCGAAAAGAGTTTGGCGAAGTAGATGATGGTCACTCCCACAATCATAAAATACCTGAATTCCCGGGTAAAGGTACTGGGAGGCAAGAGATTGTAGGATAGAAAGGCCAGGAATACCACCAGGGTTGTCCCCCAATAGCCACTATAGATGGTATTTCTCCACCAGGCAGGCTTGTCTTTGGCCATCACCCTGAAGGCCTGGAAGACATAGAAATCGATCATCAGAAGGATAAATCCCAGAATGGGTATAACCAGCGCTTTATTCATTCCTGTTTTTTCGGTCTTGCAATCTTTCGTTCATAGCTTACACTCATAGCCTTTAACTGAATTCAGGGAAATATGTTTCTCAGTGCTTAGTTCCCATTCTTAAATTTATGTATCATCCGGTCAGCCAGCAGGTACATGACCGGTACGATGATGAGGGTCAGGAAGGTGGCAAATGACAATCCGAAGATGACGGTCCATGCCATGGGTCCCCAAAAATCCGCATTGCTGCCTCCAATGTAGAAATTGGGATCCATATCCGAGAACAACCCGATAAAGTCGATGTTCAAGCCGATCGCCATGGGAAACAATCCCAGTATGGTGGTGATGGCCGTGAGCAACACCGGCCTGAGTCTGATCTTACCGGCGATCTGTATGCTGGATAACAATTCCTCATAGGGAAGAAGCTCACCTTCAGGTATTCCCAGTTCTGCCCGTCTACGCTTCCGGACAAGGTTGGTATAATCGATCAGTACGATGGCATTGTTTACCACCACCCCGGCCAGGGAGATAATGCCTATGCCGGTCATGATAATCACAAAATCCATATTAAATGCCACCAGGCCAAGAAATACACCAATGGTGCTGAAAAGTACGGAAAGTATGATTATAAAGGGTGATATCACGGAGTTGAATTGCGCCACTATGATCAGGAAGATGGAGAATACGGCAATGATCAGCGCCCGCATCAGGAACTCACTGGATTCCTCCTGCTCCTCCTGCTCTCCGGTAAACTTGATGTCGAATCCATCGGGGATGTCCATATCCGCTACCAGCGTTTTTAATTCGGCGATGATTTCATTGGCATTGTATCCTTCTTTCACATTGGAATACAGGGTGATTACCCGGTCGAGGTCCTTTCTTTTAATGGATCCGTAGGTTGTGGAATACTCAATATCGGCTACCGAGGAAATGGGTATTTGCCTCCAGTTGCCTTTGTTGTCCATAAAGGTGATCCTCTTGTTGATGAGGGCATCCACGTCATACCGGTATTCATCCTTCAACCTGAGTTGAATGGGGTATTCATCTTCACCGTCCTTAAACTTGGACACCTCCATGCCGAACAGTGCCGTTCTCAGTTCCGAGGCGACCTGGTTGGTCGAAATTCCAAATCTTCCGGCCTTTTCCCGGTCGATCTTCACCAGCAGTTCGGGCTTACCCACTTCCAGGTCAGATTTCAATTCCTCAATTCCAGGGTAATTGCCCTCATTGATCCTGGCCCGCACCTTTTCCGTAAGTGCAATAAGCCTTTCCAGGTTTTCCCCTGAGATCTCGATATTGATGGGCTTTCCAACGGGCGGGCCCATTTCTTCTTTATCTACCGTGATCTGGACCCCCGGGTATTTATTAAAAGTCGTACGGATCTCTTCCATAACGGCTGCAGTACTTACTCCTTTCCGGTATTCGTATTCTACGAAAGATATGGCGATCAATCCTTTATTGGGGGTGGCCTGCCCGCCTGTAAAATCGTTGGGATCAGAGGCGCCTTCCCCCACCTGGGAGATAATGGACTCCACTGCATGTTCATAAGGTCTCAATAGCTCGGTCAGTTCTTTTTCCAGGTCCAGGGTAAACCTGTTGGTATTCTCTATATCCACCCCAATGGGTTTTTGAATATATATGTATACATAATCGGGCTCACTGGTAGGGAATAGACTCACCTTCGGCTGCCGAACACCCACCAGCATTATGGAGACAAAAAGCAATATGAAGGTAGCGGTGAAAAACACATAGGGCCTTTTACCATGGAGTGCATAGTGAATGGTCCGGGCATACAGGGACTCCAAAAAGGGGATAAACTTTTCCTGGAACAGTTTTACACCAGGTATCAGTACATGCACATTGAATGGTATGAACAACGCGGCCAGGATGAACAGGTTACCGATCACATAAATACCGGCAAGATCGAACATGATCCCGATGCCCAGCAGGATCATGGATATAATAAATAATCGTAATTTCTTTGGTTTCCTCTCCTGCAGCTTCATATACATGGAAGTAAGCACGGGGGTGATGACCAGAGCTACAAAAAGTGATGAAGCCAGCACGATAATCAGCGTTATGGGCAGGTATTTCATAAATTCACCCATAATGCCTGTCCAGAACACCAGCGGGAAGAAGGCAGCGAGCGTGGTAATCGTTGAGGTTATGATGGGCATGGCTACTTCTCCAACGCCTTCTTTGGCTGCCCTGATGGGCGAATACCCTTCCTGCATGAGGCGGTATATATTCTCCACCACTACTATTCCATTGTCGACCAGCATGCCCAGGGCAAGTATCAATCCAAACAATACCATCATATTGGCAGTATACCCTATGGCATTCAGGATCATGAAAGACATGAACATGGACAGCGGTATGGCAATTCCCACGAAGGTGGCATTGCGCAACCCCATGAAGAACATCAGCGTCAGTGTGACCAGTATCACACCCGTAATGATGGAGTTCTGAAGGTTATCCACCATACTGCGGGTGTACTTCGACATATCGTTGGTTATGGAGACATTCAGGTCCTCAGGGAAACGGTCTTTGGTGACCTGCGCCACTATTTCCTTGATCTCATCCGAGGCGATGATCAGGTTCTCCCCGGCCCGTTTCACTACATCGACGGTAACCACAGGTAAGGATTGAGAACGGGAATAACTGGTTCTCTCCTCGTAGGCATCCCTTACTTCAGCTACATCCCTCAGGTAGACGATTTTCCCATTTTCATCGCTCACCACGATATCCTCGATTTCACGTACATCCCGGAATTCTCCATCAACCCGCAGGGATCTTTGAAAATCCGATCCGCGGATATTCCCACCTGACATGGTCACATTTTCTGAGGAAATGGCACCCATGATGTCTCCGAAATTAACCTGGGTTGCATCCATCTTATGGATGTCGGCATCGACTCGAATCTCACGCTCCAGGGCCCCTTTGATCTCACATTTAGAGATCTCAGGGAGCTTTTCTATTTCCTCCTCCAGGATCTCTGCATACTTCTTCAACTCGTTCAAGGTGTAATTTCCGTACAGGTTGACGTACATTATGGGCATTTCGTTGATGTCGATTTCAATCACATTTGGATCGGTATCCAGGTCACTGGGCAATTCGCTTTTTGCCTTATCCACGGCATCCTTTACATCCTGCAATGCCTTGTTTATATCTTCTTCAGGATTGAATTCAACGAGGATGACAGAGAAATCCTGTATCGAGGTCGAGGTGATGTTCTTTATCCCTGTAATCGGCTTGATCTCTTTTTCAATGGGCCGTGTGATAAGGTTCTCAATATCCACGGGACTGTTACCAGGGTACGGGGTACTTACATGGATATAGGGTATCTTAACCTCCGGGGCCATTTCCTTGGGGATCGTAATATAGGCGTTCACCCCCATGAAAACGATGATAATTGTCAATATGATTACGCTGGTCCTGTTGTTGATCGCAAGTGTACTCAGTCCAAATTCCCTTACGATCGACTTTTTTGAATCTGTTTTATCTACCATATTATCCTAATTTAGATCAGATAACTGACCCTTCCACTATTTTAACATTAACACCGTCGCTGACATCGCGGAATCCATCATTGATCAACTCTTCCCCTCCTTCGAGTCCCTCTATCACCAGCGTTTCATTCTTGTAGGTCTTCCCCCTTTCAATGGGCACCTTTCTGGCCACCAGGTTGTCAGAATTCCTGGTTGCGATATAAACGTAATCACCACGGCTATCCTTTTGGATCAGGTTGTTGGGAATGACGACAGCATCCTCTGATTCGAAATCCTTGATCTTCACCACTGCCACGAGGTTTGGCTTGAGCGGAACCGGAAGATCGGGCACCTTGACCTCTACGGTAAAAGTCCGGTTATCGCGGTTAATCACCTGCCCTATAGCCGATATGGTCGTTTCAAATTCCTGGTTCATGGATGGAAAACTTACCGTAGTCGGATCACCTTTTCTGATGGCCCCCACATAGGCTTCCGAGACTTCCGCCTTAATGTACAGATTCTCCAGGCTTACCAGGCGTATCAATGGCACACTGGGTTGGGCAAATTGTCCCAATTTGGCATCCAGCTCGTCTATCGTGCCGGAAAATGGGGCTTTAATATAGGTTTTCTCAATCTGGGACTGCAAGGTCTTGATCTGGTTCTCCAGGGCCTCTTTTCTGTTCTTTGCTTCAAGATATTGCATTTCGGTGCCTATCTTCTGCGACCAGAGATTGGATTGACGCTCATACATGGTCTCTGCCAGTTCATAGTTCGTCTTAAGCTCTTCATAGGATCTCATCAGGATCTCATTGTCCAGGCGGATCAGTGTTTGCCCGCCCCTGACGGCTTCACCCTCCACCACATAGATCTTTTCGATCAATCCCTGGGTCTCCGCCGACACCAGAACATTCTTCCTGGATTCCACTGAACCGCTCACTTCGATGAAGCTTTCAAAACGTTTGTTCTCAACCGGCACTGTCGTAATCAGGGTAGCTTTCCTGTTGGCCCTGGCAAATTCGGGATCCAGGGATGCAATTTCTTCCTCCAGCTGTTCAATGGATTCCTTCAACTCCGCCATTTCTGCCTTTTTATCTTTTAACTCAGCCATTTTTTCCTCCAGGTTGTTTGAAGGCTGGCATGAGGCCAGCACAAGGCCGGCTAGTATTATTGATAAGATCTTGTTCGAATTCATGTTATTCCTGATTATAATGTATGTCCAATACTCCTAGTGCTTTTTCCAATTCTATTTTTGACAACAATGCATCGTACAGGGCATTGTAATAATTGGTCTGGGCGGCTACATAGGCATTATCAGCCTCTATTACCTCAAGGTTTGAGCCCACACCTTCCTGATATTTTATCCTGGCGGTATTGAAGACTTCTTCTGCCAGTTGCATGTTTTCCATCTGATTTTCCAGTTGGTCGAGGTTGGATTGCACGCTGGTCCTTTTGTCCTCCACTTCCAGGTTAATGGAATTCTCCAGCATTTTTTTCTGATATCCAAGCTGCTGGATCTGCAGTTTATTCTGTTGTATCATTTTCGATTTATACAGGCCATCGAAGATCGGGATGTATAGAGATAATCCGGCCACCTGATAATTCGGCCAGACCATAGGATCGCTGAACCGCCAGAGCCTGTCAAAATCGGCCACGCCGGCGTTCATCCCCCAACCAAGCACCAGGTCAATATTGGGAATGTACTGTACCTTGTTGTTCTTCATATTGAGGTAAGCCAGCTCCTCCCGGGTCTCAAGCACGGAATATTCTATCCTGCGCTTGAAACTGGCTTCAAGCTCGAACAGTTCTTCGATCCTGAATTCCATATTTTCAAGTTGCTCGGTGATCTCCAGTTCTTCACTGATGGGCATACCCATCTGGTATTTCAGCAGATGCTTGCTGATGGCCAGCATTTTCCTGGCATTGGTGAGTTGTGTATTTACATTATTGTATTCCACCTGTGTCCGGTTGACATCTATTTTTTCGGCAAATCCATTCTCGAACATAGCCCGAGTGTCTCTAAGCAGGGAATCCAACCTGCTGTGGTTTGCCTCCAGCAAATTAATCCCGATCTCATTCACCAGGACCGTGTAATAGGCCTTGGTTACGGCTTCCACCACATCGATCATGGTCTGAACATGTTCCCTGGAGGAAAGTTCCACATAGGTTTTGCTGGCATTCATGCCCACAAAGAAGGATCCTTTGAAAATCATTTGAGATACACTCAATCCGATCATACCATCGTAGGGTGTACCAAAAGCCACTTCCATAAATTCATCCTCTGGAGCTGTGGGATCAAAGATCGTTTTGGGTATAAAGGTCTTCATCACCGTGAAGTTCTTGTTCAGGGCCACACTGGCATCAACCTGTGGCAATCCCTGGGACAGGTATTCCCCTACCCTGGCCTTCGACACCTGTTTTTCCAGCTCGGCGATCTTAACCGTCTGGTTGTTTTCAATAGCATAGTCAATGCAATCCTGCAGTGAAAAGTAATTGGCCACCTTCCCGGTATCCTCGCCGGTTTCCCCGAATAACAAGGTCGGCAACATCATCATCAGTATAACGGGTATGATTTTATATCTGATCATTTGTAACAAAGTTTTGTTTATAATTATTCAAGAGGGCATACCCTTCTTCGGTCATTATACCATAGAAAAAGTGATCCAAAATCTGATATTGTACTTCCTTGAAGCTGAATCTATTATCCGGAAACACATCCTTGTCAAAAGCCAGTTTAATTTCCTCCATTCTTAGGGTGGCCAATATGCTCACGTCTATGTCATCCCTGAACAAACCCTGTTTTATCCCATTCTCCAGGGTAGTAATCAGGGACTGGTACATAATCTTCTTTTCAAAATCCAGATACAGCTGCCATGCTTCCTTATAATATTTTTTAATATCGAATAGAATGTACGGGTTCATGATCTCGAAAATCTCCCGGGCGTGCAGGGTTGACTGGTAAAGCAGCTCAATGGAATCTTTCGATTCCACCTGTATCTTGTCAAACTTTTCTTTCTGGGCCAGGAGAAATCTTTCCGAAATAAGGTATACGAGCTCATTCTTATCCTTGAAAAATTGATAGATGGTCTTCTTGGATATGGAAAGCTCTCTGGCAATATCATCCATGCTGATACTTTTTACACCATATTTTAGGAATAAACTTCCGGCCGATTCTAATATCTTCTCTGAAATATTCTCCATAGGAACGCTGGAAACTTTAAAATTTTTCTAAGTTTTTACTAGTATACTTGATCGAGTAAAAAAGGTTTGGGATAATGGGTTATTTTTTCATTAAAATTTATATCAGTGGCATACTCGGAGGATGTCCGGTCAAAGGCCAAAGGTGGAATCCAGGCTACTTGGTTTCGGAGAAATCTTGGGAGGATCAGGACCATCAGGAATAGTAATCCAAAGACCATTCTGATGATCATGTGTACTGCAAACAAATTCAGGAGCAAGGGTAAAATTTCCAGGAGGGTTGTATTATCGGTCATCATAATTTTTGTTGTTAAATGATTACTTCACTACCTAATAAGCCTTACGGGATATCTAACAGCTGGTAATTGAATTTTCGGTAAGCGTTCTGATTTTACCGGTGAACGGATGGATTATCCCAGTTGATCTTTGCTGTGGATCAACCTGACTTTGTCGTTTAGATCAGGGGGTCGGATTGTGCTTTAAGAGTTCCTATTAAAAGTGGTGCACTCCATGGCCGCATCATATTGCTTTTGTTCCTAATTGCATTATGTTTACATGTCGGAATTACTATTTACGGTCCGGAAAATCAAAAAATTGCCTCCTGAGGCCACCGGATAACGAAAAACACAGTGGATTTAAGGTACATTAAGATCGGAAATGGGCACAAAAAGGCCCTGGCATTTCATGGTTTTGGCCAGGATGCCAGTTATTTTCAGTGCTTTGAAGAAAGCGTAGGTCAGGATTATACAATATACAGTTTTAATCTGCCTTTTCACGGCGACGATGATACTGAAAAGAATGGCAAGCCCGCAGACCTGCAACAATTAAAATTATTCTTTGCCGCATTCCTGGAGAAGCATGCCTTAGACAGGTTCACTGTGATAGGCTTCAGCATTGGGGCCAAGCTGGCTTTGGCGGTGGCAGAATGCTTCCCACAGCATATCGATCGTTTGGTGCTGATCGCTCCCGACGGTCTCAAGACCAATGTTTGGTTCAAACTGGCCACGGGAAGCAGCATAAGCCGTGGCATTTTCAGGTACATTGTGCACAAGCCGGAAGGTTTCTTCAAATTTTCTGAGGCAGTATCTTCCCTCAAACTGATCGATCCGGGAATTGTGAAATTTGCCAGGAGCCAGATGAACAATCTGGAAAAGCGGGAGAAGGTATATTATACCTGGATGTTCTTTCGTACGATCAGTTTGAGCAACAAGCAGATCAACAGGCTGCTTTTGCAGCATCAAATTCCGGTAACCCTATTTCTTGGCAGCGAGGATAAGATCATCAACGAGAAGCATGTCCGGTTCCTTTCCGATAACCCTGCACTGGATGTTGCGCTAAACATACTGCCCACCGGCCACAATGACCTGATCAAAGCTACCGCCGGACACCTGGCCAGGACCTCCTGAAATAGGATCTTCGTTATGAACACGTCGAAATGATGTAGGTGACCTTGATTGAAAACTGCCACCTGGATTGGATCCGGCAATGCAGCGCTTTCAACTACCGCACGCGGTATTCCCCGATATCGGATGGCGGCCCGAAATCAGGATTGGTCAGCAGTTCGTGGTCGGTCAAGGTAAGCAGAAACGCCTTTAAATCCGCCTTCTCTTCTTCTGTGAGTTGCACCCCGTGCTCACGCACATTTTTCATCAGTGGATCAACATAATCGGAGTAGACGAGTCCTTCCGAGTAAAAATCGATAACCTCATCCAGTGTTTCAAATCGTCCGTCATGCATGTAGGGCCCATTTATTTCGCAATTGATCAGTGAGGGCGCCCTGTATGCCCCGGTATGCATGAGATTGTTGGTCACTGCAAAGCGATCACGGGAATCTTCGAAAACGGTGTCCTTCGCATTGTTGTAGAAATCGTTGGTAGTCATCAGCAATGAACCCGCGTGGCAATGGAAACAATCAGCTTCTTCAGAAAAGAACAATTCGTATCCTCTGAGTTCGGAAGGACTGAGCTCCACCTCATGGCGAACGTATTTATAAAATTTAAAATTGCTGGCCACGAGGGTACGCACAAACTGGGCGATGGCTTTACTGATACGGTCGATGGTTACCTCCTCGCTGCCAAAAGCAGCCTTGAACATGGGTTTATACTTATCGATCGAGGCAATCATCTCCACCGTCTGATCGATGGATCCGGCGAATTCATGTTCTGCAACAATCGACATCCAAACCAGAGATTCGAGGTATTTATAGTTCAACTCATTATGGCCCATAAAATCATATCCTGGTATGCCTGCCTTGTCGTTCGTTTCATGGATGAATCCATTCCACAGATACCCGCTGGAATTGTAGACAAGATTATACAGCGGCATGGTCATGTGGGGGGTTTTTTTCCCTTCAGGATATTCCGGTGTAGGGAGTCCGAATGGATGGCCATTGGTAAACTTCGGATGGTCAATGCTCACCTCAAATCCCTGTGACTGAATGTGACAGGTGGCACAGGACATGAGGGAGTCCGGATGATCCCGCCCGGATAGCCGGCCATCGTAGAACAGGTATCGACCCAGTGCAATGCCCTCGTAGGTCATTGGATTCTGATCCGGGATATTCAAGCGGGTGGGAAAATGCATTACCTCTTCGAAGATATACGGAGTCTGGGTTACAGGCTCGACAGATTCGTCCTGCGTACAGGATGTAAAGCAGATCATGACTGGCATCACGACCAGTAATCGAACCAAAACGATACGCCAGTTTTTACTTTTGTCGGTATATAGTTTGCCCTTCATACCTGCTATTCCCCTTGATATTCGACAGAAAATACATCGGCACCATTCTCACTGATCTTTCCCATGGCTTCCTGATTATTCATGATTTTCCCCCCATATACATCATGATCATACACATGCGGGGTAACAAACCAATTTTCCACATTCATTACCAGTCTGAGTTCTTTTGATGCTTCACTGTCGATGGTAAAGCCGCTTAATGGAAGGGTGGTCTCGAACCAGTTCTGAACAAAGCCGGTAATGTTGTTCTCCTGAGCATAGATCTGTCCCACCCCGATATGAAAATTAAAGGGGGTCCTCTCAATCTCATCCTTCATCCAGAAACCATTCAATTTCATGTAATGGTAGCCGCCTTCATCCCCGCCCATAGGATAGGGCCAGATCATATTGCTTTCCGGAAGATCCGAAAATAGTCCGGGAATGTTTTTTTCTCCTTTTATGCCAAAGGTAAATCGTATGGCTTTGTATTCGCCAGCCTTGATATCCTCAGCAACTGCCCATCTTAAACTGGGTTCAATCTGCGTGTCGATGTAATGTATCCAGTCATTATCCAGAACCACCGCTCCATCCTCCTTATCGATTAAGGTAACATCTGATATGAACCACTGTATTTCCGAAATTTCGTAATTGTTGCCGGCAGCATTTTCATAGATCATCATGTCATAGGCTGCTGCGCTGCCATCCACCCGGTGGCTGAAATTTATGACCAAATTGCCATAGCCGGCGGACTCCTCAGAAGAATCGCACCCTGTCAAAAGCCCAAAGATCAACACCATCGTTATTATCCTCCACTGTACCATTTGCCATCCCTTTTCTATGAGAACACAAAATTACACATAAAGGTTGTATGCCTCCCCTATGGATAAAACAAATTATTGCTCTATAGTTATAGACTGCCTTTGCCCGCTATTCCACCAATACAGCAGCATCAAACTTTTCCTGTCAGTCAGGACGCACAGGCATATGCATGATACTACACCACAGAATTGGGTAGGTTAAACACTGCTGAATAGAGAGATGTAATGCCAAAGCATGTCGGACACCCTTCTGTTTTTCGTATATTAGAGATAAATACGCTTTTATATGTCCACTGCATCAAAAGGAAGCTTATGCCTCATATGTCTGACCTGGATTATCTTCATTGTCGCTGTTGTTCTGAAGATCTCTGGCAGTGGTGCCTTTGCCCAGGAGAACCCCGACAGTATCAAGCAGGAAATCTCAGGCAGGATCCTGGATGAGGATACAGGAGAACCGATCCCGGCTGTCAATATTTTCTTTGCCAATTACCAGGAAGGCACCTTTTCCGATGAAACGGGATTCTTCAGCTTACCTGCTCCCGGTCAGCCCCCTTTGGTACTGGTTTTTTCTCACATAAGCTATGAGACTCAGTATGTTACGCTGGATACGCTTATATCCCAGTTTGAAATTAATGTTTCGATGCGCAAACGGACCATGCAGCTCGATGAGGTGCACGTCGCTTCTGACATCGATAAGGAATGGAACCGCAATCTTAAACGATTCAGCCGAGCATTCCTGGGCGATACCGATAATGCGCAGAAATGCACGATTACGAACCCTCATATTCTAAACTTCAAGTATGAAAAGGAGCAGTTGAAAGCCGCATCGGATGATCTCATCGTAGTGGAAAACAGGGCCACAGGGTACAAGGTGTATTTTCTGCTGGAATATTTCAGTATGCATGGGGAGCAGGTATCCTTTGCCGGTAAACCATTTTTCGAGCCACTGGTTCCTGTATCAGACCGGGAAAATAACCGGTGGCTCAGGAACAGGAAAGACACTTATTACGGTTCCCAGCGTCATTTTTTGAAAACGCTACTCCAGGGAAGCACCTTTGAGGAAGGCTATGAAATTGTTGGCGGACGTATTCATCCTGCTGAGGGTTTCGAATTCAGGAACCTGGTAAGCCCGGAGGAGATCGTGATCAGGGACGACGGGAAAACATTTCTGAATTTGTTCACCAGCCTGAAGATCACCTACACCAGGGAAAAGGAATTTAGACCACCTTCCTCCAGTATGGATAAAATCAGCGTAAACAACCCATATCAAACATCCTATCTAAGCTCCAGGATAGCCCGGATCCGCATAAGTGAGGAAGGCGTCTTATACCGCCCGGAATTGATCGAGGTATATGGTTTCTGGGCCATGGAGGGTGTAGCTGATTTCCTGCCCTTTGATTTCAATCCTATGGTCGACTGATCCTGAAATATAGCTTAACCGTAGGCTGTCTGGATCTGGATCAGGGGATCCAGCCGCTGGTGTATTTCCTTCCGGAGGTACAGCCAGGTTACCAGCGTGGAGGAAAGGTCTGCAATGGGGAATGCAATCCATACCCCGTCAAGACCCAGGAAAATGGGAAGAATCAATACGAGGGGGATCAGAAAAAGAATGAGAAATGTAAATGCTCAAGAATTCAAAGAGGAAACGATTAACCAAGTGCTGAATAGAGGAAAATCTGACATATCTTCGATCGAATCCTCAGTTAGAAAGATAGTAAATGATATCAGAGAACAGGGCGACAAAGCCATTCTGAGGTATACAGAAAAGTTCGACAAGGTACGCCTAACCCAAGCAAAATTGAGGATCTCCGAAAACGAAATCAAAGAAGCCTACACGAAACTGAACGAAAAACAAATCACCGCCTTACAGAAAGCAGCAGATAACATCGCAAGCTTCCACAAGAAACAGCTCAGAGCCAAGTGGACAATGCAGATAGCGGAAGGAGTAATCCTCGGGCAGGTGACCCGCCCCTTAGCGTCTATTGGTGCTTATGTTCCGGGAGGAAAGGCAGCCTATCCCTCGTCGGTGCTTATGTGTGCCGTCCCAGCGAAAGTGGCGGGAGTTGAAAAGATAGTGATATGTTCACCACCCGGCAAAGATGTAGATGTTGATCCTGCTCTTCTTGTTGCGGCTGATATTACTGGGGTGAGTGAATTTTAT
>Ga0209536_100011458_pt1 | contig 12978 bp, 17 predicted proteins | sample DeeMarSeWOR28_12_FD_187461 | JGI IMG/M metagenome (GOLD analysis project Ga0209536, IMG submission 187461) | Marine sediment microbial communities from White Oak River estuary, North Carolina - WOR-2-8_12 (SPAdes) (version 2) | ecosystem: Environmental > Aquatic > Marine > Intertidal zone >...
ATCATTTGAGATATCCATGTGAAGAAAATCAATTGTTCGATCTTGAAAATTACTATGGACATCAAACGCTCTTCCGTAATGAAGATTTACATAGTGATTGAGAAGTCCATTCTCACGTAGCATGGTAGCTACTTCTTTAAAGTCACCATGATTATATTCATAGTTTTCCCAAATATCATAAGCAACAAAAGTAGATTCAATTCCTCTGTTCACTCTATTATGTCTCAAAGCCCAAGCTATATTAAAAGTGGAATACCCATCCAGTACTCCACACTCAACTACTAGGCTTGGTAAATGCGCTAATATCAGGGCTTTAAAGACATTACCATAATTATTGTCTATATAACTACTTCGCATCTTGACTCCTCAATAGTGTAGTATAATAACAACCTGTCTTACATGAAGCAACTACTGGACACTTTTCACATTTAGATGAAAGTGCTTTGACACAATCTGTTTTTACTTCTGAAAATTTTTGAATGTCTTCTGTTATATCCCATATTGATCTAGGATTTCCTTCATCATTCAAAATAGAACCAATATAAATTCGTGTCTGGTTACAGAAGTAAATATCAAAGTTAGGAAGTATTAATCCCATTTGCACATCTCCACAACATGTTATCTTTAAAGAGTGTATACCATCCACGAAATTATTAAGATTATGTACAGGAACCTCATGTAGTTTGTCAAGCATTTCTTGAGTATAAAAACACATCGGTAATACATGATCATAATTAAACCCAATTCCATTATTCATAAGCCTTGGAACAACTGTAGTAATCGCTTCTATCCAAGTTTTTCTATATGACTCTAATACTTCCTCATCGAATATGTTTACTTGAGTATCAGGAGAAATGATGAAATGAACAAAGGGATTCTCCATACACTTTACTATCTTTCCAATGAGCTTATACATTTCTTCTTTATCATATGGGATAACAAAATGTAAAGATATTTTTCTAAGAAATTTTGAATAATTTTTAAACTCATCCAAATCAAATGTGAACCCATTGATTATATATTCTAAATTACCCATTAGATGATATTTTAAAATCAACGGATCACTAGTTATCTTCAACATGTTTGTGCCATTGGTGAATAAGTCCACTCCTCCAAAAGAAAGAAATGCTTCATGCATGATATCTATAATTCTTGGATGTAAAGTAGGTTCTCCTCCCATTAACTTGACACGTTTTCCAATTAGCAATTCTCCTCTGTTCATTCGCCAGAACTCTATAAGCTTGTCAGCGTCCATTACTGCTTTCTTTCTAAACTCCGCATTGAAGCAATGAGGACATGTACCATTACAAAGCTCTGTCAATACTATTCTATGAGCTAATTGAATCATGCGTTTTTAATTTCCTCATGCCAGCGAATAGGCACGTACTCTGCTTTTGCAAGTTCTCTAGCCGCTTGTCCTTTTTCTTTAAGTATTTCTGGATTATTGGCTATCTCTTCTATTACTTCTAAGTAGTCAGTAACATCTTCACATAACCATCCTGTTTCTGGAGTAACTCTGTCTTTAGCTCCGTATCTGTTATCGGCTATGACTGGTAATCCACATGCCATAGCTTCAAGGATAACTCTTGGGCCTTGATCTTGGTATCCAGGTGGCAAGTGATACCAGAAGCAATTTCCTTTAGATAGGAACTGCGGAACTGGAACCTCATTGACTCTAAACTTATGTACATTGTCATGGTCGAATGTCTGACTCCATGCTGGCATGTAGTAAAACTCTATGTTTTCATTTATTGCCAGTATTTGAGTAATAAGATCATTAGTATAATCTGGATGCTTCGCATCTCTTTGTGAATTATGTCTAATGAGCTTTAACGGAGCATCATAGTTTATATCAACTTTGAAAAACTCTGTCAAGTCAGTAGGTGGAGGAAGCACTTTAGTTTTGGCATCTGGAATCCTTTCAATCAATTCTTTTTCCTTGGTGGAATTCAAGAACATGTACTTATCCCAGTCTAAAGTCCATTTTTCTTTTCCTGCTTCACCTAACTGATAATTGAGTATCATTACCTTTTTCTTAGCGTCAAGCTTGTCCATGACCTCCGTATACTGCGGCTTCGCAAAGTTCCAGATACAATCACTAGTATAGAACGTCATAATGTCTATAGGCTTCATAATATCCAGCCACGCTCTTTTAATTACTTCATTTGGAATGTTCTTCATGTATTCACCAGAGACATTGCCAGTAGGAATTAACTCTACTCTGTATCCATCCTCCAAGAACATCTTCATTATGTGAATACTACTTCGCTCCGATCCCCCGAAGCCCCTGCATGTCGTGACCATTCTGAATGAAGGTCTATCGTCATTTTCAATTTCTACTTGCTGTTTGTCTCTTTCTATCTGACATATCTCCTTCTTAATCCACAAGTGGCAACGGTGTCCTCCTCTGGCTACAAGCTCAAAGTCATTTTCTAAATACTTCTTCTGCCACTTTCTTTCCCATTCTCTTCCAGCATCATGCACAATGACTATATCAGCAAGCTCCGCTCCGTACTTGGTAGAGAACTCTCTGTTTTGTCCTCCTGCTGGCCCATCCACAAAAGCCATATCAAATTTCAATCCCTCATCTATGAAGTCTTGAATTTCTAGGTTTTGACCATCCCAATGAAATAGATGGTTTTTGGTTTCGTCTGATTTATCTTGAATGTCCTTGATCCATCCTGGCTGAGTTTCAAAAGTAATAATCTTCTCTGCTACAGTAGAAAATAGCAATGAGGAAAGTCCAGCCCCAAATTCAATGATGTTCTTGACTCCATGCTCCTCAATTACTTCTTTCATAAACATCCAATCTCTATCAGTTATACAACCTCCTCCCCATTTAAACCCAAACTTAGATATTAGATCTTCGTCAACCTTGTCTGGAGTAGGAGCCACAAAGACGTTCTTCTCTTTTACTACATTTTTAAAGAAGGTATTAGGGATCTTCTTTCCGTACTCAAGTCTACCTCCCTTATAGTATGATCTTACTGCTTCCGCTATCTGCTCTGGTTCAATGATGTCTACACATTTTGGAACTTGTTTAGTATTATGACCTTCATTGATTTTTTCAGGCTTAACCAGATTCCTACATCCCGCAAGCTTACAAGCCCAACACGCTCTTGTTTCTGAACATGCCATAGTACCGTTTGTCTGAACGTATTGATGTCCAAAGTATTGAGTAAACCATGCTGGTTCCCTTGCTCCTGCTAGCACAACACAAGGATTATTAAAACAAGCTGATAGATGCATGTGCATTGATACCAGCCCTAGAGAACCTTGAGAGTGTAAGAAGATATTAAAAAGATCCCTAATACCTGTATTACGATCTTCTGTTTTCCCTACGTAGTCAATTACATTATTCAGCCTTGGATAAGGATGTCCTTTCACTCCTAATTGCACAAACTGGATATCGTCTTTAAGGATGTCAATTACTTCTTGCCAGCGGTGATATTGTTTTGAGGGCCAGCCTGGTTCTCCTCCGTAAATGAAAATCCAGTAAGGCTTATCAATATCAATTACAGGTGTACGGTCATATTCTTCTTGAGTCATCCAGATATCAGGTCGCATTTCTCCTTGATTAAATCTAATACCAAGTTTGTTTTCAATGTCTAGTCTGAAAGCATTGGTCATATGAAAATTCCAGAGATTAGATTTATTGGTTAAAAATCCAGGCCCAATTTTCACTATCTTACGATCATCCGTAGTGCTTCTAAATTGATGATCTATGTGAGGATTATGATCCCAAATATGCATGGCTGTAGTGATTACACCAAGCCTAGTATTTGGATATGTTGTTTTGAAATCTCTAATGGCAGAAGTCATTGTAAGGATATCACCAAACGCTTGTCTGTTATGAAAAATTACTTCTTTAGGAACTTTCGATTCAGACTCATTTACTTCTTCTTGCGCTGGTTTCTCTTGTAGCTGTACTCTGGAATAAGTCAATAAATCCTCTACAATGGCATCCACCAAAGGTTGTTTAGGTAGAATATGGTGAATGTGATTATCCGAAAATCTTACTGAAATTAGTATATCAGTAGCGTCATTTCTTTTTCCAATTTGCTCATTGTTTACAACTGACTCCGCTTCCTTTCTTAGCATTTTTCTTACGTTCATAAAAAACTCCTTATTGATTCATCTGGTCTTTAGCAAATGCTTTAAAACCAAAATACGCACATATAACTCCACCTTCAATAAAGTAAGACCATACAATAGGTTCTGACAATACTGATATTTTTTCTACTGGAATTGTATAAAATAAAAGAAGAGTTTTAACAACACTCCAAATAGCAGTATATATAGTTATACGTCTTCTGGTTCTCCATTTCTTTATCAATAAAGCCTTGCCATTCTTACCGTTAAGATAATCCAATTCCGATTTAGTTTCTTCGCTCATGTTGTCTCCAAAAAAGTTGTATGGGAGTCCTGATTGAATATTAAAGATCTGGTTTTTTTAATATACTTTCATAGGAGGAAAAAAATCAAGACTCCCATATAATTACATATCAGCTAATTCAGCAAGAAGGTCTTCGTCAGAATCACCATTGTCTGCTTTCGGCTCATCTTTCGGCTCATCTTTCGGCTCATCTTTCGGCTCATCTTTCGGCTCATCTTTCGGCTCTTCTGCTTCCGCTTTAGGCTCATCTTCATCCCAAGGAGGAGTATCCTCTGGTTCTTTTGGATCTTCTTTTGCTTCTGCTTTAGGCTCTTCATCTTTAGGCTCTGGTTCGCTTCCATCGTCTTCATAGCCTTGATTAACAGCTTCATCCATAATTAGATCCCACAGAAATTCAGCTTTCATAACATCAACCACTTTAGGTTTCGGAGTGCTCAAGTTATTAATATATTCGTCTATATCAACACACTCCTTCATTATAGCGTCAATCTTCTCATCTGAATCAGCTATAGCAGATCTGCTTCTGGAAAAAGAGGAGTTGGAGTAATCGGGCCAGATCTTACCATTTTTATCCTTCTTAGTAGACAAGACTCTAATGATGAAATTTCTTCCGTCCTCACCTGGATCAAAAATTTCTGCTCCGTATCCTTCCCTCTTATCGGTAATTTCTTTTTTGAGTTTTTGTTCCAGCTTTGCAGGAAACTCATAGATCTTCAAGGTTCCAGAGACTTTGCTATCATCTTCCTTATCTGCATCTCTAGGATCTTTGACTACAAACCAGTTGCCAACAAACTTCTCTTTACGCTTAATTGCATAAGCTTGTTTAACGTCATTGTCATCACCCTTGAAAAGCTTTTGAGTGGCAGAACAAAGAGGGCAGTAGTTCTTCCAGTCATGTGTTTTATTACACAAGACAAAGTTCCAACTTTCATCTGCGGATTGCCACATGTGATAGTAAAAGCGTTTGTAGAATTTTCCTTTTGGATCTGGTAGGAATCTACCTTCGTAGACTTTGGGATTTTCTGTAGTGCCTTTTTCTGGAGTAGCCCACACATTAGCAGACCTAAATCCATCACTATCTTTTTCTTCTGTTTTTTCTTTCTGGAAATCGTCAAATAATTCTTTATCAATCCATTTACTCATAACAATATACCTCCACAAGTTTTTTGAACATTTTAACATAGGGAGGTATAAATGTAAACTAATTATTTTTAAAAAAATGCCCTAGCCAAAAATGACTAGGGCATTTAGAATTGGTTAACTAGTTAACTTTGAATTAGCGAATTGAAGCTTGAGCGGAACCAAACTCCGTATGGTTTCCTGTCTGCTTCTTTGCGGCTTTGTCAAGCTCTAAAGTGTTTTCGTCACAATAGATCTCAAAAACCATTTCAGGAAGCGATTCATTGGTAGCATCTGCTGAACCAAAACCAAGTCCACCATTAGGAGCGATCATCATTTGATCTCCATTTTGAGCAATGGAAGCTCCACCACCAATACCGATATTCCATGCATCTCCGTCTGCTCTGTCACCAGAACCGAAATGAATACGGTGCATATGAGTAGCACCAAGTTTCATGGCATATTCAGCGGCTTTACCTTCCAGCCCACCTACAGTAACGTCTGTACCATCTGAATAGACAGTAAGAGTACCCATGAATTCTCCATCGGCAGGAATACCTTTATTGATAAGACCTGTTCTATATTCCTTTTCGGTAATAACAGCTTCTTCTACTTCCGCATCGGAAGCTTTACTACCTAGACGTTTGGCTTGTTTTTCAGTAAGGAAATCAACCTTATCCCAAACAGAACCTTTTGTCCTTGCAGTAAAAGCTTTACCTTTGGAAAATTTTGCATCGGGTTCGATCAAAGCTGGCCCTTGGATATGCATCTTGGAAGCTTCGTAGGTATCACCTTCTACAATTACTTCCGTTGTTTGTTTGTTGCCAGCATTGAAGTTAGCGTTCATGTTGGTGTTTTTGTTGCTGTTAATGTTGGTGTTCTTATTAATATTGGTGTTGTCGTTAACATTAACATTGGTGTTGTCGTTAACATTGGTGTTGACGTTGGTATTGACGTTGGTATTGGTGTTTCGATTGCTATTGTCAATATCAATATCTACATTTCCACCTTCATCTCCACCATCGTCACCATCACATTGCGGCAACCAAGGCATGGTGTCGCAAAGACTTGGGGGGCCAGCGAGAGCAGTACCTCCACATAAAACTAAACCAAAAAACAAAACTAAACTCACGATAAACATTTTTTTCATAACAGACTCCTTTCCCTCTTTTAGAGGATTCTAGTTAACCACAATTTTATATCCTTTCGGATTATTACCTAACCATACCAAATAAAATCAGGTATGTCAAGCTTTTTTTATTCGTTTAGTGTTTTTTCTTCCTCTCCGTCTTCATTAAGTTTTTTCTTTTTCTTCCAGAGCGGATCTCCTTCTGGTGCTTCACTTACAAGCAAGTCTCCCTCTGGAAGCACGTCCTTCAAGGGTTTACCGTCAGGTATATCTCTGATTAAATTTCCTTTGTGTTTTGTGCTCATATTAGCTCCTCTATCTTATCTAAGAAAGACTTCATTTCATTAAGCTCTATATTAAGTCTTCTGTAATTTTTTGCAATGTATGGTATGTAGCTACGATCCACGTCACTTAGCTTCATTCCCCTCTTCATAAGGAATACAAAAAAAGATGCATCAATTTTGTTTTTCAAATAATGCGAGACAGCAAGTTTCTGATTACCATCATTTGTATCTATGTACTCTTGAAGAGAAAGAATTTCATTTTCTTTCATGTACCTCTTTATAAACTTGGCAGAGTTCACTAGGTTCTTTTTTGTAGCGTCAGCATTGCGCTTCTTGTTTTTATCCCTCTGCTTATAAAGCATGATAATCTTATCTTCAAAAAACTTCACATAAGAAAACCGTTTCTTGTATAACTCAAATCCACATTTAAAATACAAGTAGGGATCTATGTTACTCCATTTGGTATTAAACCAATTGGTAATATTAGTCAACTTCTTTTGGTTTACCGTTGAAAGCTTTGTCTTAAAATGGTTCTCAAAATCTTTAGGCATCCTGAATCCACGATTAAGATAACTGGCTTGAGCTTTCCTAAACTGGTAATATATTTTTTCTATTTGGTCAATTTTTTCCATATAGCTATCGGTATGCACACGAATATAATCCACAAAATGACTAGTAAGTTTTCCCAAAGAGTTTTTATAGACATTTTCCCCACATGTTCAAATATGTGTTAATGTATTTTTTTAGATTATCGTTTTCCTCCCACCACAATTGAGGTTTTATTCTCTGATAATCCTTTTTAAAAATTCTGGCTCTGTAGTCAATGTCTCCAGCAAGTTTTTCTATGTGATCTATAAACTGCTCATCTGTCTTTGCCTTGAGTGCCATGAATTTATACGGAGTCACGTCTGAGTAAACCGCTGGTGCTCCTAGTGCTGTATATTCAAGACATTTTATGTTGCTCTTTCCTCTATTGAATTCCATGTCCTGTAACGGAGCAATACAAATATCTGGCTCAATGCTTTTTATCCTAGCTGGATATTGAAAAATATTCTCCCAGGGATGAAAATGAATTTTATCTTTCACGTTATGAAGCTCTTGTGGCATTGCTCCCATAAGATGCCACTCATACTTATCAGTAGTCTTGCGTATAAAATCCATTAGCTCCGATCCAAAGTCTCCACCTTTAACAGCATCTCCTTGAATCTCTTTCATAGCAAAATGGTTTTGACTACCAGCCCAAAGAATTCTAACCTTTTCGTTTTCATCCTTATAATCGGTAGCTTCAAAAATATCTCCCCAAACGAACTTAGGCAGATGGTTAGGAATTACTGATATCCTTTTACAGTACGGAGAATATACTTCTCTTAGCTTGGCTGTAGAAGTAATCATACCATCACAATGACCCATGATTTTCTCAATAAGCGATCTTTGCTGATTGTACCAAGCAGAAGCGTAATTCCATTCTGGAATATCAAAGAGCATATCATCTATCTCATAAATTACAGGGATAGGATATTTTTTCTGGACTACACTCTTAAAATGTTTGACTAGTTGAAAATGTTGTGGTGTAGCCGATCTCTGAAATTGAACATACGCAAAGTCTTTGTAAAAGTCTATGTCGGTAACATAGTTCATTAAATACATTGCGCTCATCATTAAATTTTGTTCTCTATAATGATTTAAAAGGAAGTAAGGATAAATTACTCTAATTGTACCGCAACCTTGAACATCACCCACATAACAAACAAACCCTAGCCGTGTCGGTCTTTGAATCTTCTTAAATTTATTCATTTCTTAATTGTGGGAATCTGCTTATTCAGAACCTCCTGAATATTTTTACTCTGGTACAATTTCTTTAGAAAAATTTTATATCTCTTTACTGCTTCCTTTTTTGTAATTTTCTCTTCCAATCCTGTCTCATCATTTACCATTGTCACTATTTTTTTGTCTAGGTGACAATATGCACATTTCATTGGTGGATTTTTAGGATCTATAGTTTCACCTTCTTTTGGCTCAACGTCCACCATGAAATGAGGAGGGAAGAAGTCTTCGCATTGTACGCATTTTCCCATTATAAAACCTCCTACACATTTTTTACTTTATCCAAAAGTATAGTCAAAAGTTTTCTTGGTTCTCCATTAATGACTATTATAAAGGCTGATCTTTTTGGATAATGTATAATCGTATTTATATATATCATATCTGATGTTAAAAGTAAACTAAACGGAGGAGGTAAATTTTTATAAAAAATATCAGCCGAAAAAATTCCCTTTTCTGTAATGTGTATCCTCTCCCATACTCTGAAATCAATTGTACGTGGTTGATAGTAAATAGGATCTCCTAGATCACCATCTTTCAATCTAATCTCGATCCAAGAAAAATTTTTCTCCGTATATACTTTATATGTCTCATCCGAATAAATTAACTTCGCATGAGAAGAAGAAGCTGGAACAAACAATAACAAGCACATCATAAATATGACTAGTATTGTTTTCATATTAAATTAAATTGATTTATTGTCACCCCATGATCTTCACAATACTGCATGAATTCATCATGGTGGACGTTATCATCCCACCTTCTTTTCAATTCCCTCCTTACTGTTTCTCTTTTCTTTTCTATTGACTCAAATCCCTTATGGTATCCATAGTCTCTGTAAAGTCCACAAAGAAGATATGTCTCCATAGGTGTGTTGCTAAATTCAAAATCCTTTTCTTCTTCTGCCGCTTCCTTGGCTACTTCTACTTCATGTTGTAGCTCTTGAATGAAGATCTTCTTTCGCCTTTCGGCTTCTTCGATAACTTCTTTAGGATATTCTTTGATACTGTAACCAGTACCAGCTTTCAGATCTTGCTTGCTTACCAGATCCTTATATGGATGATTAATGTTATCCCATTTCTCCAATAGGATCTTACATAATAGATCAAAATCATAGTCATAGATAATTGGAGAATTCAATTCATAATAGAGATAACAATGAATCAAGTAGTCCGTTAGATCTTGATCTTCTTCTTCTTTTGGTAAATCGAAAAACAGATTAAGACTCATCTTTTTTCTTCCTTTTCGATTTTACGGTTTTCTCATCTCCCTCTTCGTAATCCTCTGCGCTCCTGCTATGATACTTTGCTTTGAGAGTAGTTATCAGAGCACGTTTGATTTTTTTTGAATGACCGATTTTAAGCTCATCAATTTGACCATCTCTCTCAAACCGCTCAATAGTATCATAAACAATATCTTCAACGGATTCTATTTCATCCTTATTGCTCCGTATAGTGGCTTCTACAGAATCACAAATCATTAAGACAATTGCTTCTAGTGATTCTGGAGGAGTGGTGTTTTTATATCTGAAAGCATCGTCTGTTTTGTATCCAGATTTCAGAAACAATGTTTTTAAAACTGTAGTTCCATGATGCTGTACTATCGGAGGAATCAACTCATTAGGAAACTCATCTAGCTGAATAAGTATCAAAGCCGAATCAGCTACGTGCTTCGATATAATATGAAAACTTATCAGCGGATCATTTATATCATCGTGAATGTTCTTTCCGTTTTGATTTTCATAAAATGCTTCTGGAAAAGTTATCTTCCCTGCATCATGGTATTGACCTATGACTCTAGCCACATCCGTATCAAGTCCTAATTCAAGTGCTACTGCTTCGCATAAATCAGCCACGTTCTGGCAATGCTGAAAAGTGCCAGCCGCTTTTTCTCTAAACTTTTCTAAGAATGGGTACTTAGCATCTAGTAAAGCCTTGAGATCATATTTTTTAGAATCAATTTCTATGGTGTCCATTTCTTTCTCCTTACTTTAATTCAACGCCTAGCACTTTTTTTATCAACGCTTTAAACTTTGACCAGTTATTGTCTTTAACAATCTTCTCCATTTGTTTTATTTCTTTCGGAGAAGCTTGGTTGTAGAACTTTACCATTTCCTCAAAACCAATATTAAATGCGCTAACTGCTTCCTTTATTTCTTCTTCCCATATAAAAGATAAATCATTATCTCCTATATACTGGCTAATTCTATGTACAGTAATTTTATCTTCGTCCATTATTTTTCAAATTCTCCTATTAACTCAACGTAGTGGAACCTTTTTGCTATTTCATCCATGATACATTGTTTCTCAAATTCCTCTGAATCTAAAATTCTGAATTTCCGTACACGCTTACAACGTGGGCATTGACAGAACATAGATATCCAGCGTGAACCACATCTCTTACATTCAAAGTAAAAGAATACGGCTGAGTCTTCTACAATATCATCTGGAAAAATTGGTTCATCAAATTTTACCATAAATAATCTACCTCATTTATATCCGTACTTGGGTTTTGTGATGTCCAGTTTTTTCTTTGATAGTAATCAGTTGCTTCTACATAAGCCTTGTTTTTTACTACAATTACTTCTCCAGGCTTCGTAGGAATCCAACCAGTAAAGAAAAAATCATACCGCTTCTCTTTATCGAAATGCGGTATATCATTCTCCAAAACTTTTTTGACTGTTAACAGCGCATTGGTAAAAGAATTGTTATCAATTCCAAATACTACTGCATACTTTGTAATTACAGCCGTTACACCATCCTTCAAATACTTTCCAGCCGTTTTACCACATGAGCAATGATTGGTTTTATTCCCCATATCAATAGTAACAGTTTCACGGCACTCTGGACAAAATAATAGCTTCATTATATATTTATCTCCCTTTACTTAAAATTATAGTAATTATCTTCCCAAAGTGTTATAGGAATCCACTCTACAGAGGGATCACTAAGACATTCTTTTTCTATTACCTTGGCTTTAGGATGGTTTTTCTTTCTGACATATTTAAGAACCTTGTCTCTATGGACACAATAATCATATGCCGTAATCCATACCTTGTTTTTCTTTAACCAGTTATGAAAATACATTATTTTAAATATCCTTTCAGTAGATTCACTTGGTAGTTATCTGTAAATCCTTCTAATATATCATGCAGTTCTCTTCCTTTTCTCATGGCAAAGAGAACTCCCTGACCAGGGCAATCCTTGATAGCCAGAGCAAATTCCTTCTGATCCTCAATGTCTTTATTCTTCTCCCACCTTACGTATAGATCCTCAATCATTGTATCATAGGCATCTATGTAAGGTCGGAATTCTGGCATGTCTTCTGGAAAGTGAAGTAGATACTCTCCATGATCCTGCATCATTACAAGCTTCACAACTCTCTTCTCTGTGATAGCTCCGTTATCTCTAAGGTGAGCAATGGCTAGATAAGCAGGATTCTTTACCTTTATTCTCCAGCTACCTATTTGAGCTACATAACCTTCTTCCATAGCTGGTAAGGCTTTAGAGGATTCAATGACTTCTTCCCATGTATTGAATTCATGGACTTCTGGATAGAACCATTTGGTATTTTCGGTGATAGTCCAAAATCTGGTAATCTCATTTCCCAAGTAAACACCATCTTGATTTCTCACGTCAAGAAGATAAACGGCTTTGTCTTTATAGGGAGTTACTACTCTTGTCTCTGGAGACACCAGTTCAAAGATTATGGTAAGATCTGTACTGATAGGAGCAAAGATGTCATTGATATCATCTCCAATTGCTTCCTCAAAAATTTCAGCATAGGTTTTTTTCTTGTTAGGAATCAGCCCTTCTGCAAATGCCATTTTGCGTGTTGCTACGTGCCATTTGGCTCCGTCATGGTAGACATTACAAAGCGATCCATCTATTTTATCAGCTACTTTTGCTTGAGTAATATCAAACTCATCTGACTTAGGATCTTCTCCGTAATTCCAGAATCTATCAAAGGATCTGCAAAGTACTTCATTGTCTGGTTTGCTTAAAATCAATCCTCTACACTCCATGACTATAGGATTGAACTTATGCTTGTAGGAGTCGATTTGATGGTAGTTTAGAGCCACTCTATCATCGTACTCGCTAACCATAATTCCAAACTCTTCTTCAAGATCCTTGTAGGTATGTGTTTTTAGGTATTCCTGTACGTGCATTGGCTTCTCCTACAAACTATCTCCTCTTGCTAGCTTTAATGGGATTCAATGATTTGCCCCG
>Ga0209536_100011459_pt1 | contig 12978 bp, 13 predicted proteins | sample DeeMarSeWOR28_12_FD_187461 | JGI IMG/M metagenome (GOLD analysis project Ga0209536, IMG submission 187461) | Marine sediment microbial communities from White Oak River estuary, North Carolina - WOR-2-8_12 (SPAdes) (version 2) | ecosystem: Environmental > Aquatic > Marine > Intertidal zone >...
GCGCGTCACGACCTCGTCCGGAATCTCAACCCTGCCGAACCGGATGCCGGCGATCGCCTCGCGCTCGAGGTCCTGGCCGCGCCCCCCGGAAATGAGCTGCTGCATGAACAGGAACAGGCCGAAGGTGATCGCCAGCGCAACCGGGGCCGCCATCACCACCCGCAGGGCCTGCATGGCGGCTAGGGTCCCGGGCCCGCCGGGGGTTCCGCGGCGATCGCGACCCCCTTGACGCCTGCCAGCCGGACCTGGTCCATCACCCGGGTCACCATGCCGATCCTCGAGCCCTTGTCGGCGACGAGGACCACGCCGCCCTCCGGATTTTCCGCCCTGGCGCGCTCCACCACCTGCCGGACCTCGCGCAACTCGATGCGCCGATTGGCCACCCAGATCTCGTCGTCGGGGCGGATGCCGATCAGGATGGCCCCGCCCGCCAACTCGGTCGCCTGCTCGGCTTCGGGCCTGACGATCGTCGCGCCGGTAGCTTTCGTGAACGAGGTGGTGACGATGAAGAAGATCAACATGATGAAGACGATGTCCAGCATCGGCGTGATGTTGATCTCCGCGTCCCCCAGGCTGCCGTGCCGTCTTGCCATGTGCCGTTCCCGCCGCACGGATCAAAGATGGTGGAGCAGGTCTTCGAGCCGTTCGGCTTCGACCTGCGCCTTGTGCTCGAGCCAACTCCCGAAGTATACGCCGGACAGGGCCGCGACCATGCCGGCCAGGGTGGGGACGGTAGCCATCGACACCCCGGCCGCCATCGCCCGGGCATTGCCCCCTCCGCTGTAGGTCATGACGTCGAACACGGCAATCATGCCGGTGACCGTGCCCAGCAACCCGAGCAGCGGGCAGACCGCGATGAGCGCCTTGATCAGGCCGACGTTCTGTTTCAGATCGAGAGCGGCTTCCGAAACCAGGCTCTCCCGGATACGCTGCGCGTACCAGGAGGTGGTTTCGGCGCGTGATCTCCAGGCGTCGATGATCGCTTTGCGGCGCCGCGGATGGACCCGGTACAGGTACCACAAACGCTCGAGGATGAAGGTCCACATCAGGAGCAGGACCGCCATGATCGCCCAGAGGACGTCGCCGCCGAGCTCCAGGAAATCACGGATCGCGTCCGCCGCCTCGTAGAACCAGATCACTGCCGCTTCTCCGCGAGCCTCGCGACGATGCCCGCAGCCTGCTCTTCCAGCACCTGGATCAGCGCTCTTGCCTTGCCCTGCAGGAAGCTGTGCAGGAGGGTCAGGGGAATCGCCACGACCAGCCCCAGGACGGTCGTCACCAGCGCGGTCGAGATGCCGCCGGCCATCATGCGCGGGTCACCGGTTCCGAACAGCGTGATCATCTGGAAGGTCGCGATCATGCCCACCACCGTTCCGAGCAGGCCCAGCAGCGGCGCCACGACGTACAGCACCTTGATGAAACCGAGGCCGGTCTCGAGGGGCGCGGTCTCGCGCAGGATGGCTTCGTCGAGCTTCAGCTCCAGCGTCTCGAGGTCCATGCCGGGGTTGTCGCCATAGACGGCCAGCACCCGTCCGAGTGGATTCGACAGGTCGGCGCCACCATCCTTCATCTGCCGGCGGATGCTGCTGCCCGCCCGATACAGGGCAACCAGTTTCCACAGGCACAACGCCAACCCGAGGGCGCCGACCGCGATAATAATGAAGCCGACGACGCCCCCGTCTTCCCGCACGCGCTCGACCGGGGTCTTGGACCGCACCACGGCGCGCAGGATCTGGCCGCGCGTGAAATCCACGGACATGGGCACGACTTCGCCCGGCGCCGCCTGCTGCAGATTTTGGGCCATGCCTGCAAAGCGGGCCGCGGGCTGCCGGGCGAGTTCGATCAGGTGCGCGCCGCTCCTGGTGGTGTCCCAGTCGAGAAACAGGCCGTCGGAGACCGCGTTGAACACGCCCAACCGCACTACCTCGCGCTGCTCGCGCTCGCCGCTGGAACGCTCCACCGGCGCGACGAAGCGGACCACCTTCCCCGACTCGGCCATTTCGGTCACCATCGTGGACCACAACTGCCGCAGTTCCGCCACTGTCGGCAATTCCCGGCGCTGGGCGAGGTCCGACAGAAAGGCGGTTCGGCCCGGGAATTGCGCGGTCACCATGGAATCGTCCAACGCCGCCTGCACTTCGCCGGAGGACTGGCGCACCACGCCGAACAGCTCGCCCAGGCTGCCCATGCGCTCGGCCAGCGTGGTTTCGAGGTCCGCCAGGCCCCGCTCGTTCTGGTCATACTCGGCGCGCAGGCGATCGCTGCGCGAATTCTCGTCCGCCAATTCGCTACGCGCTTCGGCCAACAACTGGCGCTGAATGTCCCGCTCGCGCAGAAAGCGGGCCTCGCGCGCTTCATTGATTTTCGCCTCGCTGCCCGCCGCCTCGCGAACCTCGCGGGCCAAGTCGTCGAGTGTCTGGGCCGGCGAGCCGGCAGGGACGGACAACAGCGCTGCCGCCAGGATACAGGTCAGCCGCTTCATCGCGCCGCCTCCGGACCGGGCACCGGCAGCGTCACGAGGTCGGGCGCTTTTTCGTTCCGGGCGATGGCCAGCCCATCCCTGACCTCCAGCCGATAGCGATCCGGCAGTGCCTCGTAGCGGCGGCTCGCCGGATTGAACCAGCCGGTGACCGACCGGTCGCTGGACTGGTAAACGAGCAGCGTGCGGCCGACGCGCAGGAAATCGACCGTCTGGCCGGTGGTGGGGAGGCCGTCGGAATAGGCTTCCGTGGTCCGCCCGAACTCCAGCTCGGTCTGGTAGGCCTCCATGACCTGGCGGTATTTCTCCGATGCCGTTACCTCGGCCTGATCCATCATGTCGCGAAGCCGCTCGACCCGGGCGCGACGCTCGTCGATGCGGAACGGGACGTCGGCCTCCACGATCCGCGCGAGCATGTCGATCATCTCGAGCATCAGCGGCACGACGCCCCGGTTGGTGTCCTCGAGGCCCGCCAACTGCCTCTCGATGGACTGGATTTCGTCGCGCTGATCCGTCACCACGCGTTCGAGGTTGTCGTTGTAGATCCGCAGCGCGTCGGTCTCCCTCACCACGGCCCGGTATTCCGACAACAGGTCCTGCGCCTGCCGGGCCAGCGCCGAGACGCGTTCCTGCGACTCGGCGGCCTCCTCGTTGATCGCCTGTTCCAGCTGGATCACGGGTTCGAGGCTCTGGGCATGCAGCGGAACCAGCGGCAGCAGCAGAACGCAGGCGCCAAACCGCGCCAGAAGCGGAAGGGAGGTTGGTTTTCTTGGCATGGCCTGCATCCGGGTCCAGGGGTAATGACCGGGCGGGAACCGCCGCGGTCGGTCATTCGTGCGGTGCCCGTCTTTCAGGCCGGTCAGGATAACCGACCCGCACCGCAGAATGCCACACCGCCCCTGTTTGAGGGATAATCCCGAAAAGTCAGCAGAATCGTCGTACATGGCCACAAAGAACCGCAAAACGCCGGCGCCGGCGCCCGGAAAGCCGGCCCCGAAACCGTGCGAACTCTGGCGGCGCCTGCTCGCCATGCTGTACGACGCAACCGCGGTCATTGCACTCCTGATGTTGGCCACGGCAGTGGCTATGCTCGCCGGGTTTCGGGAGATGACCGCATTGCGGGACCCGGGGTATTCGCTCTACCTGGCGCTTGTCTGGTTCCTGTATTTCGGCCTGAGCTGGCGCCGGGGCGGAATGACGCTGGGCATGCGCGCCTGGCGGATCCGGATTGCGACGGAAGATGGGGGATTGCCGGGCTGGGGCAGGTGCCTGGCGCGATTTCTGGGCGCCCTGCTGTCGGCCGGAGCCGCCGGAGCCGGATTCCTCTGGTCTCTCCTCGACGCCCGCAAGGTCACCTGGCACGACCTGCTCAGCGGCACCAGATTGTATCGAACGGGAGAGTCGACCGCGGATCGACCGGTCTGATCTCGCGCAAGCGATACCCGGGCAAACAACCCAGCCGGCAAGTATTTTCTTGTAGAATGACCCGCTTGTTCGCCGAGGCCGCCCGGCGCCAGATCCGGGCCGGCCAAAGAAAAGGAAATCAAAAGATGAAACTGGAATTGAATAACACCCTGGCCTCCGAGGTCGATTCCGAGTGCGTGGTGCTCGGATTCACCGAGGGCGGCGACTTGACCCCGTCCGCGCAAGCGATTGACGACGCCAGCGGTGGCGCCATCCGCCGCTTGCTGGACAGCCGAGATATCGAAACCGGTATCGGCAAGACCCGCTTCCTCCACGGTCTGAGCGGGCTGAAGGCGCCCCGGATCCTCGCGGTTGGCTTCGGCAAGCAGGACAAGCTGAATCTGCCGCGATTCGACCGCGCTTGCCTCGCGGCCGGAAAGGCGCTGCGCGACCATCCCATGCTGAACGGCCACGTGTGCCTGCAGGAACTCGAATTCGACGGCATTGGGGCCGGTCAGCGGCTGCGCCAGTCGGCGCTCGCCATCCACCGCGCAAATTACCTCTACACGGCCACCAAGCCTCTCAAGGACGATTCGCCGGCACCGCTCCGGGGGGCCAGTTTCCAGGGCGGCGAAGAGCTTCAGCCTCACCTCGATCAGGCGGCAGCGATTGCGCTCGGGTACGAAAAAGCACGGATTCTCGGCGACCTGCCCCCCAATATCTGCAACCCGGCCTACCTCGCACAGGAGGCGGCAGCGATTGCCGGCAAGTACGATCGGGTTGAACTGGAGGTTCTCGAGGAAGAGGCCATGGCCGAACTCGGAATGGACGCCCTGCTGGGCGTGTCCCGCGGCAGCGCCAACCGGGCGAGGCTGATCGTGCTCAAGTACACGGGCGCCGGCGACGGGCAGAGCCCCGTGGTCCTCGTCGGCAAGGGCATCACCTTCGATTCCGGCGGACTGTCGCTCAAATCCGGCGAGAACATGATGCAGATGAAGTTCGACATGTGCGGCGCCGCCGGCGTCATCGGGGCTTTCGTCGCCTGCGCGCAATTGCAGCTCGACATCAACGTGATCTGCGTCGTCGCGGCCGTCGAAAACATGCCGGATGGCGACGCCTACCGCCCAGGCGACGTGCTGACCAGCATGTCCGGCAAGACGATCGAAGTCCTGAACACCGACGCCGAGGGCCGCCTGATCCTGTGCGACGCCCTCACCTACTGCGAAAAATTCAAGCCGGACGCGATCATCGACGTCGCCACGCTGACCGGCGCCTGCGTCGTCGCGCTCGGCCACCATGCGACGGGGCTGATGAGCAACGACGACGGGTTGGCCGACGAGTTGACAGCGGCCGGCAGCTCCATCGTCGATCGCGTTTGGCGCCTGCCCCTGTGGGAGGAATACCAGTCGCAGCTCGACTCGCCGTTCGCCGACATGAAAAACGTGGGCGGCACTCCGGCCGGGGTATTGACCGCCGGCTGTTTCCTGTCCCGTTTTGCCGAAGACCAGCGCTGGGCCCACCTCGACATCGCGGGTTCGGCCTGGAAATGGGGCGGCGACGACGGCGCGACCGGTCGTCCCGTGGGTCTGCTGGCCGAGTTCCTGCTCAACCGGGCAGGCTGACGATGGCCGATCCCTGCCAGGTCGATTTTTACGTGTTGGCGGACCCGTCCCTGTCGGCCCGGCAACTGGCCTGCCGCCTGTGCATGATGGCCTGGGAGCAGGGGCACCGGGTCGCGGTGCTGGCCGGCAATGAGCAGGACGCGAACGACCTGGACGAGCTGATGTGGGAATTTCCCCCGGGACGCTTCCTGCCGCACACGCCCGGAGCCGCTGACGACGCGGCGCCAGTCAGCATCGTGCTGGCCGCCGAGGAACTTGCGCCCGGGCGCGACGTGGTCATCAACCTCGGCGGCGCCGCGATCCCGCAGCCCGAGCGCTTTCGACGCCTGCTGGAAATCGTGCCGGCCGATGCCCGGCAGAAGCAGGCCTCCCGCGAGAAATTCCGCCAATACCGCGAGTGGGGCCTCAGCCCCGGCAGCCACGACATACAGAAGATCTGATGGACAAGAGCTACGATCCCGCCGCCATCGAGCAGCGTTGGTACCAATTCTGGGAAGAAAATTCCTGGTTTGCTCCACAGGGCGGAGCGCCTTCCTATTGCATCATGCTGCCGCCGCCGAACGTGACCGGCAGCCTGCACATGGGCCATGCCTTCCAGGACACGATCATGGATGCGCTGACCCGCTGGCAGCGCATGAAGGGCGCCGATACGCTGTGGCAGCCCGGCACGGACCACGCCGGCATCGCCACCCAGATGGTGGTGGAGCGGCAATTGCTCGCGGCGGGAAAGTCGCGTCGCGAACTGGGCCGCGAACGGTTTGTCGAGGCCGTATGGGAGTGGAAGGAACATTCCGGGGATACCATCAGCCGCCAGATGCGCCGCCTGGGCGCCTCGGTCGACTGGTCAAATCACTGCTTCACGATGGACGAACGGCTGTCAGAGGCGGTGCGGCTCGTTTTCGTTCGCTTGTTCGACGAGGGCCTGATTTACCGGGGCAAACGCCTGGTCAACTGGGATCCCGTGCTGCACACGGCCCTTTCGGATCTCGAGGTCGTCTCGCAGGAAGAAAGCGGCAAGCTCTGGCACATCCGTTATCCCCGCTGCGACGGCAGCGGACACCTGGTCGTGGCGACCACCCGCCCGGAAACCCTCCTGGGCGACACCGCGGTCGCTGTCCATCCCGAGGACGAGCGCTACCGTGACCTGGTCGGGAAAGAACTGGAATTGCCGCTGACCGGCCGTCGCATCCCCGTGATTGCCGACGAGTACGTGGACCGGGAATTCGGCTCCGGCTGCGTAAAGATCACGCCGGCCCACGACTTCAACGACTATGAGATCGGCAAGCGGCACGACTTGCCCCTTATCAACGTCCTCGACGAGAACGCCTGTCTCAACGACAACGCCCCCGAAGCCTACCGCGGCCTCGACCGCTTCGAGGCGCGCGAGCGGATCGTCGCCGCTCTCAGCGAGCAGGGACTGCTGGACAAGATCGACGACCACAAACTGATGATCCCGCGCGGCGACCGCTCGCACGCGGTGGTCGAACCCTACCTGACCGACCAGTGGTACGTGCGGATCGAGCCGCTGGCGAAACCGGCCATCGAGGCCGTTGAAGACGGGCGCATCACCTTCGTGCCGGCCGCGTGGAGCAAGACCTATTTCGACTGGATGCACCGCATCGAGGACTGGTGCATCAGCCGGCAACTCTGGTGGGGTCACCGCATTCCGGCCTGGTACGACGCCGAAGGCAACATCTACGTGGGCAACGACGAAGCGGACGCCCGCGGCCGGGCCGGCCTCGCGGACGACGTGGCGCTCCGCCAGGATGAAGACGTTCTGGATACCTGGTTCTCCTCCGCGCTGTGGCCGTTCTCGACGCTGGGCTGGCCCGCGGACACCGACTTTCTCAAGCGTTTCTATCCCACTTCCGTGCTCGTCACCGGTTTCGACATCATCTTCTTCTGGGTGGCACGGATGATCATGATGGGCCTGAAGTTCATGGACGACGTTCCGTTCCGGACGGTCTACATCCATGGCCTGATCCGCGACGGCCACGGCCAGAAAATGTCCAAGTCGAAGGGCAACGTGCTGGATCCGCTGGACCTGATCGACGGCATCGAACTGGCTCCGCTGATCGCGAAACGGACCAGCGGATTGATGCAGCCGCAGATGGCGCCGGCCATCGAAAAGGCCACGCGCAAGGAGTTCCCGCAAGGTATCCCCGCCTTCGGCACGGACGCGCTGCGCTTCACCTTCGCCGCGCTGGCCACCACCGGCCGCGATATCCGCTTCGATCTCGGGCGCATCGAGGGCAACCGCAACTTCTGCAACAAATTGTGGAACGCGGCGCGGTTCGTGCTGCTGCAGACCGAGGGACAGGAAGTCCGCGAAAGCCTGCCGGGCGGCGTCATCGACCGGTGGATCGTGTCCCGCATGAACCGGATGGTCGCCGAAGTGGACACCCAGCTTGGCGCCTACCGGCTCGACCTGGCCGCGCAGGCCCTGTACGAGTTCATCTGGAACGAATACTGCGACTGGTATCTGGAACTGGCCAAAGCCACGCTGCAGTCGGGCGACGCGGAGGAACGGGCCGCCACGCGCCACACCCTGCTGCAGGTGCTGGAAACGAGCTTGCGGGCGCTGCACCCGATGATGCCCTTCATCTCCGAGGAAGTCTGGCAGCGGGTGCGGCCGCTGCTGGGTATCGAGGGCGCCACCATCATGCTGCGCCCCTTCCCGGAGGCTGGCGAAGCCGATGGCGAGGCGGAGCAGGACGTCGACTGGATCAAGGGCGTGGTCCAGGGGGTGCGCCGGGTGCGTTCGGAGCTGAACCTGCCGCCGGGCAGGATGCTGGACGTGTTGTTCCAGGCCGGTTCGGAAGCGGATCGCGAGCGGCAACGTCGGTTCGAAGGGGTCGTTTCACAACTGGCCCGCATCCAGTCCGCGCAATGGGTGGACGAGGCGGCCGACACGGCCCAATGCGCGGTCGCGCTGGTCGGGGACCTCAAGATACTGCTGCCGCTGAAGGGCCTGGTGGACGTGGAAGAAGAGTTGGCGCGCCTGCACAAGCAACTCGAGCGCGAGCAGGGCGACCTGCGCAAATCGGAAGGCAAGCTGGGCAACAGCCGCTTTGTCGACAACGCGCCGGAAGCCGTCGTCGAACAGGAGCGGGAGCGCCTCGCCGCGCATCGCGCCAACGTGGACAACCTCCGCGCGCAGATGCGTCAACTGGAAGCGCTGCGCGGCTGAGACGGCGGCTCAGCCGTCGAGGTCGAGCCGCATGACCAGGGCATCCTCCTTGCCATCGCGGGCCGAATAATAGTCGGGCCGCCTGCCCACGAGCACAAAACCGCGCTTTTCGTACAGCGCGATCCCCGCCGTGTTACTCGGACGCACTTCCAGAAACAGGGTGCGGCAGTCCCGCAGGCGCGCAATGCGAATGGCGTTTTCCAGCAGAAGGCGCCCGAATCCCTGGCGTTGACTGCCCGGCTCGACGCAGAGATTCAGCAGATGATTCTCTTCGGCCGCGCCGGTTTGCACGCTGTAGCCGATGAGCGATGCGCCGATCTGCAGGCCCCAGCAGTCATATCCAACCCGCAGGCAGTCACTGAAGATGCCGCGGGTCCAGGGAAACGGATACACGGCCAGTTCGATTTCCATGATGCGGTCGAGGTCGCCCCAGTTCAGCGGCCGCAGCAACGAATGCACTGCGGCGGGATCCGCAATCATGCCGGCCTCGCGGGGGCGGCCGTTTCCAATGGGTCCTGCAGGAGCCTCCACAGTGCCCGCTTGGCATGCCCCCGCGAAGCGAGTTCGTCGAGGCCCGGCGCAACGGCCACGGTGGCCGATCCCAGGAACTCGGGGATTCCCTCCGGAAAAAGCCAACGCCCGGTTTCCGCGCCGAACAGGATGACGCGGGTGATCAGCCGGTCCGCGATCGCGCCCGCCGGGTCGACGCTGTCTTCTCCAGCCCCGGTGTCGGGCCAGGCCCAGCACGCTTCGCCGCCGAGCGCGCGGACCACGTCGCCGGCAAACCTCGTCGCGCTCTCGGCAGGAGCGGCGCACACCAGCAGCGTGCCGGCCTGGCCGGGGCTGAGCTGAAGGCGCCCCTGCGCGGGCGGCAGCGGCCGGGCAACCCAGACATCGAAGCCAAGGGCCTCCAGGTAGGCTCTGCGCCGCGACTCGATCACGGCTCTTCCTCTTTCCGCGGCGACTCCCGGCTTGCACGGCGGCTGCGGCGGGTTTTCCACTGTATGCGTCCCAGCACCGTGATGACGACCCCGGAAACGACGTAAATGATCCCGAGCACCATCATCACGGTCGGCGGATCGATGGCCAGCAGCACGAACACCAACACGACCAGGAACAGGAATCCAACCGGGATGCGGTCACCCATGGGCCAGGACTTGAAGCTGAAATAGCGAATACGGGAGAACATCAACAGCCCGAGCACGACCGTCTCGAGCCAGATCAGCCAGCGCACGGATTCGCCGGCAATCCCCTGGTCGTTAAAAAACCAGATGGTCGCCACCAGCGTGCCCGCCGCGGCCGGCGAGGCCAGGCCCTGGAAATAACTCTTGTCGCTCTTGGCGACCTGGGTGTTGAACCGCGCGAGTCGCAGCGCCGCGCAGGCAACGAACAGGAAGGCGGCGAGCCAGCCGAGTTTACCCGCCAGAGGCCCCAGTTCGCGCAGGCTCGACAAGGACCAGTTGAAAGCCAGCAAGGCCGGCGCCAGACCGAAAGAAATGAGATCGGAAAGGCTGTCGTACTGCACGCCGAATTCGCTTTGGGTGTTGGTCAGGCGCGCCACCCGGCCATCCAGCCCGTCGAGCACGCCGGCCACCACGACCGCCACGGCGGCGGCGATGTAGTGGCCGCTGATACCGGCGATGATCGAATAGAAACCCGCGAACAGCGCGCCCGTCGTCAGCGCATTGGGCAGCAGGAAAACGCCTTTGTGAATTTTCTTCTCGCCCGGTTTCATGCATTGTCCCGATTCGCCTATCAGCGAAATGATAACAAAACGGGCACCCGCAGCCTTGTTTTATGTTATAAGCAAAAACGTCTCATGACAGGGAAAGCATGATGAAACAACGCTTTGGCAGTAAATGGATCCTGTTGCTCGGTTTGTTGGGGTCTTCGTGGACCGCCCCGGCGTTCGGCACCGAAGTCTACTCCTGGACCGATGAAAACGGGGTGGTCCATTTCAGCGATTCACCCGACCCTTCCCGCGACATGGAAATCATCGAGGTGGAGGAGATCTACAGCCCGGGCACAACGGGCGCCTACTCCAGCCCCGACCAGGCAGACACGCCGCCGGCCGCCGACTCCCCCGACGCGCCCGGCGAGGCGCCGGTGTCGCTGGCCCAGCAGAAACGCGAAGAGATGGCCCTGGAGCGGGCCGAGCGCAAGGAGTTGCAGGCTCAAACTGACCGGCTCTGCGCACTGCATCGTCAGCGCCTGGAGCAGATGGAGCCCGCGCGGCGGGTCTTCTACACCAACGAGCAGGGCGAGTCGATCCGCATGGACGACGACCAGCGAGTGGGGCTGATCGACGAGTCCAGGGCTTTCCTGGCGGAAAACTGCGAATAAGGAGTCTCGCTTCCCTCGGCAATTGCTCCTGCATTGCGCTACTACCGTCCGTGGCCCAGGCCAGCTTATCGACCGGTTCCCGGTCTCACCTTCTCCCTGGACATATGCTCCCGCCTTCGGCGGAAGGCGGCCTATCACCTGGGCTGGCTTCCCGGTTAAAATGCGGGGTTTGCACTCCAGGATCAGTAAGCGGATGAGAACCAGCACGTTCCACCTCATGACGACCCGGGAAACCCCGGCGGACGCGGAGATCGCCAGTCACCAGTTGATGTTGCGAAGCGGCATGATCCGCAAGCTCACGGCCGGCATCTACACCTGGACGCCACTGGGCTGGCGGGTGCTGAAGAAGGTCGAGCGCATCGTCCGCGAGGAAATGGACCGGGCCGGCTACCTGGAGATGCTGATGCCGGCGGTGCAGCCGGCCGAGCTGTGGAAGGAGACCGGCCGCTGGGACGACTTTGGCGACCAGTTGCTGAAGCTGCACGACCGCGCCGGCCGCGACTACGTCTTCGGCCCGACCCACGAGGAAGTCATCACCGACCTGGCCCGCAGCGAATTGCGCAGCTACAAGCAACTGCCGGTGACCTTTTACCAGATCCAGACCAAGTTCCGGGACGAAATCCGCCCCCGCTTCGGCGTCATGCGGGCCCGCGAGTTCCTGATGAAGGACGCTTACTCCTTCCACATCGACGAGGCCAGCCTGGACGCGACCTACTGGGAAATGTACGAGGTGTATTCACGGATCTTCACCCGGGCGGGCCTTGAATTCCGCGCGGTCCGCGCGGACTCCGGCGCCATCGGCGGCAGCCAGTCGCACGAATTTCACGTGCTGGCGGACTCGGGTGAAGACCAGATAGCCTTTTCCACCGAGTCGGATTTTGCGGCCAACGTCGAACTGGCCGAGGCGCTGCCCCCTTCCGGACAGGCCTCGCCGCCCGCCGAGGAACTGAGGCTGGTTGACACGCCGGGGGCGCACACCATCGCTGATCTGGTCGAGCAATTCGACGTTCCGATCGAGAAAACCGTCAAGACCCTGGTGGTCGCGGCGGAAGACGGCGACGGCGCCGGGTTCATCGCCTTGCTGGTCCGCGGCGACCATACGCTGAACGAATTCAAGGCCGCGCGCCTGCCCCGGGTGGCGAGCCCCGTCCGATTCGCAACGGACGAGGAGATCCGTTCGGCCGTCGGCGCCGGTCCGGGTTCGCTCGGGCCCGTCAACCTCGGCATTCCCTGCATCGTCGACCACAGCGTCGCCGTTCTGTCCGATTTCACGGCCGGCGCCAACCAGGACGGCAAGCACTTTTTCGGAGTCAATTGGGGGCGCGACACGGCCCTGCCGGAACAGGCCGACCTGCGCAACGTCGTCGACGGCGACCCCAGCCCCGACGGCCGGGGCGCCATTCGCCTGGCGCGAGGCATCGAGGTGGGTCACATCTTCCAGCTGGGCACCAAGTATTCCGAGTCCATGGGCGCGGTCGTGCTGGGCGAGGACGGCAAATCGCACGTCATGCCTATGGGTTGTTACGGGATCGGCGTATCGCGCATCGTGGCCGCGGCGATCGAGCAGAACCACGACGAAAACGGTATTCGCTGGCCGGAGCCCATCGCCCCCTTCCAGGTCGCGGTCCTGCCGATGAACGCGGCCAAGTCCTACCGCGTGCGGGAGGCGGCCGAACGCCTCTACGAGGAATTGCGGGAGGCCGGGGTGGAGGTGCTGCTGGACGACCGCAGCGTCAGGCCCGGGGTCATGTTCAACGACATGGAACTGATCGGCATTCCACACCGCGTGGTTGTCGGCGAACGCGGGATCGACGAAGGCGCGCTGGAGTACCGCCGGCGCACGTCGTCCGACAATGAGGCTATCCCGCTGGAGGGCGCGCGCGACGAGATCCTCGCGCGCCTGGCCTGAGGAAGAACGGAAAGAACGGGGTCAGAGTAAA
>Ga0209536_100011461_pt1 | contig 12977 bp, 11 predicted proteins | sample DeeMarSeWOR28_12_FD_187461 | JGI IMG/M metagenome (GOLD analysis project Ga0209536, IMG submission 187461) | Marine sediment microbial communities from White Oak River estuary, North Carolina - WOR-2-8_12 (SPAdes) (version 2) | ecosystem: Environmental > Aquatic > Marine > Intertidal zone >...
CGCGCGCCTTGAACAGGTCTTTCTTCACCTGGGCGTACAGGGTCGCCCCGAAGGTCCGTGCATAGTCGCTCCACGTGCCCCAGAAGCTGCGAAACACCGCTTCACGGTCCGAACGGTTCGAAGAAGTCCGCAGCCGGGCGTATTCCGACTGATCCAGACGCACTTCCGAACCGTCGGCGAGCCGAACCGTCGGCCATGGGAGATCCGCGTTCGCCAGCATTCCGTACACGGCATAGGGGGCGTCGGTGATCAGGCCCGCCGTCGCGACGATCTCCTCCTCGGACGGGCTCAGCGTATGCTCCGCCCGGCGCAACAGGTCATCCAGGCCGGGCGCGTACTCCCCCAGGTCGGGCGTGCTCGCGATCCAGGCGCGCACCGTCGGCTCGCCGATCGAGAGTATCTCCGGATCGATGAAGCTCGCGGCCTCGGAGATGGCGGTTCCGACCATGCGCGCCCGTTGCTCCAGCTCGGCCGTATCTCCAACCCGGGTGTCCTCGTGATAGCGCATCGAGGCGTATGAAGAGGCGCGGTACAGTTGTTTGAGCGTCTCGTAGTAGGCCGCGAGGCACTCGAGCAGAGTTCCCGGCCCCTCGGCGAGTCGGCCCCGGAACCGCGCGAGTCTCTTCGGCGCCGCCGCGAGCGCCGACATTTCACTCTCCCACGCGGACGCATCCGCGTAGATGTCCTCCAGCCGCCAGTTGTCCGCGCTCACTCGCCCTGCTCCCGCGCCAGATCCAGCACCTTCCGGAAGTCCGCCCGCTCTACCGGTTGGACCGAAAGCCGGCTCTTTCCGGTCACGAGCATTCCCTGGAGCGTCGGGTCCGCCTTCAATTCCGCCAGCGTGACGAGGCGCGGAAGCTTCTCGACGAAGGAGATGTCCACCATCCACCAGCGGGGCTCTTCGGGGCTCGACTTCGCGTCGAAGTACCGGCTGTCGGAATCCCACGAGAAGTGGTCCGGATAGGCGGTCCTCTCGACCCGGGCGATGCCCGCGACGCCGGCGGGATCGGCGCTGGAATGGTAGAACAGGACCATGTCGCCTCTCGCCATCTCTCGCATCAGGTTGCGGGCCTGGTAGTTCCGCACGCCCTCCCAGTGCGTGGTCCTGTCCCGTTCGAGGTCGTCGATCGAATAGGACCCGGGTTCGGACTTCATCAGCCAGTATCGCGGCATCGGCTTTCTCCCGAAGCAGGCGCGGTGTCAGCCCGGGCGAGACCATGCGGATGACGGCCGCGCCCGGGTGCGACGCAGCGCTCAGGATAGGGTTGTGCCCGGGCTCAGGCGAGGGGGCTCTCCGCCAGCGCGTTCTCCAGCAGCGCAGTGCAGGAAGGGCAATAGGCCTCGCCCTTGAGATCCACGTCCTCCACGTAGGTGGAGGAGGACATGACGCAGCTCCTGTCCGGGCAGTGGACGAGGCCGAAGCCGTGGCCGAGTTCGTGCACGACCTCCTTCACCGCCCTGTCCACCAGGAGTCTCTCGTCGGTGGGCAATCCGTAGAATTCGGTATGAAGCCGCATTGTCGACACGACGGCCGCCGGCCCCCCGAGCTGCGCCTGCCCGAACACGAAGGTGAGTACGGGAATGAACAGGTCCTCGGCCGTGATTCCCACGATCCTGCCGCCGGCGCGCGGGATGTGGCGGAGCAGCTCCGCGAGCAGCAGGGTGGCGTGGTACTGCTCCCGCTCGGGAGCGTAGAATCGCCCGAGATCGATCCGCAGTGATTCCGAGCGTACGAAATGCCCCGTCACCCTGCCTACCCGCTGGCGCAGCTCTTCCGACCAGACTGGACGGAAGTCGCCGAGAAACGCGAGCAGGATCTCCGGCTTCACCCGGCGCTGATCCCGTATTTCTTGATCTTGTTGTAGAGCGTGCCTCGATCGATCCCGAGAACGCGGGCCGCCTGCGACACGTTGCCGGCTTCCTCTCGCAGGACCCTCTGGATGTGCTCGCTCTCGAGCGACTCGAGGGATCGATCGCGCGGTCGCGCCAGCTCATGCTCCACATGGAGCGGCAGGTCCTCGGGACGGATCTTCCCCGTCGTCCCCACCACCATCGCACGCTCGATCGCGTTCTCGAGTTCCCGCACGTTCCCCGGCCAGTCGTAGCCCCGCATCAGCTCCAGCGCTTCGTCGCTCAGGACCCTCGGGGCCTTGCCCATGGCCCGGCAGAACTTCTCGATGAAGTGTTCCACGAGGATCGGGATGTCCTCCCTCCGTTCGCGCAGCGGTGGGACCTCGATCGCGAATACGTGGATCCGGTAGTACAGGTCCTCTCGGAACTTCCCTTCACGGACCAGAGCTTCCAGGTCACGATTCGTGGCGCAGACGAGGCGGAAGTCCGATTCGATCTCCTGTGCGCCGCCGAGTCGAGTGAAGCGGTGGGACTCGAGGACGCGCAGCAGATCGACCTGCATCTTCGCGGGGATTTCGCCGATCTCGTCGAGGAACAGCGTCCCGCCGTTGGCCAGCTCGATCTTCCCCTTTCTGCGATAATGGGCGCCGGTGAACGCACCCTTTTCGTGACCGAACAGCTCGCTTTCCAGGAGGGTCTCGGGAATGGCACCGCAGTTCACGGCCACGATCGGGAAGAACCGGCGCGGACTGGCTGCGTGGATCGCCCTCGCGATGAGCTCCTTACCCGTCCCGCTCTCCCCCCGGATCACGACGCTGGCGTCCGTCTCGGCCACCGTCCCGACCAGTTCCATCACGTGCTCCATCGCCCGACTCCGCCCGATAATCGGCGAGACTGTCGACAGCTGCGTCACCTTCTCTCGAAGACGTGCGTTCTCTTCGCTCAGCTGCTTCCGTTCCAGGGCACGCCGAACGGTGTGGCTGAGCTCGTCGGGGTCGACCGGCTTGGTCACGTAGTCGAAGGCGCCGAGTTTCAGGGCCTCGACAGCGGTCTCGACCGACGCGAAGGCGGTGAGAATGACGATCGTGGCGCCGGGATCCACCTCTCGCAGCCGCCGCTGCAGACTGATCCCATCCATGCCCGGCATCTTCAGGTCGACGATCATCAGATCGAACGGGCCCTGCTCGAGCTTCTTCAGCGCATCGAGTCCATCTTCGGCCGTCACCACATCGAAACCATCCTCGAGGAACCATTCTCGAAGCGACGTTCGCACGGAATGCTCGTCATCGACGATCATGATCCGGGGCTTCTTCATCCGACCTCCTCGTTGCCGGGACCGGCACCGACCGGGACGCCGTCGGATTCGATTTCCGGTGCATAGCGCCGGGCGGGCCTGCGCGGCAGCCGCAGCGTGAAGGTGGCGCCCTCATGGGGTGCCGAGTCGACGGACACCGTTCCGCCATGCCGGCGTACGATCCCGAATACCACCGCGAGCCCGAGGCCGACTCCTTTCGTCTCGTTCTTGGTGCTGAAGAACGGATCGAAGATCCGGTCTCGGACCTCGTCGGGGATTCCGGTGCCCGTATCGGCCACGCTGAGCAGTACGAATCCGTCCTCGTCGGGGTCTTCGCCGGTGGAGAGCGTGAGCTCACCGCCTTCGGGCATCGCCTCGACGGCATTGATCATCAGAGCCAGCAGCGACTGTACGATCTGCTCTCCGTCGCAGACGATCTGATCGTCCTCGAGAGACAGGCGGGTATTCAGTGTCACGGCTCCGAGTTCCAGGTGGTGGTTCATCAGACTCGCCGCATGTTCCACGAGCCCGTGCAGATGTGACGGCCCGAGCTCGTGCGTACCGCCCCGGGCGTAGGTCAACAGGTCGCGAACGATGTTGCCGCAGCGGATCGACTCCGACCGGATCAGGTCGAGGTTCGACAGGGCGCTGTCCCGTTCCTCACCCGGCGGCATTCCGCGCTCGATCTTTCGAGCCACGAGCCGGGAGCAGGTCAGGATCCCGGAAAGCGGATTGTTGAGCTCGTGGGCGACCGTCGCCGCCATCTTCCCCAGCGAAGACGTCTTCTCGACCTGGACCATCTGCTTGTGAATGGCGGCCAGTTCGTGCGTCCTGTCGCGCACTCGCTCGGCGAGCGTGTCGGACCAGCGGCGAAGTTCATCGTTCGCCTGTTCGAGACTGATGGCCATCTCGTTGAACGACCCCGCGAGTTGCCCCAGCTCGTCCTTTCGAACCACGGGAATGCGCACGTCCAGATCGCCGGCCGCGAGCGCCTCGGTCCCCCGGATCAGTTCACGCGTGGGACGATGTACGGCCCGTTGGACGACCAGCGCGAGGATCGCTCCGAGCAGCAAAGCGACCAGACCGCCGAAGGCGAGACTCAGGCGCTCGGCTCTGACTATCGCCGCGTCCGTGCGCGCGAGCGACATCTGCACGTCGAGCACGCCCAACACCGTGTCGTCCGGACCATGCGCATGGCAGCCCTCGCTGCAGCCTTCCCGGGATCGGATCGGAGTGATCAGCCGCATGACCCGAAATCCGTCCCGGTGCAGGTACACCCCGGACATGTCTTCTACCGGCGGAGACGAAAGCGGCGCCTCGGTTTCGTGGCATGCGAAGCAGGCCTGTGCCTGCATGTCCACCTTGGCGCCGATCTCGACCGAATCGGATGAGAAGGAGATCTCGCCTCTCTTGTTGTAGATCCTCACTCCTACGACCTGCGGATCCTCGCCCAGACGGTGGATCGCGTCCTGGATGTGCGGACGGTTGTTCTCCGCCATCTCCGTCAGCAGGCTGCCCTCCAGAAACGCACTGGAGCGCTCGGCGCCCGACAGGACCTCCTCCTGCACCACCCGGGTGCGGATCCAGTTTGCCACCTGGTGATTCCCTGCGAGGATCAGGAGAACAGCGCAGAGGAGAACGAGGAATAGACGGATGCTCAGTGAGGATCGAAGCAAAGTTGACCATGACCGGTCGTGCATTTCGGACCTCTGTCGGCCATCGGGGCCCGGCCGCCTGCGGTCAGCGGAGACCGAAGCGAAGCCCCGGTACTTCCCTGCATCTGCAGCAGAATGCGTGCCTGAAGAGTCGGACGCGGACGGCCATTTCGCGTCAACGCAGGACGGAGCCGCGCGGTCAGAACATCGCGGCGAGCATCGCCGAATATCCGGACGGTCCGAGAATGGACTCGAGATCGGTCTGCGGTGTTCCGCCGTCTGCCATTACCACTCCGACGGCCGGATGCTCCGATTCCAGAGCGTTGCGAAGATGTGCCTTCAGGATACGAACACGTCTCAGCTGCCAGATCAGGGCCTCCTCCCCCCGGAACAGCAGCGAGACTTCGCTCGGCTGGATGGCCGATCTGATCCGAAACAGCCATACATCCGGGCTGTCGACGCACCCGGACCGCCCGATCTGCTCCACCATAGACTCGTTGACGTCCGCAACCGTTCCGCTCACCGGGATTCTGATAGGAATCGCCCTGTCGGACCTCATGAGCCAGCCGCAGGTCTCTCCCGCGTCGAAGCTCACGCCCGTTCTCGGCGCCACGACCTCGTCGATGGGCTGCAGGATCCTCCAGACGCAGCCCACCAGACCTACGTCCAGCTGGCCGGGTGTGTCCCCCGGATCCACCCACACTCCGTCTCCACCGTACCAACGGCCCAGTTCGAGTCGGCAGCCTGACAGGACAGCCGAGACGATCTGTCCCACATCGGCCTCCAACCGCTGCCGAGATTGGGACAGAATCGGACTGCGGCTGGAGGACGCCTCGCGCATCACATGTCGACCGCTGAGCGCGTGGTACAGCTCACAACTGTCACAATCGTATTCCCGATCGCAGGGGTGGCTCCCGAGCACCCCCGCGAGCGACCAGACACAAGGAAGTTCCAGGGTCCGATCCGGCTGTCGGTTGCCGCTCATTGGTCGCTCCTCGACACGAAACGGGATGCGAAATCAGCACTTCCTGCGCCCGGGGACTCGTTCCTACCGAGCGGCATTGCCTTCCGCAAAGTCGTGGGCCGGGGGCACGAGCAGAAACTGCTCGACGACCTCTTCCCAGTTCGCGGGCGCCAGGGTTCTCGCCAGGCCGTCGCGAGGTTCGCCTCCGTCTGCCAGCACGGCCCCGACGGCCGCCTCCGGCGCTTGGGCGGCAATGCCCTGCAGCGATTGCTCCGCAAGCTCAGCCCACGAACGAGCCAACGGGCCGGACAGCAGGTTCCGTCGCACGGGCTCGGAGGAGGGGACCCGTACCCGCAGCAGCCAGCCGTCACCGTACGGATCGCGGTCAGCCAGCGATGGCTTTCCGAGCACGGATTCGTTGACTTCGACCACCTCCCCGTCGACCGGAGCCAGCATCGGAAGCACCCTGCCACCCGACTCAATGGACCAGGCTGGCTTGCCTGCACTGACCCGCGTGCCGGCAGCGGGAAGTCGGAACCCGTCAGCGGGTCCAATGAGTCGTCGAGCAAAGTCATCCCAGCCGACCACGACCTCGTCGGAACCGTCGGTCGTGCGGGCCCAGGCGTGGCCGGGGTGAAAGAACACATCGGTCGCGGGGAGGCCGAGATCCCGGAGGGTTCCTCGAAACGCATCCCGGAGCTCGCGGCCAGCCTCCGCAGTCTGCACGCGAGGTGCCCGGATCAGTTGCCAGGCCGCAGTGAGGAACAACAGGAAGCTGACAACGATGATGTACTCGATGCCCTTCGTGCCGAACAACTCGGGCTGAACAGTGCCGTACATGAGAATCGCTCCTTCGGGTCAGGCCGCCGTTGCCGCAGACTCGCCCGCGGCAGCGTGCTGGTCGGGCCTGACGTGGAAATCCAGTACCGGCATGCGGTTGATTACCCAGCGGAACACCCAGATTTCGGCGGAGATCACACCCAGTGTCACTACAATCTCCTGCCACGACGGCACGTACCGCACCGGAGCATTCCACTGAAAGCCGATCACGGTGACGTTGAGCCGGTTGACGATGATGCCGAGTAGCGTCAGGACCGCCGCGACTCTGATCCAGGCGGGCTCCCGGCGACGCGCGCCGGCCAGGAACATCACCGCGGGAATGGCAACGAGTCCGACAACCTCCAGCAAGTACCACGCGCCCCAGCCTGTCGACAGCCACGGCCCCCTGCCCTGATGCACGAAGGTGATCACCTGCAGCGCGAGGTACGCCAACATCGTTCCCGCACAGATGCGGGCCAGTCCTACGACGATATCGTCGTGTCCCTCTCGCAACTCGCGTCCCAGGCGATCGCGGAACACGCGGTGCGAGATCGTGCCCTCGAACATCACCATCGAGAGTCCGGCGAAGATGCTGGAAACGAGGAACAGGATCGGAATGAACTCCGAGTACCAGAGCGGGTGGATCTTGGTCTCCGCCATCAGATAGAGGGCACCGAGCCCCGACTGGTGCAGGGTGGAAAGCGTGATTCCGAGAACAACCGCACCCAGCGTCAACGCATGCAGTCGGCGGCGCAGCTTGGGCCACCCCGCCCACTGCGCGATGACTGGAGAAAACTCCACGAGCTCCGCCGTCATGTACAGGAGAAAGTGCCACGCCACGAGAAACAGCACGGAGCTGACGCCGAAGGAATTCCCAATGATCGGGTTGATCACGTTCCATGGCCGGCCCAGATCCAGCAGGAGCGCCCCCGCGTAGAAAACATACGCGAGGAAACCGTTGAGAACGGTTACCCGTACGATCGGCTCGTACTTCTTCAGCCGCAGCACGTACACCATGAAGGTGATCACGTAGGCGCCGCCTGCCAGAGCCACTCCGGTCACGACGTCGAATCCGATCCACAGCCCCCACGGAACATCCTGCGACAGATTCGTGATGGTCCCGAGACCGCCCGCGAAACGAATCGTGAGCAACACGACGGTTGCCAGGATGAGGATTCCCGTAATGACGTTGAATCCGGTAAGAACCGGACCCTTTGGCCGCAGCTCGCCCGCCAGGAAGCGCCCGAAACGACGCAGTTCCATGGATCGACCGGCAGGAAGGGACGAGATGGTCGCCACGTTACGCCTCCTCTCGCGTGTCGCTGCTTCGATCCCGAGTGGCTTCACTGAGGCCGAGCAGGAGCGGTGGAACGAGTGTGATCACGAACGGCACGGCGTACAGAAACTCCTTGGTCAGCGCGGGAACCGGCTCGGTGCCGACATCGGTGCGGAGCCCGATCTCCTCGAAGGGAACGGATGCGAGATACAGCCAGCTCGTTCCCCCGACTTCGTGCTCCCCCCAGATCCGATGCACGTACTTGTCCGGCTCCGCCCAGATCCGGCGATTGCCCTCCTCAATCATCTCGGCCCGGGTCCCGAATCGGGTCGCACTGGCCGGGCAGCCGGCCACACACGCCGGCACCTCGCCCTCGGCCAGCCTCGAGAAGCACATCTGGCATTTCCGGATCCGCGGGTTGGCGCTGAAATACTCGAACTTCGGCACGTCAAACGGGCACGAGACCATGCAGTAGCGGCAGCCCATGCACTTGTCCGCCCGCCAGACGACCGGACCGTCGGACTCCTTGTGCATCGCCCGGGTGAGGCAGGCCGAGGCACACGCCGGCGTCACGCAGTGGAAGCATTGTGTCTTAACGTGAACGGTTCCCATCGAAGTCTCGTACCGGTTTACGACCGTGAAACGCGTATCGTCCGTTCGTCGCGGAATCGAGAAATCGACTTTCGGCTCGGGTTCCGGCAGCCCGTTCTGTTTCGCGCAAGCGAGCTCGCACATCCGACAGCCCATGCATTTCGTCGTATCCACCAGGACGGCCATGGGCTCGGCGGCGCCCTCGAGGGCGGTATCCGGGTCGCGGACGACCTCCGACGCACGGGCCAGCTTCGAACGGCCACGCAGGTCGCGGCCGACTGCCGCCGATCCCCCCAGGACACATAGTGTCCGGACGACATCTCGTCTCTTCATTACCTGCCCCCTCGCTCTCTCAGGGCGTAGCGGTGCTCACGCGGCCTGCAGCGAGATCGGACGGATGCCGACCTTCGCCCGGTCCGACGGGTCCACCGACTCAGTTGGTCAGAAACGTCGCTTCGAATGCATCCCAGGACTCGGAGTCGAGCTCTCTCAGCGCACCGAACGGCACCTGTCCGCCGTCGGCGAGCGCGATTCCCGTACTGCCGTCGGCCGCCTGGTGCTGGAGATGCTCACGGATGCGCTCGTAGCGATCCCGAGTCCATTCGGACGCTGCCGCTCCGATCATCCAGGCCGGCACTTCCCTCGCGAGATCGTCGGGAACGATCCGATACAGCCAGGCGTCCTCGCCCGTCACTACATCGTCCCAGCGAACGTTGGTGTCCGGATGTCGGTTCATGGCCTTGATACTGCCGCTCACCGGGGCGGGAACACGCACCCGGCGCCCGTCCCGACCGATCGCGAACAGGGGCGAACCCCGCTCCACGTGGACGCCGGGATCTTCGAGCGAGAACTCCGCTGAGCCCCCCAGCAATCCGATCAGCATCGGGTTCACGCCGACTTCGACCACACCATCCGGCTGGACGCGACTCCAGGTGAAGCCATTCTGCAGGAACACGCCACCGGGCAACGCCCCGATGACTTCCTCAAGAGCAGCCGGCCCGGCGTACACTTGCCGCTGAAGCCGCTGCAACGCCGCACGGCGAGGCCGCTCGATGAGGAGATGATAGCCTCCAAGCGCGACGACCACGGTCACGAAAAAGGCAGCCGCTAGCATGATCTCCTCCCGTCTGATTCAGATCCGCCGGCCTCCGCGTTCTGCTCCCTCAGCGGGCGCGGTCCGATAAGCCGGCTTCCGGCCTCCGGAAAGGCAAGGCCGGTGCCGCAAAGCAGGCAGTCGGAGCCCGCCCCTGTATCGAATTTACTCGCAATGACTTATGTGACCCCTGTCGCAATCACGCGCAGATCTCCGCCGTCGGCGCATGTCGAACATTTCGACAGTGCCCTGGCCGCGTCGCCGTACGATTTCTCCACAAAGCCCGCCAGCGCGGCCAATCCGGCGTGTTGGAGAATTCCCCGACAGGGTGGGGAGATTTTCGACAGCGATCGGGCACGATCTGCCGGAGCGTGTTGGAGCGCCTGCGCCAAAGGTCTGGCGGCGTTGCGCAACGGCCAGCGGGGGGACAGTTTCGGCCACGACGACCTGGAGGCATACCGGATTCCCCTTTCCGGTGAGACGGGTTGACCGAGACGACGATCAGTCTGGAACCGCAGGCGCGCGGTCCCCTTGGCCACCCGGTGGTTCGGGGGGCCACGGTCCTCCTGTTGCTGTTCGTCTTCCTGGTCGGAGTCAACGGTCTCGGCGACGGATTCAAGTCGCTCGGGAGCGAGCTGCTCGATTCCTTCTTCCGTGCGACGGAAAACCCGTTCATGGGGCTGATGGTCGGCGTGCTCGCGACCACGCTTGTCCAGAGCTCCTCGGTCTCCACCTCGCTGATCGTGGGCCTCGTGGCGGCGCCGGCGAACCCGCTGCCCTTCGCCAACGCGATTCCGATGGTCATGGGAGCGAACATCGGGACGACGGTGACGAACACCCTCGTGTCGATGGCTCATATGGGTCGCAAGCAGGAGTTCGAGCGCGCGTTCGCGGTCGCTACCTGTCACGATTTCTTCAACTTCCTCGCGGTAGCGATCTTCCTGCCGCTCGAGATGGCGACGGGATACCTGCGGAAGACGGCCACCTGGCTGTCGGGCCTGCTGACCGGCGTAGGAGGCGTGGACTACGACAGTCCGCTCAAACACGCACTGAAGGCGACCGTGGCCCCGATCAAGGATGGCCTGCACGCGCTCATTCCCTCTGAACGGGTCGCCGCCTTTGCCCTGATTCTCGTCTCCGGTCTGTTCATCTACTTCGCACTGATGATGCTGGTGAAGACGATGCGCGGCTTCATGCAGTCGCGGGTGGAATCGATCGTGGGCCGCGGGCTCCATCAGGCGCCGGTATTCGCCATCCTGGTCGGAATCCTGGTGACCGTGATGGTGCAGTCCAGCTCGATCACGACTTCTCTGCTCGTGCCGCTTGCAGGTGCAGGGCTCATCACCCTGGAACAGGCGTTCCCGATCACGATCGGAGCCAACATCGGGACGACGATCACCGCCGCGCTGGCGGCCCTGGCCGCGACCGGTCCGAACGCCCGCTGGGGGATCTCGATCGCGCTCGTGCACTTCCTGTTCAATCTGAGCGCGACCCTGGTGATCTATCCGTTCCCCCGGATCCGGGAGATCCCTCTGAACGCGGCGCGAAAGCTCGCTTCGATAGCGGTCGAGTCCCGGAAGTGGGCCCTGATCTACGTGCTGGTACTGTTCTACGGAATTCCCCTGCTGTTCGCGACGATCAACCACTTTCTCGACTGATTCGAGGGGCAGATGCTGAAGGAACTGATCTCACTCTTCCGGTCCGACCAGCCGCTGCGGGTCATGGGGGAGAACTTCGCCCGTATGCTGGGATTGACCTACGAAATGACCCTTCAGGCAGGAGATATCTACTTCGGAGGCGTCGTTTCGCCCGAGGAGACCACCAGCCTGTACAAGGCCGACATCCAGGTCAACAAGCTGGAGCGGACGATTCGCAAGAACGTCATCGCCCACCTGTCGCTGTCGGGTTCGACGCCCTCGCTTCCCTATTGCCTGCTGCTGATGAGTCTGGTGAAGGACGTGGAGCGGATCGGCGACTACGCCAAGAACCTCGCGGAAGTGAGGCAGTACCACCCGCTCCCGCTGCCCGACGATGAGTACGTCGGGGAGCTCCAGGCGATCCGGGAGGGCGTGGAGCATTCCTTCTCGATCGCGGCGGAAGTGTTCAACACGTCCGACCACGAGCGGGCCGTGGGCCTGATCCGTCAGGGCAGGAGTCTCACGCAGCGGTGCGACATGCTCGTCGCCCGGGTTGCCGCGAGCGATTACGGGGCGCGCGATGCAACCGCCGTGGTCATGGGCACCCGGTTCTACAAGCGGATCGCCGCCCACGTACTGAACGTGCTCTCCAGCGTCGTGATGCCGCTGCACAAGCTGGACTACTACGACGAGAAGGAGATTCCGAGCGAACTCGGACCGGACGGAAGGGACGACGAGGACGACGACTGAGCGGGTCTCCGGCCCGCATCTGTCCTGTGGCCCGCCACACCAGCCTCCGGCTTCGCCCGGGGAAACAGCCAGGCGCAACCGGCCGGCGCAATCTGGCCGGTGACGTCGATGCGCTGCCGCCGGGTATCGCGAAGAGGGTCGCGCCGAGCATCGTGCTCGACATGCCGCTGGAAGCCGTGGGCTGAACCGAACGGGATCGCAGCTGCGTCCCTCTGCCGCGGGCGTTCGGCAGGCCCCCGGGCCTGAACAGGTCGATTTCCTTCGCTGAACTCCCAGCGCGACTCCCGCGCGACCCCGTGAGGCCAGCCGACAGTGTCGATGGTGCCAGCTGACGTTTCCGAAGGTGCGGCGCCTGCCGGGTCAGGGACCGATGTCTGGCTTCGACCGAGGACCCGGGATTAGACTGAAGGCGTCTCGGCGCGATGTCACGGTTCTCAGCCCCGGATCGCAGGAGGCGAATTCATGCCCGTGCAAGCCTGGATCATGCTGGCCATCCTCGCAGCGATGTTCGCGCTGCTGGTGTGGGACCGATTGCCTGCCTGGTTCGTCTTCATGACCACCCTGACCGTGTGCCTGACCCTGGGGCTGGCCCCGGAAGGAGACCTGCTCCGCGGGTTCGCCAACCCGGGAGTCGTGACCGTGGCGACCCTGTTCGTGGTGGCGGCGGGCATGTACTCGACGGGCGCAATCACGCTCCTGGCCGACCGTGTGATCGGACTGCCTGCTACGCTCCGTTCGGCACAGTTGAAGATCTTCCTGCCCGTCGCCGTCGGCAGCGCGTTCCTCAACAACACGCCCCTCGTAGCGATGATGATTCCCGTCATCCGGGACATCTGCCGGAAGACGGGCCTCGCGGCGAGCAAACTCTACATGCCGCTGAGCTTTGCCTCGATGCTCGGGGGCGCCACAACGCTGATCGGGACTTCGGTCAACCTGATCATCGCCGGTCTCGTGTTTTCCCGGACGGGCGAGGAGCTCAACATCTTCTTCCCCTCGCTGATCGCCGTGCCCGCAGCCGCGACCGGCATCCTGTTTCTGATGACGGTG
>Ga0209536_100011462_pt1 | contig 12977 bp, 11 predicted proteins | sample DeeMarSeWOR28_12_FD_187461 | JGI IMG/M metagenome (GOLD analysis project Ga0209536, IMG submission 187461) | Marine sediment microbial communities from White Oak River estuary, North Carolina - WOR-2-8_12 (SPAdes) (version 2) | ecosystem: Environmental > Aquatic > Marine > Intertidal zone >...
GCTGCTGTTGGCTCCCCAGGGACTACCCGGAGGGCAGAGATTGCCCGATCCGGGCGTGCTGTGACCAGCAAGAGGTCTCGCTTTGTGGGGAGTGCAAGCAGTTCGAGACATGCGACAGGATGCAGGCGTTCTACTCACAGCCCGGCTACGACAAACTGCGCGCCAGGATGCTGGGTGAAGTCGCGAGGGGGCGGGCTGGCAACGGCGGCGATGCCTAAGCGGAAAGGGGCAAGGGGTGAACGGGCCGCTGGCTTTTCTCCCTCAGCCAAGCAGGGGTGGTGGCTAGGGTCTACAGAACTCAAGGAGCAGGATCTATGGCTGACATCGCCTTCTTACTGCTCATTTTTTTCTTAGTAACTACTACTATTGAAACAGATGCCGGTTTAGACAGGATGCTTCCGCCGATGGAGCCGCCAGACACAGATGTTGTAATTAAACAAAAGAACATTTTTACTGTTAATATCAATAAGAATGGTCAGTTGTTGGTAGAAGAAGAGTTGCTTGATCTTAAACAACTCAGAGCCAGAGCAATTGCATTTCTTGATAATGGGGGTGATGGAAGTTGTAATTATTGTAAGGGTAAAAAGGATGCCAGTTCATCGGATAATCCTACAAAAGCCATTATTTCTCTGAAAAATGATAGGGAGACAAGTTATGGCACCTATATCACAGTTCAAAATGAGTTGGTAGGAGCTTACAATGATCTTCGTAATAGAGAGGGACAACGTCTGTATGGAAGAAATTTTACAGAAATGGAATCAGAATTTCTAAATCCCGAAACACCTTCAAGCATACGAGATGATTTGAAGGAAAAGGTTAAGAAAATACAGGAACTCTTTCCTAAAAAGTTGTCTGAGGCAGAAACATCAACCAGTAATTAATCAGGAGCTAAGTTATAATTATGGCAAAATTTAATAAGAAAAAAGATGGGGATTTACCCGCGGTATCTACGGCTTCCTTGCCTGATATTGTTTTCATGCTATTGTTCTTTTTTATGACGGTAACCGTAATGAAAGACAGCTCGTTAATGGTTCAAAATACCTTGCCAAATGCGAGTGAGGTAAAGAAGTTGGAAAAAAAGGATAGGGTATTATACATCTATGTAGGGAAACCTACCAGAGAATATCAGAAGGTTTTTGGTACGGAACCTAAAATACAACTGAATGACAAATTTGCAAACGTTTCCGAAGTTGGAGATTTCATTTTGCAGGAGAGAGCCAAAAAGGCTCAGGAACTACAGAATGTTCTAACTACTGCTCTTAAAGTAGATAAAGACGCTAATATGGGTCTTATATCGGATATAAAACAAGAGTTAAGAAAAGTAAATGCTCTAAAGGTCAATTACACGACCTATGAAGGTGATGCTTTTAGAAATTTGCAGTAAAGAATTAACTTTCATACTTAATTAATCGAAAAAGTGCTTCAAAAGATATTTTGAAGCACTTTTTTTTGTTCTTGGTTTCGTTTATTATTTACCTTTAAAATCCTATGAAAGGCCATATACTATTTTTAATTATAAGTTTCACAATAAATCTTTGTGCACAAGAGAGTTCAAAGGCTGAGGATCTTAAATATCTGGAGGATCAATTTTATCTTGGTATATCATATAATTTGGTGCTGAACAAACCAGATGGGGTTACACAGGGTAATTTTTCTTACGGTTTAATGGGCGGATTTATTAAAGACTTTCCTTTAAACAAACGCAGGAATTTCGGATTTGGTGTGGGATTGGGATATGCCTATAATAACTATTATACCAACCTGTTCGTTGATAAAGCAGAGAATGGTTTGGAATATATTGTGCTTGATTCCGAGGTGTCTTATAAGCGAAATAAATTGGATACCCATGTTATAGAAATGCCCATTGAACTCAGATGGCGCACATCTACACCAAGTGATTATAAATTTTGGCGGGTGTACGCAGGAATGAAATTAGGCTATGTGGTGGGGAGTAGATCAAAGTTTGTTTCTGATACCGCTAAAATATCGTTTAATAATACTGATGTCCGGAATTTTAGATATGGTATTATGCTCAATTTCGGTTATAGCACTGTTAATGTACATGCCTATTACGCACTTAGTAATTTGTTCAACGATAATATAAGCACAGTTGAAGGAGAATCAATTGAATTCAGACCATTAAGAATAGGAATTATCTTTTACATTCTCTAGTGCTATAGCCAGAATTTGATAGTCAGTAATTGCGACCCAAATCCAATAAGAAAGCCTATAAGTACTTCAGCTCTGCTGTGTCTGTTGAGATAAAGCCTGGCAGTTGCCAGTATTCCAGTCAATAAGGTAAAAAGGCTTATTGCAAAAATAATATTTATTTCAAAATGCATACTCAGGGCAATTAAGAACATAAGAAAGCTGCCCAAACCTACCATATGCAAACTCGTTCTAAACTTGAGAAAAATCAAAAACAGACAGGCCATTGTAGCACTGAGCAATCCTACGAAGAAAAAATACAATTCCAGGGTATAATTATTGGGGATTACCTTTATTATGATCATCAGAAGCAAAGCAATTTGGATAATCAATGGGTATTTGCGTTCGTTTGTTCCCGGCAAAAAAATAGAACTAACAACTCCCAGGTTTTTCAGAATTAGAAAACTGATAATAGGTATGATAACCGTTAGTATGAAAATAGGCAAAATATTGCCACTTTGAAGTTCCAGAGGGCTGTATTTCGGGGTTATTACAAAATAAGTTATGGTTCCTGCAACAGGTACAAAAATGGGATGAAACAAATAAGAGAATATTTTGAAAAACAGTTTCATTAAATCTGTTTTCTTAGACGGGCCACAGGAATACCCAATTGTTCCCTGTATTTGGCCACAGTGCGCCTAGCTATTGGATATCCCTTCTGTTTTAGGATGGCTGCTAATTTATCATCTGTTAGTGGTTTTTTCTTTTCTTCATCCTTTATTACGGTTTCCAAAATACTTTTGATCTCCCTGGTAGAAACATCTTCTCCTTCTACATTTTTCATTGATTCTGAGAAATATTCCTTAATTAGTTTGGTGCCATAAGGTGTGTCAACATATTTGCTATTCGCAACCCGTGAAACTGTGGATACGTCCATGTGAATAGCATCTGCAATATCTTTAAGGATCATAGGTCGCAATTTCCGTTCATCACCACTGAGAAAGTACTCTTTTTGATATTGCATTATCGCATTCATAGTTACAAAAAGTGTTTGTTGCCGCTGTTTAACGGCATCTATAAACCATTTGGCAGAATCCAATTTTTGCTTGATGAACATAACTGCATCTTTTTGTGCTTTGGATTTATCCTTAGCACCCTTGTATCCAGCCAACATATTGCTATACTCATTAGAAATATGAAGTTCTGGTGCATTTCTTCCATTTAAGGTTAATTCGAGCTCTCCATCCACAATCTTAATAGAAAAATCCGGAACAATATGTTCAATTACCTTATTGCTGCCAGAATAAGAACCTCCTGGCTTGGGATTTAATTTTTCAATTTCAGCAACGGCTTCTTTAAGTTCCTCTTCAGTTATATCGAATTTCTGAAGTAATTTTTCAAAGTGTTTTTTGGTAAATTGTTCAAAAGATTTATCCAGAATGTTAATCGCCAATTCAATACTTGAAGTTCTCTCTTTGCGTTTAAGCTGAAGTATAAGGCACTCATCCAATGTTCTTGCTGCAATACCGGGCGGATCCAATTCCTGGACAATTTTTAAGACCCGTTTAATATCTTCCTCTACACAATAGATGTTTTGAGTAAAGGCCAAATCGTCTGCAATATCAGCGAGGGGTCGCCTTATATATCCGCTCTCATCAACACTACCAACCAAAAATTCGGCAATTGCCCAGTCCTGATCACTGAGATATATGGTGTTTAATTGATTAATCAGATACTGATGAAACGAGACCCCGGCCGCATAAGGAATGCTTTTTTCGTCATCATCCGGACTATAATTACTGGTTCTTGTTCTATAGTCAGGTACCTCATCGTCACTTAAGTAATCATCAATATTAATATCTTCTGCTGCTATACTTTCGCCCTCTGAGTCACCTTCAAAGTCTTCGTTAAAATCATCATCTAAAGAATCCTTTTCTTCTTTACCTCGTTCCAATGCCGGGTTTTCTTCAAGTTCCTGGCTTATTCGTTGTTCAAATGCCTGTGTAGGCAGCTGAATAAGTTTCATCAACTGAATTTGCTGCGGAGATAGCTTTTGCGATAATTTAAACTGTAAGTGCTGTTTGAGCATAAGCTTGTATTCTTTTCCTATCTATAAAGTTAAAGAATTAATATCATGTGGTGCTTTTGGCCTTAAAACTCTGCGTTTTGGGGGGTTCTGGGAAAAGGGATCACATCTCTTATATTGCCCATTCCGGTAGTAAATTGCACCATACGTTCAAATCCTAGTCCAAATCCACTGTGAACTGCAGTTCCAAATTTCCTTAGATCCAGATACCACCAAAGTTCTTTTTCATCAATCCCTAAAGCTGCTATTTTTTCTGTTAAGACGTCCAATCGCTCTTCACGCTGAGAGCCTCCTACAATTTCTCCTATTCCGGGAAATAAGATATCCATAGCTCTAACTGTCTTCCCATCTTCATTTAAACGCATATAAAACGCCTTTATTTTAGCAGGATAGTCAAATAAAATAACCGGACATTTAAAATGCTTTTCTACTAAATAGCGCTCATGTTCACTTTGCAGATCTGCACCCCATTCGTTAATTAGATATTGAAACTTTTTCTTTTTGTTTGGCTTGCTGTTTCTTAAAATGTCAATTGCTTCGGTATAGGTGATTCTAATAAATTCATTATCCACTACAAATTTCAACCTTTCTGTAAGCTTCATATCGCTTCGTTCGGCCATTGGCTTTGTTTTCTCTTCATCGAGAAGCCGATTTTCTAAGAATGCCAAATCCTCTTCACAATTTTCCAACAGATAAGAAATGATATTTTTAATAAAATCTTCTGCCAGGTCCATATTGTCTTTAAGATCGTAAAAAGCCATTTCAGGTTCAATCATCCAAAACTCTGCCAGATGCCTGGAAGTATTAGAATTTTCAGCCCTAAAGGTTGGGCCAAATGTATAGACTTTGCCCAATCCCATAGCATACGCTTCTGCTTCAAGTTGTCCGGAGACTGTAAGATTGGTTTCCTTTCCAAAAAAATCCTCTTTATAATTTACTTCACCGCTGTCTGTCAATGGGGGATTTTTGGGATCTAATGTGCTGACCCTGAACATTTCGCCTGCACCTTCGGCATCCGAGCCCGTAATTATTGGGGCATGAAAATAGTAAAATCCGTTTTTCTGAAAATACGCGTGAATCGCAAAAGAAAGAGCCGATCTCACACGCATAACGGCAGCAAAGGTATTAGTGCGTATCCTTAGGTGTGCCTGTTCCCTTAAGAACTCCATGGAATGCTTTTTGGGTTGAATGGGATAGCTGTCCGGATCAGAGAGGCCATGAACAAAAATTTCTTCTGCTTGTATCTCAACGCTTTGCCCTTTTCCAAGGCTTTCCACAAGGATACCCTTTATTTTTAATGCAGCACCGGTTGCAATTTTCTTTAGTAAATCTTCATCGAATTGTTCAAAATCGACCACACATTGAATGTTTTTAATGGTGGAACCATCATTCAATGCAATAAATCTGTTGCTTCGAAATGTTTTGACCCATCCATTTACTTCTACCTTTTGTTTTAAAGGGGGTGTCTGAAGTAGCTCATTTATACTGTATGATTTCATACCAGATCAGTTCTGAATTTAAATGGCAAAGATAACTTATTGGTCAAAATATACGGCTTTAAACCACTTATAAAATGGCAGGTGAAAACCATTGGATCAATCTTATGATCTGCCTCTGGGCAACTCCTCTTTTGGAAGGATGTCTATTTGAGGTTTTTTTAGAACTTCCTTGTTAGCAATGCTCCGCTCCAGGGAAAGCAGGAGTGAGGGAAGTAAAATTAAATTGGCTAACATGGCAAAGAGAAGTGTAGCCGATACTAATGCGCCCAAAGCAACCGTGCCTCCAAAACTGGAAATTGTAAATACAGAAAAACCAAAGAAAAGGACAATAGAGGTATAAAACATACTTACACCGGTCTCCCGTAAAGCAGCATAAACAGATTTTTGAATTCGCCAGTGATTAGCGATGAGTTCTTGTCGGTATTTAGCCAGAAAGTGAATAGTATCATCAACCGATATCCCGAACGCGATACTAAAAACTAATATTGTAGAAGGTTTAATAGGCACACCCACAAAACCCATAACACCTGCAGTAATGGCTAAGGGCAAGAGATTCGGAATCAGGGAAATAACGATCATTCGGAAGGAACGGAACAAATAGGCGATAAATAAAGCAATTAACCCAATAGCCAGGGATAAGGACAGTACCAGATTTTTTACCAAATATTTGGTGCCTTTTAAAAAAAGAAGCGCTTTCCCGGTCACGAATACATTAAATCGATCCGCGGGAAATATCTTGCTTATTTCATCCAGCATCGATTTTTCAATTTCTTCCATTTCCTCTGTAGGAACATCCTTGATGAAAGTGGTGATCCTGGCAACCTGCCCTGTGCTGTCGACGAAGTTTTCAATTAAGCCTTCATTTCCCTGAGACTTTCTGGCTACATCCATAATAAAATTGTATTCCTGAGAAGTGGGTAGTTGGTAATATTTAGGAATTCCATTATAAAAAGCCTGTTTGGAATATTTTACCAAATTAACAACGGATATGGGTTTCGATAATGCCGGGGTCTCATCAATCATTTCCCCCAGCTCATTCATTTTTTTTAGTGTAACCGGTTTCAGTACTCCATTTTTCTTTTCTGTATCTATGACAATTTCAATAGGCATGATTCCATTGAACTCTTCATCAAAAAATTGAATGTCTTTATAAAACCCGGTGCTTTTAGGCATATCCTCAACAAGATTCCCGGATATTTTGATTTGATAAATTCCAATAATACTAATTATCAATGCTATCAAAGAGATTGAATAAATAGTGATCCTTTTTTCCCGTACTATGTGTTCCATCCAGTTTACAAAAGCATCTATCCATTTTTTGTTGAGGTGTTTAAGATGTTTTGATTTTGGAGGGTACATAAAACTATACACTATTGGTATAATAAGTATGGAAAGCATAAAGATGCATAGAATATTTATTGAAGCTACTATGCCAAATTCAGTCAAAAGTTTACTGTCTGTTATGATGAAGGTGGCAAAACCACATGCAGTGGTAACATTCGTCATAAGAGTTGCATTACCAATTTTTGATATGACCCTTTTTAATGATAAAGCCTGATTTCCATGTTTTTTAACCTCCTGTTGATATTTATTAATTAGAAAAATACAATTAGGTATCCCGATTACTATGATAAGCGGAGGAATAAGGGCTGTTAAAACTGTAATTTCATATTTTAATAGCCCCAGGATCCCAAAGGCCCACATAACTCCAATAAGGACTACACACATGGAAATTAATGTTGCACGGATACTGCGGAAAAAGAAAAAGAAAATTAGGGAAGTAACAATAAGAGCTGCTGCAATGAATATTCCAATTTCATTAATTATATTTTGGGTATTCATGGTGCGTATATACGGCATTCCGGAGACCCGAACATCCATATTTGTTTCCTTCTCAAAGTCGGATATTAGTATATGAAGGTCTTTAAGAATAAAGTCTTTGCGAACCGGGGTATTTACTATATCCTTGTCCATATAGACAAGTGTTCTTATAGTCCCCGTTTCCTTATTGTACAAAAGGTTATCATAGAAAGGTAAATAATTGAACATATATTGGGTTAGGCTATCTACCTCAATATCATTTACCGGGGCCTGCTTAATTAACGGACGCAGAATAAATTGCTTTTCCTTTTTGTCCCTTATTAGTTCCTTAAGATTATCTACAGATACAACGTAATCGACTTCCGGAAAAGCTGCCAATTGTTTGCTTAATCTGTTCCATCTGTTGAAATTTTCAACTTCATACAGCAAACTGTCATTAATGGCAAATACAATAGTATTTCCTTCTTCGCCAAATTTTTGAAGAAAATTTTCATAGGCAATATTCAGCGGGTGATTATCAGGGAGTAAATTGGCCTCAGAAGTGGAAAATTTCATGTTCTTCCATTGAAAACCCAGAAAAACAGTGAAGGCAGCGATTCCTACTAAAATCAGAATTCTGTTTCTAAGAATTATTCTTCCAACCTTAGCCCAAAATCCACTTGTAATCTTCGAAACCATATTATTATTTAAAAATTGAATGGGCTTAGAATGCACCCGGGTCTGAAGACCAATTCAACAGGCATAATATTTTTTAATAGCGGCAAAGGTAGAAAACATGGAGGACTGTACCTAGAAACGCCCTATAAAATAGTGAATCTCAATATTTTCATCTTAAAAAGTTATTTGCTATAGAATTTATGTAAATTGAAAGGATGTAAAACTAGGAGATAGTAAATTCCACTATGAAAAGTGTTAAAGAAATGATGCTATGACCGATGAAAAAAATTATAGTAAAATCGCAATTATACTATACAGGGTTTTGATAGTCATTTCTGCTATTATAGTTATTGCAGCGATTATTGCGATATATTTTAGGGGATAGCACAAAACTTAAATAATGGATACTGGTTCATATCCAAATAATTATCTGCCAGGACAGCACAGCATGAATTAGACTTTCATAATCTCAGCTTCCTTGACCTCAAGTATCTTGTCTATTTTTTCAGTGTACGTATTGGTCATTTCCTGAATATCTATTTCTGCATTTTTTTCAAGATCTTCTGAAATACCCAGATGTTTTATTTCTTTATTAGCTTCCTGTCGTGCACTTCGAACACTGATTTTGGCATCTTCCGCCTCCGATTTTGCCTGCTTTACTAATTGTATTCTTCTTTCTTCAGTCAGTGGAGGAACATTAATAATTACTACCTCTCCGTTATTCATTGGATTAAAACCAAGGTTGGCATTCATAATTGCAGTTTCTATTTCTGTCAGCAAACTTTTTTCCCAGGGCTGAACAGAAAGTGTTCGCGCATCCGGCGTATTTATATTCGATACTTGTGATAAGGGAGTTTGAGAGCCATAATAGTCTACCATTACGGTTGATAGCATAGAGGGGTTGGCTTTTCCTGCTCTGATTTTTACTAATGCTTTTTCCAAATGCACAATAGCGCCATCCATACTTTCTTTGGTGGCTTCCAAAATAAATTTAACATCTTCGTCCATAACAAACTTTATAACTTATTTTACACAAATTATACCAAACTAAAGATCTACTACCGTCCCAATATTTTCGCCTGATACTATTTTAAGGAGATTACCTTTTTTATTCATATCAAAAACAACAATTGGCAGATTGTTTTCCTGACTAAGGGTAAATGCTGTTGTATCCATTACTTTTAAGCCTTTGGTAAGGACATCATTAAAACTAATAGTTTCAAACTTGGTAGCCGTTTTATCTTTTTCAGGATCACTGGTGTAAATACCATCCACTCTGGTGCCTTTTAGGATAACGTCTGCTTCAACTTCAATTGCCCTCAAAACTGCAGCAGAATCTGTCGTGAAATATGGGTTTCCGGTACCCCCTCCAAAAATTACTACTCGTCCTTTTTCCAAATGGCGCATAGCCCTTCTTCTAATAAATGGTTCCGCAACTTCGTTGATCTTGATAGCAGATTGTAATCTTGTTTGCACACCATTGAGTTCTAAAGCACTCTGTAATGCCAGGCCATTTATGACCGTCGCCAGCATCCCCATATGATCTGCCTGAACCCTGTCCATTCCATTACTTGCACCCGCAAGTCCTCTAAAGATATTTCCTCCGCCAATGATAATCGCTACTTCAACACCCAGATTCACCACTTCCTTTATTTCCTGTGCATATTCAGCCAGTCTAGCGGCATCAATCCCGTACTGTTTGTTGCCCATTAGTGCTTCACCACTGAGTTTAAGAAGTATTCGTTTATATAACATATTGTCCTAAGCTGATTTGCAAACAAAAATAATCAAAAATATTTATGAGAAGTCTTCGTTAATAGGTTTAATGTTCATCTTAATTATTTGCTAATGATCATCACGATCTGGATTAATTTTAATAATCTTGTTTTTTAACCATTATATCACAGATATACATGAAAAAATTTATTATCCTATATGTTTTCCTTGCTTTATTATATAGTTGTGGCACTTCAAAATCTGTTTTATCTGAAGAAAATACGGTTATTGAAACAACTATAGATTTAGTAAATGTTGCAAATGACAGGGTTAATGTAACTATTAATCCGGGATCATTTAGTAAGAACAACATTTCCTTCTTTATCCCAAAAACAGTTCCGGGAACATATAGTGAAGATAACTACGGAAAGTATATTGAGGACCTGAAAGCCTATGATTATGAGGGTAATGAACTCCTGGTTACGTCAATTGGAGCCAATGAATGGAATATTTCCGATGCCACAAAATTAGATAAGATCTCCTATTATGTTACGGACACTTATGATACTGAAAGTGAATTAAACGATCCGGTATTTTCTCCTGCTGGCACAAATATCTTAAAGGATAAGAATTTTGTTTTGAATCTTCATGGTTTTGTTGGATACTTCGAGGGATTAAAGGAAGTGCCCTACGAATTAATTATTTCCTCTCCTTCAAACCTGGTGCCCACAACATCATTGAACAAAAAGCCGGAGGTAGCTGAAAGTATGACAGATACCTTTGTCGCTTCAAGATATTTTGAAGTAGTAGATAACCCAATTCTCTATGCAAAGGAAAACACAGCTTCGTTTATCATAAATGATATTACAGTTAATCTTAGTGTTTACTCTCCAAATGACCGATATGCGGCAACAGACCTAAAAGAGAGCATGGAGCGCATGATGCGTGCTCAAAAGGCTTTTCTAGGTGAAATAGACGGCACAAAGGAATATAACATACTATTGTATCTATCTACACTGGATCAAAATGATGCTTCAGGATTCGGAGCTTTGGAACATCATACATCTACCGTTGTTGTCCTTCCGGAGCAAATGCCGCTGGAGGCCCTCGAAACGGCAATGATAGATGTGGTTTCACATGAATTTTTTCACATTGTTACTCCCTTGAATGTCCATTCAAAGGAAATTCAATTTTTTGATTTCAACGATCCTAAAATGTCTCAGCATCTGTGGATGTATGAAGGAACTACAGAATATTTCGCCAACCTATTCCAGATCCAACAAGGGCTGATAGATGAGGCTGACTTCTTCACGCGAATTGTAGACAAAATAAACAATTCCAAATCCTATGATGATGAAATGTCATTTACAACTATGAGCAGTAATATTTTGAAAAACCCTTATAAAGGAAATTATGCCAATGTATATGAAAAAGGAACTTTATTAAATATGAGTTTGGATATCAGGCTCAGGGACCTGAGCAATGGAGAAAAAGGAGTATTGTGGTTAATGAAGGAACTTTCAAAGAAATATGACGATGACACACCATTTGAGGATGACGAAATTATTGATGAAATCGTGGCAATGACCTATCCTGAAATCAGATCATTTTTTGAATTATATGTCCAGGGGAATACCCCTTTGGATTATGACGAGATTTTAGCCTCGGTAGGATTGAGGACTACAGATAGTCAGGAGCGAAGCGGTTATTTCTTAGATGGAGAGGTGCCTTTTATAGATATTGACCCAAACAATAATGATGCGATATTTATCAGAAACGGAATTGAATTAAACACTTTCTTTACAGGTCTTGGTGCACAGGGTGGTGATACAATAAGAAGTATTGACGGGATGCCAATTTCATTAGAATCCATCAGACCTATTATTGGACAAAGTTTTGGATGGACATCCGACAGGGAAATTACCATGGTTGTTACTCGTGGTGATGAAGAATTAACCCTACAAGGTAAGGTTGGGACGCCGATGTTAAAAGTGACAACTATTGTGCCCATTGATAGCCTGGAGAACACACCCCAATCTAAACTCAGAAAAGCATGGCTCAAAGGCTAACAGACCTCTTGTAAATAACAAATGGTTCTTTAACAATAAGTTTAGGATTACATACATATAAAAAAACCACTTCTCTTTTGAAAAGTGGTTTTTTAATAATTAATTTCTTGTTTTAGCCTAAAGCCAGCCTTTCGAAGCCTGTTATTTTCAAATCAGGATTAACGGATTGGATGTACTGAGAAACACTCTGCTTGCTATCTTTAATAAAATCCTGGTTAACAAGAGTATTGTCCTTAAAGAAACGTTTTAATTTGCCTTTTGCAATATTGTCCAGCATGGCCTCGGGCTTACCTTCCTGTCGCAACTGGTCTTTGGCTATTTCTATTTCCTTATCAATAACGGATTGATCTACTGCCGATTCATCAAGTGCAACCGGATTCATAGCTGCTGCCTGCATAGCTACATCTTTGGCCGCTACATCCGAACCTTCAACTGCACTCGAAAGTCCTACCAGAGTTGCAATCTTGTTACCTGCATGAATGTAAGATCCAACAAAAGGGGCATTCAGTTTTTTAAAGCCGCCAATTTCAATTTTTTCACCAATTACACCGGTTTGTTCAGTAAGTTTTTCCTTTACGGTAATGCCATTGTAATTTGCATTCAGGAATTCATCTTTGCTGTCAAAATCAAGCGCAAGTTTAGCCAGCTCATTGGCCAGGGCAACAAAACTATCATTCTTGGCAACAAAATCGGTTTCACAATTAAGAGAAATTAAAACTCCACTGGTTTTGTCAGAATTAACCTGCGCAATAGCGGCTCCTTCAGATGAATCTCTATCAGCTCTCTTTGCAGCCACTTTCTGTCCTTTTTTTCGAAGGATTTCAATTGCCTTTTCAAAATCTCCTTCGGCTTCGACAAGTGCATTTTTGCAGTCCATCATTCCTGCACCAGTTGTCTTTCTTAAATTGTTAACTTCTGCGGCGGTAATTTTCACCATTTTATTTTCTTTTTATTGAACATGTTAACCCATGTTCAGTTGTA